>Reeses_p1__coassemble_881_pt1 | contig 16494 bp, 10 predicted proteins | sample Reeses_p1__metabat2_low_PE_009 | metagenome-assembled genome bin Reeses_p1 | reverse complement strand
GTACATGATAAACTCGACTACTTTGAGCCTCAAAAGGACGGCTTTTATAACATTACTGTTATCGATAGCAAAGGTAAGTCCGTTTCCTCTCAGGTCTTTATTCAAGGCATTGATAAGAATCCAAATCTATCTGTTGATACCAAAAGTGACTAGCTACAAGTATGTTACCTCTGCACACTAAGACTATCATCTTGTCTATAAGTACAATGAGAGGTCTTAAGGCATGGTATTAACTAAGATAGATTTCGCTAGCTAGCTTAGCCATGATCTTTGTAAGAGTTGTATGAGTCTTATAGCAGATCTTAGCCGCAATTCGCTCGCCAAACTAGATGCCCATATATATCAGGCTTTGGTTAAAAGATTACGTCTTAAGAACTTAGGTCACAAATAAGGGATACAATCTTACTTCACTCATCACTACCCTTTTGCTTGATAAGAGGTCTGAAACTTATGGGGCATCGCTATATCACCACAGGATCGTTTGAGACTTTTGAAAAGCTTATCTCTAATAGTTTGGTGTATGTAGATAAGAGTGGCTCTGCTGCTAAGCTAGGTAGCGAGCGCGGCTCATTTTTGCTAACTAGGCCACGTCGTATGGGAAAAACTACTTTAGTCTCGACACTAAAGTATCTATTTACTCATGGCACAGTTGGCACTGAGGGCTTAGATTGTTTTGATAAGTGGAAAGATCCTTATCGCTACTTTGTCTTTCACTTTTCTTTCCATACTTATGACTACTCTACTGTTGAGGGCTTTAAGAGGTCTTTTTTCAACAAGCTTAAAGATTATGCCGACTTCTTTGGCCTAAGTATTCCTCATGATTTAGACCTTGTAGCTATAGTTGAGTGGCTACTTAAGTCTGCAGTGGCGCAAATGTCTAATGACGAGTTTATGGCTAAACACCCTGAGCTTATCAATGGCGACAGACCATTTTGCCCAAGTGAGATCGTCTTACTTATTGACGAGTATGATGCACCGCTAAATGATAATCTTGATAACCATGAGGTATTTGCTGGTTTAATCGATGAGTACCAAAGGCTCTTTGGTGCGCTAAAAGACTTGAGCATGCGCTTTGTCTTTGTTACAGGCGTAAGCTCATATGCTGATAGTGCAATTTTCTCTGAGGCTAATCAGTTTTCTAATATCACCTTAGATGACAGATTTGCCACATGCTGCGGCTATACCTGCAGTGAGATAGAGCATTATTTTGCTCCTGAGCTAGAGCGTGCGCAAAAGACTTTGGGCATTACTCATGATGAGCTGATGGAAAAGCTTGATTACTTTTACTGTGGTTATCAATTCTGTACGAGCAACTCATCAGAGCCAAGACTGTTCAATCCGGTTAGCATTTCATCTTTCCTAAATTACCCAGCGGCTGGATTTGATGGCTATTGGAGCGCTACTAGCTCTAATGTGACCTTCATGTATAGGCTAATGGAGCTTGCTTCTTTTAGTGTAAATAGCATGCTCTTTAAGAGCCTCTTTGAAGATGGTAGCGAACATGCCCTAAAAGCCTACTCAGCTCATGTCGGCATCATGGACTTTTTCACCCTTGCTGTTAAAACTAAGGACTTAAGCCTAAGCAATCCATACCTACTTTCAGTGCCAAAACAATCGTTATTAAGCCGCAGCAAGCAAGAACATGAGTTAGATTCGTTAGAGGCTATTGTCATCTTATTTCAATCAGGCTACCTTAGCATCAAGGGATATATTGGTGACACCCTGTTATTGGGTATTGCCAATCATGAAGTAGCAAAAGCTTTAGCCGACCTTATATATGACTATTCATTCTCGAATAATGAGTTGAGTAAGCTTGCTCAACGCTACCTCGAGATCAATAGTTCATATGATGATCTGTTTGCGGTACTGCATAGTGGGTCTGATGGCTTAGCTCAATTAATTAACCAGATTTTCAGCGATGAACCTTGGTCTCTCCTCTCTGAAAATACCCATGAAACTGTAGTCGTTGCATCTATCTACAGATTTCTACAATTTTCTGGATGTTCTGCTTCTAGAGAAGTTTCTTATGTCCCTGGTCGAGCCGATATCGTTGTCAAGAAACAAGGTTCATTCTCAGAGGACGTGATCTTTGAGTTTAAGCTTGCTCGCCAAAATGACAATGTCTTTGATAAGTTAAATAAATGCTGCGTGCAATTATTAGAGCGTGATTATGGCTCAAACCACGGCATTAACAAGCCATTGCGCTACAGTGTGGTCATAAGTACAGTACTAAGACAAGTTGCTGCCATTGCCAAGCTTGATGATAACGAGAGCGCAGCTATAGAATTTAAATCGCCATATCTAAACGCTGACGGCTCTGTCATGCCTAAAGAGAAACGCGAAGAGCTACTTGCAGCACAATTAAACATTACGCCTTGAAGGTGCGGCTAGGCCTAACACTAAACTTGATGGCATATCGTTGCCTTGCGGCGCGTGGTGTCGGTATTGCTATGTGAGATGTATTGACTAGGCTGGATCTAAAATGCAGGCCGAAGCCTGCATTATGAGCGCCGCTTAATGTGCGGGCGATGGTGTTGGTGTGCTGGCAGTGCTGTGGGGCTGGTAAGCAGCACACCTTGATTGCCGTGTTTGCCTGATTAGGCCTTTGGGGCGCATGCCATCATTTTGGCAGCGTCGAGAGGGCCCTTTGGCACTGGCATGTAGGAGGTGGAGGCGTCGTGGAATACAGCCTGCAAGCCGTTAATCTCTAAGGCGCGAACTACCTGCTCTACGGTACGATCGTCATTTACGTGCCACTGCTCAAGGTACTTACCCTTGTTAGCATAGCCACCTGGCTCAGTGGAGCTTTGAGCAGACATTGCGGTAATACCGTAAGGTACGATCATGTCTCTAAACTGCTCGCTCTCACGAGTAGAGATGGTAAGGTCAAGCTCGTTGTCAAATATACGCCATGCAGCAATGAGCTGTACTAACTGAGCATCAGATACAGGCATATGAGGCTCGTAACCACCTGCTGCTGGACGCAGACGTGGGAAGGAGACGGACAGACGTGTCTTCCAATAGTGCTCGCGCATGTACAGTACGTGCATAGCAGTAGCACAGCAGTCAACACGCCAGTCGTAAAGACCTAGCAGAGCACCAATACCTACCTTGTCGATACCAGCCTGACCTAAGCGCTCTGGCGTCTCCATACGATAGCGCATGTCGGTCTTCTTGCCAGCTAAGTGCACAGCCTTGTAAGTTGCTGGGTGGTAAGTCTCTTGGTAGACAGATACGGAGTCTAAACCTAAGGTCTTAAGCTCAGCATAATCTTCAGTATTTAAAGGCTGAACTTCCATCTGCAGATAAGCAGCATATGGCTTAACCACAGGCAGTACCTGACGGAAGTAATCCATACCACCACGACGCTCAGACTCACCAGTAACTAATAAAATGTTCTGGAAGCCTAAGTCCTGAATAGCCTTACACTCTGCCTCAATCTCTTCTAAGGTAAGAACAGTACGAGCAAACTTGTTATCAGAAGAGAAGCCGCAGTATGCGCACTTGTTAGTGCATAAGTTAGTTAAATACAGCGGAACGTACATGTTGATGGTACGGCCAAAGCGCTTACGAGTAAGCTGCATGGACTTCATCACCATGTCTCTTAAGTAGTGCTTGCGTGCATTATCAGAAATTAATGCAGCAAAATCTTCAACAGTTAAAGCACTATCTTTATTTAAAGCACGCTCTACATCAGCATCAGAACGTGTGTCTACCAGCTCTTTGAACTTATCTACATCAAAGCTGGTAATTACGTCATAGAAACTCATTTTAAACACCCGATCACGCGCACCAGAGCACTTTGCAAGTCACACTTAGCCAGCAGTGCTGCCATGCCTAAGTTGAGTAAGTCACAATTAGCAAGCTGTGCTGGCATGCCAAAGTTGAGTAATTCGCTTTTAGCTAGCCGTAGCGACTTGCCTAAGGTGAACAAGCTGCTCTTAGCAAGCAAAGTTGAAAGCCTCAGTTAGGTATCCGAACTTAGAGCTACACTTGCGGCCACTCTTTGCAAAGTGCTTAAGTAATACGCGATGAACTTGTATAGGCTTAAAGCCTCATAAAAGTAATAGCTGTGTACACAGTAAGTCAGTGAGTGCTAGCTATGGCATAGCGCTTGGGTACACAGCCTGGCAGCTAATATATTTAGGGTGTAGCTTTTGGTGCTACACATAGCCTTGTTAATTAGCTTAAAGAAGAGAGGAACTGCTCCATTGGGGAGGTAGCCTTTGCAGTCTCAAACTTAGCGGCTAAACCAGCCTCATAGCCAAGACGACCTGCCTCACATGCGGCCTTGAAAGCCTGTGACATCTTGATTGGATCACCAGCTGCAGCAATAGCAGTGTTAACCATGACAGCAGATGCACCGAGCTCTAATGACTTAGCAGCCTCAGATGGGGCACCAATACCAGCATCCACGATAACTGGGCAGCGGCACTCTTTAATGATGAGCTTTAAGAATGGCTCAGTCTCTAAGCCACGAGCACAGCCAATTGGGCTACCTAATGGCATAACTGCAGCAACGCCGAGCTCCTCAAGGCCCTTACACAGGCATAAGTCAGCCTGACAGTAAGCAAAGACCTTAAAGCCCTGCTCTACAAGCTGCTTACAGGCGTTGTAGGTTTCAATGGTATCTGGCAGCAGATACTTCTGATCTGGGTGTACTTCAACCTTAATCCAGTCAGTGCCTAAAGCCTCACGAGCTAAGTTGGCAGCAAATACAGCCTCAGCAGCATTACGAGCACCAGAGGTATTTGGCATTAAGGTAATACCAAGATCACGCAGTGGCTTGATGATGTCATCAGTGTTGTGCTGCACATCAACGCGCTTAACAGCCATAGTAGCGATCTGTGCACCTGAGGCCTTAATAGACTCAGCTAAAACTGCACCTGATGCATACTTACCAGTACCAACAATTAAACGGGAATCAAATTCCTGACCAGCTAAAACTAACTTATCCATCTTCTTAAGTTTAACCTCCAGCTACCAGGCTGAAAACGTCTGCTTTCATGCCGTCCTTTAAGGTAAAGGTATCAAATTGGCTCTTTGGAACGATAGCATCATCCACAGCTACAGCGGTGCCGTCAGTGCCTAAGCCTAACTTCGCTACTAAAGCTGCAACGGTTGTATTGTCCTCGAGTTGTTCACTTTTACCGTTGACTGTAATTGTAATCATTTTAAAACCTCGCAGCGTCTGACACCGCTTATCGATGTGGCACTGTGAAAAAAACCATAACCATACAAAGTTTAAAAAAAGCCATGCGCCTTACGAAGGTCTATGCATACCTGCCTTAATAGCTAGATGCTGTATGCTCACTAAGCAATTATGGCTATGCTAAAGATAGCCTTCTTTAGTCCTTAGTAAAGCTTACTTTCTCTTGCGCATGTGGCCATGCACATGGCATTAGTAAGTGCCATTTTTGTGCGTGGCGGTGCTTCTTTTGTCTTTTGTATGCTTGTTAACAGCTAGCGCAATCAATGCAATTTGGATCGCGGCATAAAGAGAGCTTTTGAATAGTTAGATTGCTAAGGTCATAGCGGATAAGCTTACCTACATGGGCCTTATTGCCTAGCAAGTACTCAAGAGCTACATGGGCTGTTAAGGATGCGCAGCTTGCTGCAATTGGGCCTGTAATACCTACTTTGGTATTGATAGGAGCACCTGCAGTCAAGCAACGGTAGCAGCCGTGCTGTTTAATAAACTGTGGGTCGTGATAAGCGAAAATCGCTACCAGAGCTGTATAGGCCGAAACTGCGCCGCTTATTAAATCTAAGCGATGGTCAAGCGCGAGTTTGGAGATGGTTAAGCGACTTGCGGCATTGTCTGAGACATCCGCAATCAGATCGAGTCCCTCTGCAAAACGTGCAAAGTTAGACTCATCGATCTTTTCTTTAAAAGCGACAACTTTAGTATCGCTATTGCGAGCTGTTAACTCGCGTAAGGCACCTTCTACTTTTGGTAAGCCAATATCGCTCTCTTTAAAGAGAATTTGCCTATGTAAATTGTGGTCAGCAAGAGTATCAAAGTCAGCAATTCTAACTTCACCTACACCTGCTAAAGTAAGCAGCATGGAGCTAAGTCCTCCAGCGCCGCCTACTCCAATAAAACCAATTTTCTTATTGCGCAGCTCATCTTGCCTGCCTTGGTAGAGAGGCAACATTTGCTGACGCATATAACGCTCATCGTTCACGCGAACTATTCCTCTTTAGAGAAAGCAGCACCATAGCGGCTAATTAGGCACTATGGAGCTGTGCTCAACTAAGCTCGCGCCATTATTGTTCTCAATAAACCTGCCATGCTCCACCAAGCAGTGCTAGCCGTGCAGCCTTTGCACTGCGCTGCTTTGCAGTGTAGCGCTCTGCCTGCTGTAGTCAGCTTCGCGGTGCTTAGCAACGCTTTGCGTTGCATTGCTGTGCTGTGCCGTTGTCAGCGCGGTGGTGCTTTGCGTTACTTTGCTAGGCGGTGCAGCGCTGGCTGTGCTTGGCTGTAGTTTGCACCTTGAGTATGGCTAAGGTGCTTTTTGGTTTATGAGTTAATGGTTGAGACTAGTTGTAGCGTAAATCTAAGTGCTCGAATGGAACTGGGCCTGGAACCTCTTGCTCATCCTGGCGCTTGTGCCAAGCAAAAGCCTTGGACTTGTAGCACTCAGATGGGCCGGTACGTAAGAGCTCAATCCACTTTTGAGTCTCGGTAAATGGCTCGGCAGACTTGGTGATAGCGGTAACAACAGCAATAGAGTCGATACCGGCATCTAAGATCTCCTGAGCATGGTTAAGCTTAATGCCACCAATAGCCACAGTAGGAATATGATTCTTGAGCATCATAGCCTGACGACCCATGCGCTCAATTCCCTGAGGCTTAGACTCCATATCCTTAGTCTGAGTTGGGAAGACATGACCTATGGCAATGTATGAAGGCTGTAAGGTTAATACCTTGCATACCTCAAAGATGCCATGGGTAGAAACGCCTAAGCGTAAGCCTGCATTCTTGATGAACTCAAGGTCAGCAGTTTGCAGATCTTCCATACCTAAGTGAACACCGTAAGCACCGAACTTAGCAGCTAACTTGTAGTGATCGTCAATAAAGATACGAGCACGGAAGTTATGACCTAAGAAGCAAGCACGCTTGATCTCATTGACTAAATGCTCATTGGACTCATCATCATGCTTATCAGTCTTGATTCTAAGCTGAATGGTCTTAACGCCCATGGATAACAGTCTTTGCACCCAATCAGCGCTATCAACTACAGGATAAATACCTAAGTTGAATGGGCACTTAGGGAAAGGACCAGCAGCTACAGGGAAGTTGTCCTGAACAATCTGAGGCATGTAGTCAAGATTGAAATCAAGGCCCTTATGAGCAATTGGAGGACGCTTGTGCTCAAAGCACATCTCGGTCTCAAAGATACCGCGAGTTACGTAAACCTTGCCCATAACTACTGCATCTTCAATGGCATAGCCGCATGCAATGAGGCCTGCAATTGAAGAAGATAAAGCGCAGCCGCCGCCGTGTGCGCCTAAGCCATCTTTCTTGGCATGAGACATCTTAAAAGAGGTCTTCTTGCTCTTGAATGTGTCTACTGCATCTAAACCAGAGATGTTGTGGCCACCCTTTAAGAGAATGGCGTTAGCACCCTGTGCAATAAGCTCATCGCACATAGCAAGAATGTCTTTATCGCTCTTAATATCATTCTCAGTGCGGCCAGTAAGTTCCATAGCCTCAGGAATGTTAGGAGTAAAGACAGTGGTAACCTTTAAGATACGGCTTAAGTTTGCCTTGATATCAGCGCTTTCGATATCACCGGAGGTAGCAGTTAAAACTGGATCCCAAACAACAGGCACACCAGCAAGTGGGCCTTCTAAAGCCTTAAGAACAGCCTCTAAGATAGCTGCATTGCAGATTACGCCAACCTTAACTGCAGCAATCTTCTGATCCCAGTCATTTAAAGCTAAGTTTAAAGCTTCGTTGAAAACTTCAACCTTAACTGGATCGACAAGAGTGATGCGATCTAAGCTCTGGCAGGTGTATGCAGTAATAAGCGGCATACCCCACGCGCCTTGATCGTGTACAGACATAATGTCTGCAGTCACGCCTGCACCACCACCTGAGTCGACACCCGCAATCACTAATACTAAAGGACGTGAATTGGTCTTAGGTAAGTTGTTAGTTTCCATTATGCCACCGTAGCTCTAAGGTTAGTCCAGCTCAAATAGTCTTAAGAGCAATGCGCTAAGTTTGGCACTGCTGCTTGAAGATTGCGCTAACAATCTTGGGTATGAGGTAGAGGGTTGCCTGTATTAAAAAGAATCTGGCTGTATCATTTTTTCTAGTTTTTGCGCAAAAGCATAACTTATTGCCTTGCGCAAGTCACAAGATGCATTTGCACAATTATGATACTAGATTTTGTGACGCATCCGACATCTTTTAGCAAAAATACAAACTTTTCTATTATACCCAAATTTAGGTATCTATGCCTAACTTAGTAAAATTGCTCGAAAAACATATAGCTAAAAGTGTAAAACTACAAAATTTTGCAGCCTCATTACTTTAAATAAGCCAATCTTAACTACCAAAATAATCACCACAAGCTTGGTAAAAATGTAAGCACATAGCCTCATTTTCACCTCAGAACCTGACTAGAGCTCCACTAAACAAGCAGAGCGTAGCAGCGGCTCATCGCGCTTGCTCTTGCCTTTTGAACCATACATAGTGCTTTTCACTAGGCTTACGCCAAGCTAAGCCATTATTGGCTATAAAACTGACCAAAGTTTTATAGCCCTGCTCCATGCCTAAGTAAAGACATCACAACCCAGTAATCTTTACTCATAAACTAAATTTGTATCGTGCATCCTTAAGCACTCAATTAAATCTAGTAGGCAGGCTCATCTAAACAGCCAAAGCTTATGTATTGGTTAATACAGCTTATGTGACTATCTTGGATAGATTGTTGATTGTTTGTAGAGCACCACGTAAGTGGTGCCCTCTTAACTTATATGTTTTTCAGACAGTAAAGCTGAAACTTAGGCCTTAGGAGATGGATACTTTGCCTGCATACGACGGTTGAGTCGCATTGGGCAGAAACGTGGGCCACACATAGAGCAGAAAGCTGCATCGTGTGATAAGCAATCCTCGTCATCCATCTCACGACGCCAGATCTTGTAAGCGTTCTGCTCGTCGAAGCTTAAGATGAATTGGTCTAACCAGCGGAAAGACACACGAGCACGGCTCATAGCGTGGTCGATGTTGTAAGCCTGCTTTAAGCCCTTACCAAGGTCAGCAGAGTGAGCTGCGATCTTGTAAGTGATTAAGCCTTCTCGTACATCCTCAGGAGTTGGCAGTGCTAAGTGCTCAGATGGAGTTACATAGCAGAGCATTGCAGTACCATGCATACCAATGGTGGTTGCACCGATAGCTGAGGTGAAGTGGTCAAAACCAGCACCGATATCGGTAACGAGTGGGCCTAAGGTGTAGAAAGGAGCCTCGTTGCAGTACTCGTCCTCAAGACGCTGATTCTCTTCAACGCGGTTTAATGGAACGTGACCAGGACCCTCGATGAAGGTCTGAACACCAGCCTCATAGCAACGACGAGCAAGCTTACCGATGTTGCGCAGTTCACCGTACTGAGCCTCATCACAAGCATCGTAGATACCGCCTGGACGCAGACCGTCACCTAAGGATAAGGAAACGTCATACTTGCGGCAGATCTCCATGAGCTCATCAAAGTGCTCCCAAGCCATGTTCTCGCAATCATGCTGCATCATGTGAGATGCCATGATAGCGCCACCACGGGATACGATGCCCATAACACGATCAGCAGCATATGGCAGCAGATCTTTAGTTAAGCCAGCGTGGATGGTGAAGTAGTCAACACCCTGCTCACACTGATCGATAATTACCTGACGGAACAGCTCCCAGTTGAGGGCATTAGCATCACCACCAGCGCGATCTAAGGTCTCGTAAATTGGTACAGTACCAATTGGTACAGGAGATGCGCGTAAGATAGCTGAACGTAAGCCGCTTAAGTCCTCTAAACCAGTGGACAGATCCATAACAGTATCTGCACCATACTTTAATGAGGTCTTAAGCTTGCCAATTTCCTCTTTGAAGCCTGAGGATACGGATGAAGCACCGATGTTAGCGTTAACCTTGGTTAAGAAGTGCTTGCCAATAATCATTGGCTCACACTCAGGGTGCTTGATATTTGATGGGATAACTGCACGACCGCGAGCAATTTCGTCACGCACCATCTCTGGAGTTACGGACATCTTGTCGCGCTCAAGCTTAATAACGCCGTCGCCGAAGATTACGCCTTCAGAGGTGTGGAACTTGTTGCGGAACTCTTCTGGGTCAGTGATCTGCTCTAAGAAACATGCAGACTCACGCAGAGCTACGTATTCCATCTCAGGAGTAATGATGCCTTCTTTTGCATACTCAAGCTGAGTCTTAGCATTCTCACCACGAGCGGCGATGAATGGTGCGCGAATAGCCTTACGCTGCTCAGTGCTCTCAAGTTCAGTATCTACCACATAACGTAAGATGGTGTCGCCATTAGAGAGCTTGGTCTGAATATATGGAATACGGATATCTGATTTGCCGTCTGCGAACTCTACATAAACAACGCGGTTTTCAGGACGAACAAAACCCTTCTTAGCATGAGCGCTGTTAGCGGCTAACTTGCCCTCTCTGCCCTCTTGCTTAGCTGCAAGGTGAGCAGCCTTAGCTGCAGCGAGTTCGTCAAAATGAATCTTGGAGACATTCAAAGTATCGTTGCCTTGTGCAGCGCCTTTCTCGGTGCCGTCACAAGCAGAATCAAAGTAACAACGGTAGATTGAATTAGGAGCAATGGTACGCATCGACAAATCCTTGGTAAAACCTTTGGTGTTTTAGCCTGTCGATAAGTGACACGTATGAAAAGAGAGGAGTAAAGCTATTAAAAGCGGTATATGCCATGCGCTATACACCATACGCTATACACGCAGCCGCATCATCAACAAATGTAAAGATCAAACGTATGATTGCAGCTCTTATCGCTTGCTCATATGAGCAAGCCTCTTTATCACCCCATCTAAAGCCACAGTAATTAACCTATACAGCCTTGAATATGAGATGAAGTCTTAGCTTCACTATGAAAGAGGTATTTAGCCTGTTTCCTTCGCAGAGATTATTCTTTTCAGGTACGACGGATTTAGCCCTTTAAGGGGCCCTCTCAGCCTTGCGGCACTCCGACAAGCACAGCCCATTATAAGCACATCTATGCCCATGTGCATAACTCATGGCAAAAGAAAGATCGATAAAAAGTGTAAGCTAACATTTTTTATCACACCCAAAAGCCCATAAAATCCGACCAACCACCGCACCAATCAACCCGCAATATCCGCTGTAGCATCTAGGTTTGCTGCCCACCAAACTGCCCTACTCAGCTTGGATCCTAGTCAACACCTTAACGCTATATCCCAAACAATAATTTGTATCGACAAGTTCTCCTAAACCATCAATCCAGACCGCATGCCGCACCATACAAGCCACAATCACCAACCTAACTTATAAGTTAGCAATGCGCTCACATCCAACGAATGTGGAACAAAATGCACAGCTACTCACGTCATCCTGCCTCTAGAATCTATAGAGGCGAAGCAAAATGCTTGATACTCCATGGCCAATGTAACTTGATTAATGATGTGGCCCTCCCATCAAACTCACTGCTATACAATGGCCGCGATCTTATAGTCATGATCTTTTGGCACTAATCGTTTAGCTCCGATCTTATAGCAATTATGTTTTGGCACTAATCGTTTAGCTCTGATCTTATAGCCATGTTCTTTTGGCGCTAATCGTTTATCCCTGATCTTATAGCCATGATCTTTTGGCGATAATCGTTTATCCCTGATCTTATAGCCATAATCTTTTGGCACTAATCGTTTAGCCCAAATCTTATAGCCATGATCTTTAGACAATGTTCTTCGTTGCGTTGCATGCAGCTTATAGCCGCAAACTCACGCGGCCATTCTTTTATGTCAATAATATGCCCAGCTGTTCTTCTGAGCTCTGAAGATAAGAGCACGCCTCAACTGCAATCAATGCCGCATGCGGCATATATGGCCACATGTTAAAGCCATAGATATAGCTCATGACCTTAACAAGCATGCGTATAAATCGCCTTAAATGCGGTAGTAGCGACGATCTAAGGCCATGATCTTCTTGCATGAATTCAAGATTATGTGATCTTTAATGATCTTATTAAGGAGGCAAGAATGATCTTATGTGTCCCAACTTTGACAGGAATACATGCGCTGCAAGTCTACAATACAAAGGCGCATTATCTATAACGCAACCTTGGCGAATATGACGACTACTGCTGCTATGATCGCTAGCATCACTGCAAGCGATGCTGTTCTTTTGGAGCTTTGCGCGGGATTTAAGAGAGTTTGTGCTGCGATCTTTTGACTGACGATCTTTGAGTCCATGATCTTATGATCTTAAAAATGCGTCACTGATGGTTATTTAGCAAAAATTTGTAACATCCTACTTTGCCTTAGATACGGTGTTTAAGGGCTTTATCTGCCATGGTATTTGAGTAACCTGACAAAACGGCACAACTTTGGCATCATAGACTCAAGTTATGTCTATTGTCCTAATATTGCCATAGCTATAAATGCAGTCTTGTGGTGGTAGTTTTATTAGCGCTTGCAACACTTAAGTTATGCTCTTTAGGATAAAGGCCATCAAGCATGGGGGCTTAATGGTCGAGACAAAAAAGTTACAAACCTTTGCAATAGCAGTCTCAGGGGGAAACTAAGTGCACTCATGGAATGAGGGATACCATACCGATACGAACTATTCGGCTGGTTACTTCCCACAAATCAACCCTTTATACGTCAAGCATCTCTTTACTTTTAAGCACCAGGCGTTCCCTACCATTGACGAGAACTTCACTGGTTGCGAATTAGGTTTCGGCCAGGGCGTGAGTGTGGTCATGCACGCAGCTGCTTCTCCAGGTAAATGGTACGGCACTGACTTCAACCCAAATCAGGTAAACTTTGCTCAAAAGCTCGCTAAGTACGGCTCAGTTGCTGTTCACTTAAGCGACGATGCTTTCGGTGACTACGCCAACCGTGAAGATGTTCCAATGCTCGATTACATCTGCGTACACGGTATTTGGTCATGGATTAGCCACCCAAATCAGCAGAGTATCGTTGATTTTGCCAAGAAGAAGCTCAAGGTTGGCGGTGTTCTGTACTTATCCTACAACGTAGGCCCAGGCTTTACTTTCTTCGAGCCAATCCGTCAGGTTATGTACGATTACATTAAGACCTGCGGTATTCCTGCTAAGACTCAAGAGAGCCAGGTTCCAGGCATTATTGACTTAGTTGATAAGTTAGTAAGCTTCAAGAAGGGTTATGGCGAGAGTGCTTTAGTAAAGGATCGTATTGATCGTATCCTGCACAACAACGGTTTAACCCACAACTATCTGTGCCACGAGTACCTCAACGACGAGTGGGATATTTCCTCTCACAGCATTGTTGCTGAGCGTCTTGACCAGGCTAAGCTGAGCTTCGTTTGCCAGCATCCTTTCTACTCTAATATCGAAAACTTCGTCTTAAAAGAGGAAGAGACTAAGATCTTAGATCGCTTCAGTGGTACTGAGGTGTACAACGGCCTTAAGGACTACATCACCGGCGAGCAGTTCCGCGCTGACTACTTTGTTCGTGGCTCACGTCGCTTAAATGAAAAGCAGTACCGCGAAGAGTTAGATAAGCTGTGCTTCATCTTAGTTGCCGACCATGACGTTGATGAGATTACTCTCGATACCCGTAACGGCCGCGCTGTATTAAATCATCAGAACTTCCAGCCTGTTATTGAAGTTATGAAGGACCACCGCGTTTACTCCTTTAAGGAGCTTGGCGATAACATTGTTAACAACAAGTATCGCAAGTTTAAGAACGCTGAGGGCAATGATTACTCTCAACAGGATCTTATCAATACTGTTATCTTCTTACTCTGCACCAATCACATTGCTCCTGCAGTTAAGGAGAACACCATTTCTAAGGACATCATCAAGCGCTGCAAGAACATCAACCGCGCAGTTATCAACACTGAGGCTGGCGCTGAAGTTACCTACGTGGTATCTCCAGTTACTATGTGCGCTTTCCGTATTGATGACATTACTCGAATGGTTCTCGCTCTTATCATGGTTCGTCCTGATGTTAATGAGCAGGAAGTCTACCAGGCATTCAAGCCTATGATCGCTGAGCATGATCTTAAGCTCTTCGACAAGGAGCGTAAGCCTATTACCGATCCAGATGAGATCGATAAGACTTTCAAGAAGAATATTCACAATATCTTCACTAAGACCATTCCAACCTACAAGAAGCTCTTCGTTATCTAAGAGCCTAGATAGGATTTTAAGTTTTACATGTAGCCACACAAAGTTAAGTCGTACAAGAACAAAGAACAATGGCAAAAAGCAACAGGACAACAACCTAAAGCTTTGCCTCCCAAATACGACTACTTTGCCACTACTTAAGTTAGTGTAGAGCTACAGTCGGTCATTTGACCGCAAGGATTACGAGTACTTCAATATGTCTAAAGAAGTAGCTACAGAATTACCTTTAGCTTCAAGTTATTGCGACCAGAGCAATCCGTTCATGGCGCAGTACCTGCTCACCTCTCAGGGCTTTGACTTCCCTGATTTAAACAATGCTAACGCTTGTCAGCTGTGCATTGGCAACGGTACCACCATCACTATCAATGCTGCAGCTGCTAGCACCATTAAGTGGTGGGGTAACGAGGCAGACAACTGCTTATTCTTAGCCGCCAAGAACATCACTACTGTCACTGGCGTTGATGTAAACATCGAGCTTGCTAACTTTGATGAGTTTGCCAAGAACAACAACCTGCCTCAGTTTGATTTCGTTACTATCAATGGCGTATGGTCATGGATTAGCGAAAAAGAGCGCCGTGACATTCTGAATTTCCTGTCTAAGCACGTGAAGGCTGGTGGTGTTTGCCAGGTTTCTTACCTTGCAGCTCCAGGCAATACCAACATGGGCCCAATCGTTGAGGTTCTTCACCGCTTCATGGCTGACAACCTCCCTGGCAATATGCCAGCTGATGAGAAGATTGCTAAGGCTGCTGAGCTCGTTGTTGAAATCGGTAAGGCTAACCCTGCTGTTCTCATCCGCGTTCCTAAGCTGCTCCAAGATCTTGCTGCAGCTGCTGCTGGTAAGGATGATGGCGAGTTTGCTAAGAACTTCTTATCTAAGCACTGGCGTTGCTTCCACTTACGTGAGATGGCAGCCATGTTTGATAGCATCGATTTTGGCTTCTTAAGCTCCAACTTACCAAAAGATCAGCTCGTTTACACCCAGCTTACTGATGAAGAGGCTGAGTACATTGAGCAGTATCGCGGCACTACCTTATACGAGACCTGCCGTGACTTCCTGTTAAACCGCGAGTACAGATCTGATCTGTTCTGCAATGGCGCTCGTCAGCTCACTGCAAATCAGTATGTTCAGAAGTACAACTCTCTGACCTTAATGTTAACTGCAGACTTAACTGACTTTGACTACAAGATTAAGTGCCCAGGCGGTGACAAGGATCTCGACCGTGGCTTATACGAGCCATTATTAGTTGCTTTTAACGACTACATTCCTCACGCTATTGGTGAAGTACGTAATGCATTAAAGCAATTCAATGCTGAGATCGCAGACAGCGACATCGACATGGCTATCAATACCTTAGTAAGCATCGGTATGTTAGTTCCATGTGCTGATCCATCCAACATCACTGAAAAGCTCGTTGATCAGTGCAACATCGTTAACGCAGCCATCTTATCCGATGCTGGTATGAATATCCGTACCTTAGCCTCTCCTGTATTAGGCTTTGGTTACTCACTTACCGACATCGAGTACAGAATGCTGCAGCTCGTTACCCAGAACGACGACATGCAGCCTCTGTCCATCATCGAGAAGCTCTTAGAGTCTGTTATCGTTGGTGATCTCAAGCTCAAGGATGTTGATACTACCTCTGAAGATGAACTTATTGAGTTCTTAAAGAAGACTGTAACTAAGTTCACTACCTTCACTATGCCTCTCCTCTACAAGTTAGGCATCATCTAAAAAGGTAAAGTTACAACTTTCCATCAGCACACATGCCCTACACATGGCATGTTCCTAGGCAAGCAAAGCTTGCCCCTACCTCAAGCCCCGCTCCGTCGGGGCTTTGTTTTATCCAAACATCCTACCCGACCTATCCAGCCTGTCAGGATAAGCAACGCCCCTTTCCTATAGTTATTGAACACCTGTGAATACACATTCCATTCAACTAATTAAGGGAATGGCTGTCGTTTAAATACGGTTCATTAGCAATGTATTTGCTTTTGCAGATGCTCTTTTTACTGGCATTTTCAGTTGCCATAAAAAACAAAACCCCAGAATAGTTGCCTACTCTGAGGTTTGATGTATTTATAGCGCTAATCGCTAGTAGCAGTCTTTAGC
>Reeses_p1__coassemble_855_pt1 | contig 16809 bp, 10 predicted proteins | sample Reeses_p1__metabat2_low_PE_009 | metagenome-assembled genome bin Reeses_p1 | reverse complement strand
TTGAGGATAAAAGGCCTCATTGCCATTGCTATAAACGGCAAATATATCGACTTTTCACAAAAATATGCGTATCGATTGCATGAGTGTGGGCGTTCATTTTGATGTAAGTATTGTTTACTTTGAGGGCATAAGTATTAGGCTTTAGCGCGTTTTGCCTTAGTTTGATGCTAAAATGCATGCAGGTCACAGCATATGTAGTTTGTTTAGATAGCCTAGTTTAGACATCTAATGTCACCCTTTTGCCTTAGACTTAGCGTGCAATGCGATACAAATGGCTTTTTTGCCCATATGATCTGCACTCTACCGTTTAAGTGCTGCGGGTCTATCAGGCCTAGCTACCTATAGACTTTGCTTTCTTGTACCGACTCTTGAGTGAGTCACCGCATCTTTACGCCACATAAAAGCCTCTGACCTAGCGACGGAAGTGCAAAAGCATCGCTAGAGTTAAACTTTACTGTGACCTCCCTTAGTTTTCAGCAAAGCACTGTAAGTTTCAGCATCAGTTGTATCTGTGACCCTTATTTCATAGCAACAAGCGTGACCTTTGTTGCCTATGTTTATTTGATGCCAATGCTAAAAGTGTCTTTGCAGCTAGAACCTTGGTAGTAGCTTAGTGTGTATGGTATTTAGCATCTAACACCCTGCGTGAATGCTCGAGTTAAGATGTGCCTATCTTATGAGTAGTTACCCTTAAAACCTACACACCGTCATTGCATCATGCTCAAAAATTATGAGCCTAAGAAAGCTCTAAATGATGGCTTTATTAGGCCAATAAAGCTTTGATGCGCAAAAGAAGAGTCCTTGCTGTGAGCACTTGTAAGTCTCATAGCATTAGAGTTTTCAGGACGTAGAAATGTTTGAAGATCAGAGCAACTCAAATATCGATAGCTCCAAACAGGACTTAGCCTCCTCAGATGAAAAAGCGTCTTATGCAAAAGATGCTAGTGAGTCTAATGTGGCTGATGAGTCTGTTAATACCTCCCCTTCACAGGAGCACTCAGTAGATACCACTGATATCGACATTGACGATCTTGATTTAGAGACCTTAGAGCGTCTTACTAATCCTGAAGCCTCTGACAATGACATCGAGTCAGCTATTAAAACCATTGCCTCACACTCTGATGATGCTACCCATAAGACAGCTGACCAGGCCAAAGATGGCGTAACAAGCGATATTGCTGCAAGCGCAGCTAGCGATCTTGAGTCAGATGCCCCAATCAATCTTGAGGGCAATGGGCAAAACTCAAGCGACGATGCCATAAGCTTTAGCGTTGATAGCACCAGCCGTGTTGCTGCTACTGAAGATAGCGCTGATAACTTAGCTAATGCCGTAGCTAAGAGTAGCTCTAGTAACTCTAATGGCGTGAGCGTTGATATTGAGCTTGAAGATCAGCCACGCATTCAGGTGTTTGATGAAAACGATCATGAGCTCTCACCTGATGACATTAAGTACGATGCTCAGAGTGAAGCAAGTGACGAGAATACTGCCGTATATGGCAAAGATGAGCGCTTTGCAGATGTAAATGCAGAAGAGGCATTTGGCCTAACTTCAGATGAAAATGTTGAGGCCATTATTGCAGCTTTAGAAGAAACTGAAGCTGAGAACAATAGCCTGCAAATGCAAGATCAAAATTCCGCTACTACAGCTACTACAAGTACCGATGCTGCTATGGCCGATGAGAGCTACACCAACCAAAGCTACAGCACCGACAGCAGCAGACCTGAAAACGACGGTTCTGAAAGCTATAGTACCGACAGCAATAGTTCTGAAACTGTCGCCTTGGATGATTCTGCTGCTCAGTCAGTTGCACCTGAGGTTGGACTTGGGGCTATTGCTGCTGCGGATGACGTTGCGGATGCTGCTTTAGAGGACTCTCATGCCGCTGCTGCAGATGAAAGTGCTGATGAGTCAGTTTCGGAGGCTTCATTTGTCTCTGCAGCGACTAATGATGACGATAGCTTCCTATCAGATATCGAAAGTGCACTTGAGGACTCTGAGCTCTTTGAACAAGAGCTTGCTGAGAGTGTGATGCAAGAGTCTACTCAGGCACATAACTATGGTGTCACAAGCGCCACATTATCTGACGATTACAAGATCTCCATAGACAATCATGACCACTTACATGAGGACTATGAAGTTATTAATCCGCATCCTGCTGCGCTTGAGTCTGCTGCAGAAGCTGCTCGCCGCTTTAATGCCTTAGCCGATCAGGCCGATGGCATTGAGAGTGTTGAGAGCGAAAACGATTTTTCACAAGCCGTTGAGTTTGATGACTCTGAGCTTGAGCAAGCGGTGCTCGAACAAGAGGCTGCTGACTTAGAAAACTTAAGTAAAGAAGATGCTGCCGCCATTACTGCTGCAAGCAGCGTTAATCATGAATTCCAATCAGACGATGAAGTTGTAATGAACAATAATCTTACCCCATCAGATGCACAACTTACCTCAGAGCAAGACTTACAAGATCAAAAGGTAAGTGATACCACTTCATCAACTGCTAGCGACAGTGCTTCATATGAAGTCGCTAATCCGCTTAGCAATGCAGATGATAGTAGCTTTAGCTTAGCTACATCCCTTAAAGATGCGCAAATGTCTGCAGCCGATGCTAACAACGAATCTCTAAGATCAGCAAGTGAGACTCAAGATAGCACTGAGAGCCAAGCTGATGTTTCTAGCGAGTCAAGAAAGAGTGAAACTAACGCTGCTGAGGGTGCAAAGGAGTCTGATTCAGACAATCCTTTTGCTAATCTTGAGCACTTTGATGAGCAAGAAGATGATTCTCTTGACTCAGATCTTGCTGCCCAAATGGCTGCCGCTCAAGAGGCCATGTCACAGCAGCTTGCAAAGGAAGCTGCCGAGCAAGATATCAAGTTAGTCAGTGCCGACAAGTTCCGTAATGACGAAGTCTCCATCATGTCTGATGCCATGATGATGTCTAATGAAGGCCATACTGCTATTCAAGGTCTTGAAAAGCGTCAGCAGCCACCTCAGCTGCCACGTAAGAACAGCTATATCACTGGCCTTTCTGATGATGAGCTAGAGATGATTCGTCGCATCAAAGAGATGAACAGCTCTAAAGGCTCTAAGAACAAGCCTGCGCAAGGTTATGCCATGTCAAGCGACGGTGAAGAGCACTCCACTGTCCTCTATGGCAATGCCGCACAAGCAGCATCTGAGCGTATCTCTCAAGAGGCTGCATCTGAGCGTATCTCACAAGAAGCCGCATCTGAGCGCTTGAACCAAGCAAGTGCTGAGTCTTCACAAAACTATGACGATAGCTTAAGCGGTGTTGCTGCGCCTATTACTCGTGATAGTTCTTTTGCCTCTCAGGACGATAATACTCAGGCCTATGCTTACAATGACGGTACTGTACAAAGCGCTGATCATTACGATGAGTTTAGCCCTCAGGACTGCACATACGCTAATAACGACGTTTATAACGAACAGCAAAACGTAGCTAACAATGGCTTTAATGGCTCTGACAATGGCCAAAATCCGTACTCGTACAATGAGTATGATGAGAACGAAGTTCAGGCAATGCCTGCACAAAGAGCTCAAGAAGAAGTTGATGATGGCCCGGTTTACTATGTAGGACCAAAAACTGAGCGTGTAGTTGAAGAACAGCCACGTGATGAGGACAACATCTACGTTGGTACCTATGCTGACCGTATTGCTAAGCAAAAAGAGGCTGCTCAATCAGCTCGTCAAGCCGCTGCTTATCAAGCTCAAGACAATATGGGCTCCATGTCTGTACAAGACAATAACTCTCTTGCTGATGAGACTTTTGCAGCTGCACAAAACGGCAATAATTATGTAATTCCAGGCAATCAAGAGCCTCAGTACTATGTAGGTCCATCTAATCCTCCAGTTGAGGAGCCAAGCTCCTTTGGTGAGTATGAGCCAAGTCCATATATCACTCCAGGTGTTAGAACTCCTGAGGAATTAGCTGCAGAAGCTGCTGCTCGTGAGGCAGCCATGCAAGCACATGCTCAAGAGCAAGCCCGTATTGCAAAAGAGCAGCGCCGTGAGCAAGAAGCTGCACGTATGGCCGCCTTAGCTGCAAATAGCATTGATGAGTCTGATTTAGCTGTTCCTGCGGGCATGGGCGATGGCGGTGCTCTGAGCATGCAAAGCGCCTCAAGCGATCAATACGCAGGTGAGCCTTACGATGATGGCCCTCGTTACTACGTTGGACCAAAAGAGCCAAGCCGTCCAATGCAAGAGGCTCAAAGCGAGGCTCCTATCTACGCTGTTGGCCCTGACCACTCCAATGCAGAGGTTGAGGCTAATATCCAGGCAACTCGCTCCAAGCTCTTACATGACCGTGCGCTACCACCAAGCTATCTTGATGATGATTTACAAAGCACCCCACCAGTAGCTACTAAGAGTGCTGAGGATATTGCCTATGAAGAGGCTTTAGCCGAGGCTGCGCGTGAGTCTATGGCTGCACCGCATAGCCAAGTCATTGAGAATGCTCGTAAGTTAGCTGCTGAGCAAGAGTCACGTTATGCCACTAAAGAAGATGTTGGCGACGGCCTCTTTGCTCAAGATGCCTACCCTGTTAATGGAGAGACCGACGGCACTGATGCACTCAAGGGCTCATCATCTGATGGCTTAGCGTTAGAAAGCTCTTATGCTCGTGCCTCTCTTGAGAATGCCAACGACGAAGAGCTTAAGGCTTTTGAGCGCAATCCTGATGGCTATGAAGAAGATAGCTACGAAACTCGCTCTGATGATACAGATGGCTATGATGATAGCGATTTATCTAAGCGACAAGGCTCAATGCGTCGTGATGAGAACGGCACTGCTAACTTTGCAAACTTAAACCTGCAAGAGAATGTAGGTTTAGGTATGACCGTGTTCTTATACTTACGTCAGTTACTTGCTGCCTTCTTTACTCATACCAATCTACCAGTGATTGCGCCAAAGACAGCAGCTAGACTCGGCCCTTGCTACCCAAGCTCCATGCCAGTGCCTTACTTATTTGTAGGTTTACTCTCAGGCTTTGTTGCATCACTTGCTGAATTACTAGTTAATGTTGACACAGTTGGCACTATATCTTTCATAGTGTTCTTGCTCTGCACTGGTCTAACTCCATATCGAGGTATCTACCGCATCATCTCTTATATCAGTAGACGTCGTCATGATGTGGTTATTGTGGCTGCATCTGTGACTGTCCCAATGATTATCTTCATGTGGCTGTCTAACATTCTGATCTTAAGTGTTGATGGTATTGCTGAGGCCACTGCTGCCTATGGCATTGTGGCTATGCTTTCTGCTGCATCTGCAAGTACCTTATCTTGGAACTTACCTCAAGATCCTATGGACTCTTCAGGCACCATGACCACCAAGGGTCTGCTGTTTGTGATTGTTCTGAGCATCATGGCCTCTTTTGGCATCATGCACTACATCACCGGCCTATCCTTGATTGCTCTGTGCGTAGCAATGCGACTCATCTTCGGCATGCTCATCGCTGGTAACAATGGCACCTCCCATCGTTCCTACGTACATGCTCTGCAGCTGCTCACCATGTTCATTCTGCTCTTTGATCTCATCATCTTAAAGAGCCAGGGCTACAACATCCTGAGCGTCTCTTCTTTAGAGTTCATTAACCAACTCCGTGGTGCAATGTAATACCACCTCAGGCCATGCAAAGACATGTTATGGCCACTTCAAGCTAGTGCCACCTTGCGGCACTAGCTTGCCACTGTAGATTGCCTGCCTCTCTTGCCACAACATCTCATCAAACAACAGCAAAGCTCTAAAAACGCCCCATCCTCCCACCTCTGCTTTTTACGACTACAGCTATAGACACATATGGCAGTTAAGGCATGCCGTAGAAAATAACTCTGTGTTTAGCAAACAGCCAAAAGAAGTCGCCTACCTCATACCAACAGTTCTTGTCACAGTGACGATCTCGATAATTATGGCTTTTCTACCTAATTATTGTCTCTTTTTGCCTTGTATTTTGCCCATAGATAAAATCTGTATGACAACGGTAACGTTAATGACTAAGGTTTTTTGCTTTTGCACGGCAAACGCCTTAAAATCTTGAAGTTCTATGCACTTTGCCATTAAGAGCCTCATTGAATATGAGCACATAGTTATGCGTCTCAAGCTTTGGCCATAAGATCATAGCTAGGCATAGCAAAATGCTTAGTGCCTGCATAGCGATAAGATTACAGCAAGACATAGCATTATGCTCGGTACTTGCACAGCTATAAGATCAGAGCTCTGCATAGCAATATGCTTGGTACTTGCACTGCTATAAGATCAGAGCTCGGCAGAGCAAAATAGACACAGAATTTAATGCAACAGCTCGATTGTTACAGTTACAAAGTTTGGCTGCTATAAGCCAAATTAGCTTGCTCAATAGTCGCTGTTGTTTGTAGTTGGTTAGTTAAGAATCGGAGTTAAAACATGGCTCATGTAGAGAGAATGCAAACTGAGTGTCCGCCGGATGCCCATAAAGTTATCCGTCCACCTGAGAATGAGGTAAAAGCCACCATTTGCGTCAAGCTCAACGACTCCGAAGCTCAGAAATTTGGCGCAGAAGACTTTTGCAATGCCTTAAGCTTAATGAGCGCAAAGCCACTTATTTGCTGCAGCGAAGAACTACGCAAGACCATTAGCGATCACAAGGCTGCAGCTGAAATCGAGCCTCAGTACTTAGTTATCGATGGCGACAAGGCTTATGTAACCTCAGATGACGGTTCACAAGGCCCTACCCGCGACTTTATCGACATGACCGCTGATAGCTCTTTATATGCTGACTTCTTAAATCAGCTCAAAAAAGATCAGTTCATCTTAGTTGACTCATACAGCATGCTCATCTGGCGCTCCATCTCCACTGTATATCCATGGGATGGTCTCCTTGCTGGTGACTACGTACGTCAATACCTTAAAGCTGCAGAGCTTGTTAACGATGAAGATCTCGACCTCTTCTTACAGGTTCGCTATGGCCGCATCGATGGCTTCTCATTAAAGGGTACTCACGCTAACGCCTACCGCTTCTTACAATTAGAGCGTAAGCTGTTCTTACAATACCCAGATGAGGACGAGGATTAATCCTCAATAACACTGATTACCAACCAACAAAGCCTAGATGGCTTTGTAGGCAAGCACTTAGCCATAGCATCGTAATGTCTATGGCACCTGCCGTCGCACCGCTATCAAGCAACCACAAGGTTCTTGATACTTAAACAGCGACGGCTTATTTGTTTCTAGGCAGCCGTTTAGCTGCAAACTCATCGTGTATTACTGTAATAGCATGATCAAATAGGCAATGCTCTCTTTGAGTGCCATAGCATGCTCAAATTGGCCATGCTCTCTTTGAGTGCCATAGCATGCTCAAATAAGCCATGCTCTCTTTGAGTGCCATAGCAGCATCTACGCAACAAGAATGCACAAAACGTAACTTTGTAAGTTATGCGCCATATAATGGCCCAATGCGTAGAGCAATTTACAGCTAGGATAAGCTTGTGCAAACAACGTAGAGCTAAAATGCACTCTTTGCCACCGCGTATAGCTAAGAATTTCTCTTTGCCCCAGCGTATAGCTAAGATGAACTCTTGGCCACGATGAGTAATAAAAGTCTATGAGTGAGAAAATGTCAGATACATTAGAACTGGCCAAGGAACTGATTTCACGCAAGTCAGTTACCCCAAACGATGAGGGTTGCCAAGACGTACTCGAGAAGATCTTAGGTGATGTGGGTTTCCACTGCAGAACCTTAAGAGAAGGCATGTACCCAACCTTTAACCTGTTGGCTCTGTGTTCTAAAGACGAGAAGGCTAACTTTGTCGGTGATCCTAAGATCTTAAATGGCAAACCAGGCCCTTACGATGCAACTGGCATCGTCGCTCCTGGTCCATTCACCATTTTCTTAGGTCACACTGATGTCGTGCCTGCTGGTGATGTTAACGCTTGGAGCAATGATCCTTTTACCCCTGTAGTAAAGGATGGTTTCTTATATGGCCGTGGCGCTGCAGATATGAAGAGCTCAGATGCCGCCATGACTATTGCTCTTAGAAACTTTGTTACTAAGCATCCTGATTTTAAGGGCACTGTTGGCTTGCTGATGACCTCTAACGAAGAGGGAGATGCAGTTGGCGGCATTCCTTTTGTTGCTGAGTGGTTCAAAAAAGAGCGTCTGTACCCTACTTTCTGTATCGTAGGCGAGCCTTCATGCTCGAAGAAGTTTGGTGATACCGTAAAGATCGGTCGTCGTGGCTCTATGACTGCTCATATCACCATCAATGGTAAGCAAGGTCACGTTGCTTATCCTGAGCAGATTGACAATGCCGCCCACAATGGCGCTCGTCTGATCGCAGCATTGCTTGAAAAGCACTTAGATGATGGCAATGAGGATTTCCCACCAACCTCCTTTAACGTTACTAACTTTAACGCAGGTGTTGGTGCAGAGAACGTAGCTCCTGGTACTTGCCAGATCATGTGTAACTGGCGCTTCAATCCACTGCAGACTCCATTAAAGCTGCAGAAGATGGTGGAAAAGACCATGGAGAAGTTACGTATCTACGCTACTGTAAGATACGTGATTAATGGCCTACCGTTTATCTCTGAGCGCGATGGACAGCTTGTTAAGGCTATCACTGAGTCAGTGAAGGAAAAGACTGGCGTAACTCCAGACATGAATACCTTAGGCGGTACCTCAGATGGTCGCTTCATCGCTCCATTAGGCACTCAGGTAGTAGAGTTTGGTCCGCTCAATGGCACCATCCATCAGGTCAACGAGTGCACTGAAGTTGAGAACCTCGACACCTTAACTGAGATCTACGAAAAGACCTTAGAAAAGCTGCATCTCTAATCACAATGGCAAGGATCACTAAGGCAATAACCTTTAGCGTGTATGCAGCAAAGTAAATTGCTACTGCATACTTGCTCATAGATCTACAATGCCAAGCCATAAGCATCATAATGCTATCAACGGTGTTCAATCTTGCCGCAACCAACAAAAAGGGGAGCCAATTGCTCCCCTTTTTGTAATGTATAAGCGCCATATCAGCAGCGCTAGAAATCAATTTTAGGCAATACCAAGAAGATACTGCTCAACGTCTAAAGCTGCTTGACAGCCCTGACCAGCGGCAACAATAGCCTGATGGTACTCAGGGAATGAACAGTCACCAGCAGCAAATACGCCTGGGCATGAGGTTGCAGTTACTGGAGTCTTGCTCTTGTTAGTGACAATGTAGCCCTTAGAATCAAGATCAATCTGACCCTTGAACACTTCAGTTGCTGGATCATGACCGATAGCTACGAATACACCGTTAAGATCAAGCTTACGCTCTTCGCCCTTAACATCTAAGACAATACCATTTAAGAGATCATCACCAACGTACTCTTTAACGTTAGCGTTTAAGATGAGCTCCATCTTGCCTTGTGCAGCTAACTCATTAACACGATCAACTAAAATCTGCTCAGCACGGAAGCCTTCACGACGGTGAATGAGGTATACCTTTGAGCACAGGTTAGCTAAGAATAAAGCCTCAATAAAGGCAACGGAACCGCCACCGATAACAGCAACAGTCTTGTTACGGAAGAACATACCATCGCAAGTAGCGCAAGCAGAGATACCACGGCCTTTAAACTTTGCCTCAGACTCAATATTTAAGTAACGAGCACGTGCGCCGGTAGCAATCACAACTGCTTTGGTTAGGATTTCTTCACCACCAGAAAGCTTTAAGCGCTTAACCTCACCAGAGAAGTCAACCTCTGAAACCACATCAGAAATAGACTTTACACCCAGCTCGTTAACATGCTTAATCATGTTCTGCATGATATCAAAGCCACTAGGATCACCTAAAGCACCAGGCCAGTTGCCTACCTCAGGGGTTGTAGTGAGCTGACCACCCTCTTCAAAACCCTTAACCATAATAGGATTTAAGGATGCGCGAGCTGCGTAGATAGCAGCAGTACAAGCAGCTGGGCCAGAACCAATCACTACTACATTTGCAATATTATCTTGTGCCATATATAACTCCTGAGCATGTTGGCTCATTATAGACCATCTGACGAGGCAAAACATGCAGCATTACTAGCTGCATGCCTTAAATCCTAAGCCTAAAGACAAACTCAATTTGTGGCCAAACGGATACACTAATTCTTGGCTTATCTAAAAAGCATTGCACCACATACAAACATGCATCTTCACTTAAGCCATGAGGCACAAGGATCTAATCTAAACTCGCTATAGACTAACAAGTATAGATTCACTGTGGCTGACTAAACTGCCTTGCTGTATGCATATGGTTGAAACCATAAAAACACATGTATACAAGTGTATTGTCAGATTAAGGCAAAGTCAGTCAACACGCAACACAAACACACTGCAGTCGCATGATTTTTATCATCTCGCAAAGCTTTTCTAGCTGTATGTATCAATGCATTGCCATAAAGCCATCATGATTACCATATTAATAAAACATATCCTTTATCATTTCTCGTAATAATCAATTAAGGCCATATAAAGAGCATAAATCACAACGAGATACCAACATTTAACCGCGATAAAAATCGGATCCACAAAACCATTTTCAAAACACCGCAACACAAATTGCAAAAGGCTATGAGTAAACCCCATCTAATTTGGCACTGGATATGCTTTTTACTAATTACCTCAAGATCAGTGTCCATGAGCACTGCTCTTGTGAATGCTTAGGCAACAAGTATTGCCGCTTATAACAAACAGATAAGCATATATCGTATAGCACCAAGCTTACGATACTACGCAGCTACTATGTCTAAGCTGCTCAAAGGAGAGACCATCATGGCATTGTATGTTAATACCAACGTTAGCTCGATTAATGCTCAACGTAAACTCGCTAACTCAACCTTAGCACTTAACACCTCTTATCAGAGACTGTCATCTGGTCTTCGTATCAACAGCTCCAAGGACGACGCAGCCGGCCTGCAGATCTCCGATCGCTTAACTGCCCAGATTAATGGCCTCAACCAGGGTAACCGTAACGCTAATGACGGCATCGCCTTAGCTCAGACCATCGAAGGTGCTCTTGATGAGACCACCAACATGCTCCAGCGCATCCGTACCCTAGCTGTTCAGGCCGCCAACGGTACCAACACCGAAAAAGATCGTCAGGCTCTCCAAGAAGAAGTTAACGCTTTATCAGACGAAATTACTCGTATTGCTCAAAAGACTACTTTTGCTGACGCTCAAGTTCTTGATGGCGGTAAAGGTGTAGCCAATGGCTTAATGAGACCAGCAGATGGCAAAGCTCCAGCAGCTGCAGAAAAATGGGAATATTTCTTCCAGGTAGGAGCTAACGCAAAGGACGAAATTAGCCTTCAGTGCGGTGCTTTTACAATGCTGGCTATTTACTCACAAACAGAACTTAGTGCTGGAAAAAATGTTGAAGGCAAAGATGTGGGAGCAGATCCTGCATTAGCTGGAATTTCTAAAACTAACAACTCTGTACACTGGGTAGTTGATAAGCCAAGTATGGCACAACGTACTCTTTTCTCGATTGATAAGTTCATTGAGTTTGTTGATTCTAAGCGTGCGGCCCTAGGCGCAATCCAAAATCGTATGGAAAGCACCATCCGTAATCAGAGCTCAATTTCTGAGAATGAATCTGATGCACGCAGCCGTATTCGTGATACCGATTTTGCATCTGAGACTGCAGCTTTAACACAGAATCAGATCATTCAGCAGGCTTCACAAACTATTCTGACCCAGGCCAACCAGCGTCCAACTGTGGCACTTAACCTCCTTGGCGGCGGTCAATAGTTAAACCAATTTAGTACCTCGATATCTTAAGGCCGCTTTATCTCCTTGTGCGGCCTTATTTAAGACGAGATTTTATTGAGAGTCCATTTGCAAGCAGCATCTTTAGCTGATGTTTTCAAATGCACTTTTGCAAACAGTATTTGGGAGCTAAGAAGCTATATATCATGGCTCCAAAAATTAGATATGAGTAATCGATTATGGCTTTATACGTTAATACCAACGTTAGCTCCATCAATGCACAGCGCAAGTTAGCTAACTCAACTCTCGCCCTGAATACCTCTTATCAGAGACTGTCATCAGGTCTTCGTATCAACAGCTCTAAGGACGACGCAGCAGGTCTGCAGATCTCTGATCGCTTAACTGCCCAGATTAATGGCCTCAACCAAGGCAACCGTAACGCAAACGACGGTATTGCCTTAGCTCAGACCATCGAAGGTGCTCTCGATGAGACCACCAACATGCTGCAGCGCATTCGTACCCTCGCTGTTCAGGCCGCTAACGGTACTAACACTGCCAAAGATCGTCAAGCTCTCCAAGAGGAAGTAAAGTCTCTTTCTCACGAGATCACCCGTATCGCCCAAAAGACCAGCTTTGCTGGCGCTACAGTTCTTGATGGCGGTAAAGCTCCAAACAACTTAATGCGTAAAGTTGCAGCCGCTGCTGGTGCTGGTGCACAAGATAAGTACGAATACTTCTTCCAGGTTGGCGCAAATGCCAAGGACGAAATCAGCCTGCAGTGCGGTGCTTTTACTATGGAAGGCATCATGAGCATGGCAAACGAAGGCGTTGCTCAAGCACAACAAATAAAGTTTGCCACTAATGTAACCGATGCTGGTAAAGACACTCATTTTGGTCTTGTAGTTGAAAACAATAAGAACACAAGTGCATATTGGGTTGTTTCGACTCCTTCAGCTGCACAGAGAACATTAGCAACCATCGATAAGTTCATTGAAACTGTTGATTCTAAGCGTGCGGCCCTAGGCGCAATCCAAAATCGTATGGAAAGCACCATCCGTAATCAGAGTTCTATTTCTGAGAATGAATCTGATGCACGCAGCCGTATTCGTGATACTGACTTTGCCCTTGAAACTGCTGCTCTGACACAGAACCAGATCATTCAGCAGGCTTCACAGACAATTCTGACTCAGGCTAACCAACGCCCAACTGTTGCGCTTAACCTTCTCGGTGGTCGATAGGAGATAACAAATGGCACTATATGTTAATACCAACGTTAGCTCCATCAACGCTCAGCGTAAGCTTGCTAACTCCACTTTAGCCCTGAACACCTCTTATCAGAGACTGTCCTCAGGTCTTCGTATCAACAGCTCCAAGGACGACGCTGCTGGTCTTCAGATCTCCGATCGTTTAACAGCCCAGATTAATGGCCTCAACCAGGGTAACCGTAACGCAAACGACGGTATCGCCTTAGCTCAGACCATCGAAGGTGCTTTAGACGAAACTACCAACATGCTGCAGCGTATCCGTACCCTCGCTGTTCAGGCAGCTAACGGTACTAACACTGCCAAAGATCGTCAGGCTCTCCAAGAGGAAGTAAAGTCACTCTCTCATGAGATCACTCGTATTGCACAGAAGACCACTTTTGCAGGTGCTACAGTTCTTGATGGTGGTAAGGCTCCTAACAACTTAATGCGTCCTGTTGCTGGTCAGCAAGGTAACCCACCAACAAAGTTCGAATACTTCTTCCAGGTAGGAGCTAACGCGAAGGACGAGATTAGCCTTCAGTGCGGTGCATTTACCATTCAGGGCATTCTTTCAATGGTAAATGAGACCCTTGGTCAAGGTAATGGTTTAACTGTAGAAGGAACAGAGGCTGGTGCTGCAGTTGCAGGCAAGTCAGGTCTAGCAAAGTCTGCTGCAAATGCAGCTGCATCAACAGCTTACTGGGTGGTTTCTGATCCAGTTGCGGCCCAGAACACCTTAGCAAACATCGATAAGTTCATTGAGGCTGTTGATTCTAAGCGTGCGGCCCTAGGCGCAATACAGAACAGAATGGAAAGCACCATCCGTAATCAGAGCTCAATTTCTGAGAACGAATCTGATGCACGCAGCCGTATTCGTGATACTGACTTTGCATCTGAGACTGCAGCTTTAACTCAGAATCAGATCATTCAGCAGGCATCACAGACAATTCTTAGCCAGGCTAATCAGCGTCCAACTGTAGCGCTGAACCTGCTTGGCGGTTAAGAACAATAGATAAGTTGTTGCTTATCTAAAGCTTTAGCTTAACAACTAACTATTGAGGGCAGTTCCTTTGGAGCTGCCCTTCTTTTTTGTCCATTGCAAAAGATTGTGACCATGAAAAAAGGCCCTGAGCGGTGAAACTGAGGGCCTTTAAGCAATAGTAATGAACTTCTTTTGCTGCCTTTCACAGCATTATCGTAATGCTATGAAAGCTAAAATCTAATGAGTTAAAACGCGATTATTACTTCTTAGGAGCTGCCTTTGCAGGAGCGGCCTGTGCGCCAGCCTTGTGGTCGGCTGCCATCTTGTGAACCTTAGCCTTGAGGTCAACAACGAAGTTGCGGATGTCGCGACGAGCCTTGTTCACATCGTTTGCGTACTTAGTTACAGTAGCTGCGTCTTCACCAGCGTTAACCTGAGCCTTTAATACCTGATCCTTAACAAAGAGCTGATCCTGTAAGTCCTGGAGCTTAGCTAACTCAGGAGCAACAAATGCCTCAACCTCAGGGCCTAAGCAAGCCTTTAAAGGCTGGTTGTGCTGTGGGCACCAGTCGTTGAGCATACGACGCTTGTGGTTGTTAATCTCATCTACAGTGAACTTCTTAGGACCACGTAAAGGCTGATCTGCGCCCATTGGACGAGGACCATTAACTCTTACTGCATGACGTGGAGCTGGTACACCCATACCTGCAGCACGAGGAGCTGGAGGTGGTACCTGGGCAGCTGCAGGAGCAGGAGGAGCTGGTGGCACTGAAGCAGCAACAGGGGCAGGTGGTGCTGGAGGAACTGGAGCAGCTACAGGTGCTGGCGGTGCTGGAGGCACTGGAGCAGCAACAGGTGCTGGAGGTGCTGGAGGTACTGGAGCAGCCTCAGGAGCTGGAGGAACTGGTGCAGCTACAGGTGCTGGTGGTGCTGGAGGGACCTGACCACGCATTGCATGGTGATGACGTGGTGGTGGCACCTCGCCGCCCATTAAATGACGTGGTACTGGAGCACCGGCACGAACAGCAGGAGCTGCTTGTTGGGCACGAGGACAGTTCACATCGAAGTTTGGGCAATCAAGATTGCCGTAACCTGGAACGATCTGAATCTGAGTAGCAACAGGTGCTGGAGCCGCTGGAGCCTCGGCGGCTTGAACACTAAATGAAGTTGCGGCTAATACTGCAGCAGCGGCTAAACTCAACTTTAAAGACATATCAATCACCCAATATGTAAAAACCTATCAAACTTGCTGCTAACTTCCATAAATCAACTCATATAGCCATAGCACAAGTTTGACCATGCTGCAGAAAGCTGCAGCTAAATCTACCTACTTTGTTGAAGTAGGCAATGTCTTTGATATAAACATATTACCGATGTTAAATTAGCTAGTGCTTAGTATTGTTAAATTTCGTTATCCATGCATAAAAATCTAGATACAGATCATGATTTTGCAAAATTATGCGAGCATGTTTGCCCATAATCAATGCACTAAAAGCCATACACAACCCCTATATAAGAGCTTTGTGATCGATTTTTAAGAAAAAACATTTATCTTGAGCATTGTATTAATGCGCTCTTGAGTCATAACATCACGAACATAACGGCTGAATGGCAAGTCAGCATTCTCTACGTAAGCTATAGCCGCTTCAACATCGTAATGTACTAAATATTTATCTGCTGTTTGAGCATGCGAGATATGCCAAGGCTCTGGGCCTACAGCTATCTGACCGTTTTCAATTCTCTTTGCAACATTACTTGCCTCATCTGTAATGCAAGTAGATAACACTTTCACCTTTTCAGATGAAGAACTAGCATCATCTAGCTGAAGTTTTGGCATATAAGGATTTGAAAAGCCAAACTTTTCTATGCTTTCATTCAGGTAGACACCAAACTCACTGAAATAAGAGTCACTCAGATATTCATGATACGTAAGCTGTAAACTCTGTCCTTGAGGAAGTCTATCTTGAGCATACACATCTAAATCAGCGCCAATATGATGTCTTGAAAAACCTGGCATAGCTGAAAAAAGCAAAATTGCCTTTAAGCGCTCCACAGCATCATCAGGTATTGCTTGTAATGGCTGCTCATGAATATCAAGGATCTTGCGCTCACCGCGAAACTTAGCCGACACAATACGAGCTTGAGCCTCAAAAGATCTAAATGCTGAGCATGCTTGTAAGTTAAAGCCTTGCTTGCTAGCGTCATCTTTTAGCTCCAAGAAGGCCTCTTTAACTTGAGGTAAACACATTAAGGGCGACTCTTCAGAAAGTTTTACCAAGCCATTGTCTGATAAACCCAGGCACCTTTCCTTAAACAGATCCATCTAAATCCCCCCAAACAGAAGCGACACCAAAATAGCTTCTAAAACTAAGCAACTATAACTTGTGTCTATAAAAACAAAAAGCCCAGGTTTTACCCTGGGCCTTTGATGGGCTTACGCCCTTAAATTTAGTTTTTACTACTTAGTGGTAGCTGGTGAACTGGTATCATCAGCGCCTGGCATTTCAAACGCATCGTCTGACATATCGCCAAGACCGCTTGCAAATGCGTCATCACCATCGATGTCACCAAAAGTGCTCTCATCGAATCCTGGTAAATCACCATCTGCGCCGAACTCTGCTGAATCATCATTGGTAAAACCAAAGTCTTCATCAGAGCCTAATGAACCAAATGCATCATCTGCAGAAGCGTCGGCTGCATCTAAGCCACCGAAAGCATCGTCACCTGAAGCATCAGCTGCATCTAAGCCACCGAAGGCATCGTCACCTGAGGCATCAGCCGCATCTAAGCCACCGAAGGCATCGTCACCCGATGCGTCGGCTGCATCAACACCACCGAAGGCATCGTCACCTGAGGCATCAGC
>Reeses_p1__coassemble_802_pt1 | contig 17544 bp, 9 predicted proteins | sample Reeses_p1__metabat2_low_PE_009 | metagenome-assembled genome bin Reeses_p1 | reverse complement strand
CTAGTTTAGAACGTTAATTAGGCACCAGCCTTCTTTAAGGCAGCATCAACGATGGTTGAAGCTTCCTCTTCGATCTTCTTTAAGTGGTCCTCACCCTTGAAGGATTCCATATAGATCTTGTAGATGTTCTCGGTGCCAGATGGGCGAGCAGCAAACCAGCCGTTCTCAGTAACCACCTTGAGGCCACCAAACTCAGCGTTATTGCCAGAGGCTCTAGTGAGCTTCTCTAAGATTGGCTCACCTGCTAATGTGGATGCCTCAACAGCGGATGGATCAAGCTTCTTTAAGACAGCCTTTTGCTTAGAGTTAGCAGGAGCGTCTACACGGTTGTATAAAGGCTTACCATACTTCTCAGTTAAGGCATTGTAGTGCTCTGATGGATCCTTGCCTGTTACAGCAAGAATTTCAGCTGAGAGCAGAGATGCAATCATACCGTCCTTATCGGTAGTCCATACAGAACCATCCTTACGTAAGAATGATGCACCTGCAGACTCCTCACAGCCCCATGCTAAGGACTTATCGAAAAGCCCCTGTACGAACCACTTGAAGCCTACTGGAACTTCAAAAGCCTTGCGGCCTAAGCCTTCAGCAACACGGTTCATCATGGAGGATGAAACTACAGTCTTACCAACCATAGCATCCTTTGGCCAGTTGTCACGGTGGGTGTAGATGTAGTTAATAGCTGCTGACAGATAGTGATTTGGATTCATCAGGCCGGAGTGGCAAACAATACCATGACGGTCATAGTCAGGATCGTTACCAAATGCAATATCAAAGTTATCCTTAAGAGCAATCAGACCGGCCATTGCATATGGGCTAGAGCAGTCCATACGAATCTTGCCATCCTTATCTAAGCACATGAATGAGAAGGTTGGATCAACCTTGTAGTTAACAACCTTAATATTGAGCTTGTACTTATCAGCAATGCGATCCCAGAAGTACAGGCCTGAACCACCTAAAGGATCTACACCAATCTTAAGACCAGCTGAGGAGATAGCTTCGAGATTGATAACTGAGTCTAAATCATTGACATAGTCAGTCATCATATCGTGCTCTTGCACATTGGGAAGCTTTAATGCCTGCTCATAAGGAACACGCTTAACGTCCTTAAGACCAGCACGCATAATGTCGTTAGCACGATCCTGTACCCATGAGGTAATGTCGGTACCAGCTGGGCCACCATCAGTTGGGTTGTACTTAAAGCCACCATCAGTTGGTGGGTTGTGGGATGGAGTGATAACGATACCGTCACCTAAAGCAGAACCGCTCTTACCACGGTTGTAGCTTAAGATAGCGTGGGAAATAGTTGGGGTTGGGGTATAGCCGTTATCTTTCTCGATACGAACCTCAACGCCGTTAGCGCCTAATACTTCTACTGCAGATACTAAAGCAGCCTCAGATAAAGCGTGGGTGTCTTTACCTAAGAACAGAGGACCACAGATGTTCTCTTTTGCGCGGTACTCAGCGATAGCTTGAGAGATGGCTAAAATGTGGGACTCGGTAAAGGAACCATTTAATGAAGTGCCACGGTGACCAGAGGTACCAAAGCTTACAAGCTCATCAGGATTATCGAGGTTTGGACGGTTATAGTAGTAAGCCGCCATCAGACGTGGAACATTAACCAGGTCTGAGTCTAAAGCCTTAGTGCCGGCACGCTCATGAATTGCCATATTATTATCCTTAACCCTTCGTAGAAACCAACGAGAACTTTTTGTCTAGCATAGCTCAGTGTTAATGAATTATCACACTTAATGCAAACAAAGAGTTTTGTAGCAGTCTTAACTTCGCTCTTTCATCGCTACAGCTGCAGCTACAGCAGGTCTCAATCCTCACTAAACCATAGCAACGTATAGCTAAGCCTATGCTTTAGTTTCTTGGATAGACACATCTTTATATTTTAAGTCTATTGAGACGCTTTCTCATCATCTAAGTAGCTTTCTAAACTGACCAACATCACAGATCCAAACTATTACGTAGTTTCTTTTTACGGTCTATGATGACTTTTGCACGAACACGGGGCAAATGTTGAATGACTACTTAATGAGATTAGCAAAACTTAAGTAGCTCAATACTTCATCTTAAGCAAAAAAAGATGAACATGAGACAAACAAGCAAAGGATGGCATGAGCCAAGTGAGCAAAGAAGAGCTTTGCATATCGATTACTTGTCATGATTTAGCTAAGTGTCTGTTAAGAACTGCTCACCAAAGCTGCAGTTTCATTGGCAATGTGATTAGGCCAAAGCTACTTTGCAGCAAAAGATGTGATTGGATTGGATTGGATTGGTTGAAGTGAAGAGGCTTTAGCTCGGATGGACTTGCCGATCAATGGCAATTAATTGGAATGGGGTATTGGTGATACTGTTTATGAGGTTGCCAAAAACAAAAAAGGCAAGCTTCCAAACAATATGGTTGCCTGCCTTTTCTTAATCAAACAATTCTTACAGAATCGAGTGATTAGTCACGACCGTTTACTGACTTCTTTAACTCAGCACCAGCGGTGAAAGATGGAGTCTTGGAAGCAGGAATCTGGATAACCTCACCAGTCTTAGGGTTACGGCCCTCGCGGGACTTACGATCGGTTACCTTGAAAGTGCCAAAGCCGACTAATTGAACACGATCGCCGTTGCTTAAGGCCTCGGTGATGGACTCTAAGATAGCATCTAAAGCCTTACGAGATTGACTAATTGGTAACTCAGAGCGCTTTGCGATTTGCTCGATAAGTGCAGACTTGTTCATAAAGAATGTATCCTTTCAATCAGACATAGGTCATATCGTGAAATTACGGTGGACCTGAATTGAGATAGATTTCACCACATAAATCATAAGATATCAACAAGATTTTTTCACAAATGGCGTAAATAGCGGCTTTCGTCATATCTTAAAGATGCGCTTAAAACCGCCATTTTAAAAATAAAACCGCATATATATCAGGTTTATAAGCACTCAAAGAGCCATTTTTACTCTCTAAGTTTTTGCACAAAAATTTTTTTGCTTTTCGCTACTTGAAATTTGCTTGCTCTTTCCTTATAGGACCGTGCTTTGCGATGATTTTTGAGCTATAGCTCACAACGTTAAATCTTAGTGTTCAACTAGAGTAGAAAGTCTCACAAAAACTATAAAAGCTGTGTTATATGGCGATTTTTCAAAAATGGCTTATATATCACGTTTGTTTACAAAAACAGCATTAGTAGTGCCAAAATGAACCTATACGACCTCAAAAGCTAATAAAGTAGACAGCCATCACCACAAACCCATGATTTATACGCCTTTTGTCACAAAGTTAAGTGGCAATATCAGCTATAAGATGGCAGCAGAACCACTTCTAGCTAGCGCTCTTGATAAGTGCACATCTAGTAAATCATCAACCATAATCTAGCTTTCAAGCATCGAACCATCTAGTGCAAGCCATACTAATGCTAGATAACCGTTTCTCACGAAGGCCACCATTTACCAAACACATGCGATGCCGCCCTTAGGCACAGGCAAATGATGAGCTAGTAGCCTTTATGACTTACTAAACTCAAGCTTACTAACTCTTTTTGTGGCCCATTAGCAGCATCAGACATTAATGGCTCATTAACTTTTGTGGTGGCGTATGACGTTAACGTTACCAATAATGTGTAAAAGACAACTTGCCAAAGATATGGTCTTTTATAAATTTAGCTTATGACTTATGCGTCCTAATGCAGCAAAGTTAGGCTGGATATGATTTTATATCTATCGCTTATTTAGGCTATTTATAATGATTGACAGCTTTTTTCCTTAGTTTGCTAACCTTACTAAGTTGACATGCTAAAATAGCCGCACTTTTAGTTAGGAAGCTTAGGTTGCTAGTACTTGGAATTGCAATTTCTATTGCATGCAACTAAGACTTTCTAGGACGGTTGATTCAAAGAGTTCATAAACGCCTAAGCGTATGAACATCATTGGTCTTTACCAACGAACACTTAACTCAATCAGTCCCACATTACTAATCAATAGATCTTTGGAGCAAAAGTAATGGATGTAATACGTCCTGTGAAGAGAGCTTTAATCTCAGTATCAGACAAGACTGGCGTTCTTGAGTTTGCCAAGGCATTATCTGAGCGCGGTGTTGAGATCCTTTCAACTGGTGGCACTGCCAAGCTGTTAATGGACAACGGTGTCAAAGTAATCGAAGTTTCTGACTACACCAAGTTCCCAGAGATGATGTCTGGTCGCTTAAAGACCTTACATCCAATGATTCACGGCGGTATCTTAGGTCGTCGTGGTACCGATGAGGCCGTAATGAGCGAGCACGGCATCAGCCCAATCGATCTCGTGTGCGTTAACCTCTATCCATTTGTTAAGACCACCTCTGACCCATCTTGCACCTTAGAGAAGGCTATTGAGAACATCGATATCGGTGGTCCTACCATGGTTCGTGCTGCAGCTAAGAACCACCGTGATGTTGCTATCGTGGTTAATGCTAGCGACTACGACAAGGTTATCGCTGAGATGGATGCTAACGGTGGCTCCTTAACCTACAAGACCCGCTTCAACTTAGCTATCGCTGCTTACGAGCACACTGCTTCTTATGATGCTGCTATCGCTAACTACTTTGGCACTATGGCTGATGACTACGGCATCGTTGATCCAGAGGCTGAGGCTTGTGATGTTCCATCTGAGGGTGAGTTAAAGCTGAAAAAGCGTCTGTTCCCACGTACCTTAAACTTAAACTTTGTTAAGTTACAGGGCATGCGCTACGGCGAGAACCCACATCAGAAAGCTGCCTTCTACAAGGACATGTCTCTTACCAACTCTTCTATTGCTACTGCAGTACAGTTCCAGGGTAAGGAGCTTTCTTACAACAACATCGCTGATACCGATGCCGCTATTGAGTGCGTGCGTGAGTTCTTAGAAGAGCCATGCTGCGTAATCGTTAAGCACGCTAACCCATGTGGCGTTGCTATGGCTGACAACCTCACCGATGCTTACATTAAGGCTTTCGAGTCTGACAGCGAGTCTGCATTTGGCGGTATCATCGCTTTCAACCGCGAGTTAGATGGCAAGACTGCTCAGGCTATTGTTGATCGTCAGTTCTGTGAAGTTATCGTTGCTCCTAGCGTAACTGAAGAGGCAAAGCAGGCCGTTGCAGCTAAGAAGAACATTCGTCTTCTTGCTATTGGCGAGTTAGGCGAGAGACAGCCACGTTACGACTTCAAGCGTGTTAACGGCGGTCTGTTAGTTCAGGATGCTGACTTAGTTAACGTAAAGCGTGAAGATCTCAAGGTTGTAACTAAGCGTGCTCCTACCGATGATGAGCTCACCGAGCTGCTCTTTGCATGGCGCGTATGTAAGTACACCAAGTCCAACGCTATCGTTTACACCAACTCCAAGCGTACCTTAGGTATTGGTTGCGGCCAGACCTCACGTGTGTTCTCTGCACGTATTGCTACTATCCGAGCTGAGGATGCTAATCTCTCTCTTGAGGGTTCAGCACTAGCATCTGATGCATTCTTCCCATTCCGTGATGGTGTTGACGCTGCTGCTAAGGCAGGCGTTAAGTGCATCATTCAGCCAGGTGGCTCTATCCGTGATGAGGAAGTTATCCAGGCTGCAGACGAGCACGGCATCGCTATGGTATTCACTGGCGTACGTCACTTCCGTCACTAATAAGACCATTAAAGCAGCATCATGCTGCTAATGGCAAAGAGCAAAGTGGATCTATATAACAGCCACTTTGCTTAAAGCAAAGGCCTAATAGGACTGCCTAGCAGAGCTCACATCTAGGCTCTGCTCCATAAGCCCACTTACTTTCACATATAACTGCAGATGCTCTTATATGTACCTAAGCTTGCATGCACAAAAGCGCGTATGCACCTAAGCTTGTATGAACTATAGCTTGTATGCAATTTGAGCTCGGTGGGCTTTTAGATTTCTAAATAGTGCTGTAGCACTAGTTGATTAACAAGCCATTACAAAGATGGTTTTCAGGGGATAACGATGAAAGTTTTAGTCGTAGGTAACGGTGGCCGTGAGCATGCTTTAGCATGGCGTGCTGCACAATCTCCACTTGCTGACGTAGTTTATGTAGCTCCAGGCAATCCTGGTACTAAGAGCGAGCGCAAGATTGAGAATGTTGATATCAGCGCTACTGATATCCCAGCTTTAGTAGAGTTTGCTAAAAAGGCTGGCGTTGATTTAACAATCGTTGGCCCTGAGGCACCTTTAGTTTTAGGTATTGTTGACGCATTTAAGGCCGCTAATCTGCGCGTCTTTGGCCCATCTAAGGCTGGTGCTCAGCTTGAGGGCTCTAAGTCATTTACTAAGGACTTCTTAAAGCGCCACAACATTCCTACCGCAGCTTACGAAGTATTCTCACAGGTTGATAGCGCCATTGAGTACATCAAGAAGAACGGCGCTCCTATCGTAATTAAGGCTGACGGTCTTGCCGCTGGTAAGGGCGTAGTCGTAGCTATGAGCGAGCAAGAGGCTATTGATGCAGTTAAGTCCATGCTTGAGGACAATGCATTTGGTGATGCTGGTGCTCGCGTAGTTATTGAAGAGTTCATGGAGGGTGAAGAGGCTTCCTTCATCGTCATGTCTGACTCTATTAACGCTGTTCCTATGGCAACCTCACAAGACCACAAGCGTGTTGGTGATGGCGATACTGGCCCTAACACTGGTGGTATGGGCGCTTACTCACCTGCTCCAATCGTTACCCATGATGTATATCAGAAGGTAATGGATCGCATCATCAACCCAACTATCAAGGGTATGGCCGATGATGGTATTCCATACACTGGCTTCTTATACGCTGGCCTCATGATCGATAGCAACGGCGATCCACGTGTTGTTGAGTTCAACTGCCGTTTTGGCGATCCAGAGACTCAGCCAATCATGCTGCGTATGACCTCTGATCTTGTGGAGCTGTGCTTAAAGGGTGCTGAGGTTGGTGGTTTAGAAGGCCGCACCTGCTCTTACAATCCAAACCCAGCTGTTGGTGTAGTTTTAGCTGCTGAGGGCTATCCTGCATCTCCACGTAAGGGTGATGAGATCCATGGCTTAGATGCTGAAGTTCCATCCTACGCTAAGATCTTCCAAGCTGGCACTGAGGAGAAGGATGGCAAGGTAGTAACCAATGGCGGTCGCGTACTGTGCGTAACTGCTATGGGTGAGGACATCGCCGAGGCTACCAAGCGTGCCTACGGTATCATCAACCATGTTAAGTTTGATGGCATGTTCTACCGTAAGGACATCGCTCACCGCGCCTTAAAGCGCTTAAACGGCGAGCAGTAATCAAAAAATACTATTCCTTAATTTAATCTGCAGTTACTGCAGATAGATCTGAAAGCCCGTATAGCCTCAAGCTTTACGGGCTTTTTTTATACCTAAAGTAAATCAAAAAGAACCAAGCCTTAGCTAAACTTCCAGCTTCTTCTTAAGCTATGGCTTACTAATGGCTTTTTAAAACGACATGTTAGTTTTTCTCGGCGTGAAATGTCCCAAGGTCTTTAGCAAGATTCTCAGTGAAATTGACATTACGCAATACTCATTACAAGAATGATTTTCAATAAGACAAAGATAAAAGAACCTATGCCAAGCGCTCACAGAGTTAGGTTTAACTTGCAAGCTCATTAATAGTGCACATAGCTCTTATGCACTCAACCTCTGTAAACATAATGTCCATGCACCAAAGAACAAGCAGCAAGATATCCTCTTTTAGACTATGCCCAAAGCGGTGCATAAAAAGAACAACTATTGGGCACGGTAAGAAAGGTACATTCAAGCACTAAGTGATAAATACAAGTTAGCCAATATCAACTAAGGGGTCTATACTGTGCATACTTTTGTATAAAGGCCAACATATCGCCACACATACTGATTGAACTTTTGCAGTGGTGAACTCCGTTTTTATCTGGCCGCGAGGAAGTAATGGATACATCAGCCTTAATTGACCAGATCTTGGTCTTTATCTTTACCTTTACAGCCAACCTATTTGCCTCTGTATCAGGTGGTGGAGCTGGCTTTGTGCAATTCCCATTACTCATCCTTATGGGCTTGCCTTTTGCCACCGCTCTTGGTACTCACAAAGTAGCTGTGGTGTTCTTAGGTATCGGTGCGCTTGCCAAAAAGAAGTCGAATAAATTTGCCATCGATAAGAAGATAGCCCTAGTCATGATACTTGTGGGCTGTCCTGCGGTAGTTGCAGGTACGCTGATCGTTATCAATGTGCCATCGCATGCCGCACAGCTTACTGTAGGCATAGTCACGATCTTAATGGGTGCCTATACCTTGGTAAAACGAGGCTTTGGCTCTTTAGCAAAGGAAAATATCTCCAAAAAGCGTTTTGCCCTCGGCGTCTTCCTCATGATTATTATCGGTCTCTTCTCAGGATCTTTATCCTCAGGTGCAGGCCTATTCTCTACAATGACCTTAGCTTTAGTCTTTGGTTTAGAGCTTAAAAGGGCTATCTACCACACCATGGTGTTCGTAGCCACCATTTGGAATGCAGTAGGCGCAGTAACCGTTGGTGCAGTAACTGCTATTTACTGGCAATGGGTTCCAGTGATGATCTTTGCCTCTTTCTTAGGTGCTTTTGTGGGAACCGCTCTAATGCTCAAGATGCCAACAGAGAAGGTACGTATCATCTTCTCCTTAGTTGCAATCTTAAGTGGTGGATTACTTATCTACACTGCCATGCACTAAAGCAGCATACAACCGCTATATTTACACAGATTCACTAGCGCCGTTATCGCCTATGGTAACGGCCTATACCACAGACCATCGCCAACTTGCATTTTTAGCATCTTTAACTTAAGCATTTGAATCTCAAGTTGATTATTAGGCATCACCCAAACGATGCGTCTTAATGCCCCATGCCGTTGCATCACTCCGCTCACGGCAATAGGCCAAAAATCCTATGATCTTAACGAGCCTAGACACCAGCGCCCGCCCATACACACGCCATTATCTTATTAGGCCTGCATAGCCATGCCCTCGCAAATTAGCAAAATAGCCCAGCCCTATCAAATTAGCAAAATAGCCCAGCCCTATCAAATTGGCAGAATAGTCCCGACCTCGCAATTGGCCATAGAGCGCCTGTGGCCCCGCAAGCAAAGCTGCGGGGCGCTAAATTGGCGTTAGCATAAATATCTGCCTTCGTAGTGAAACTACGTCAGATCTAAAGAACAAAAGCCTTAGTTGCGTGGTGTAGCTACGATGGCATTAACCAAACGTAAGCCGATAATCAGGCGGTCTTCATTACGAAAACGTTGCTCTAAAAGCTGACCTGCCTTTGACAAATCAGAGCGCAAGGTCTTCATCTTAGCGCTATCTAAGTCCTCGGCATAGCGATCAGCAAACTGCAATAAAACCTCTGTAGTCTTATCAATACGTGGCATCACACGATGAGCAATAGATAAAGAACGGCCTGAGGCATTTTCAATCAGCTCGACGATCTTTGGATACAAATCAAAGTGACCACGGGATATGTAATCCACCAAGGCATCGCAAAAGTCTACAACCTGCTCATAACTTGGCTCTAGTGCCTGCTGATCCATTGGATCGTCACTTTGAGAGATCTTCGTCTGTGGGTTAATGAGTTCCATATACTTCAATACGAGCTGTTTACGCTCGTTAATCATGTCGTTAACCCATGAGTAACGTTCTTCAACGTTTTGCAGTGCGGTATTGAAGCCACTGATTTTATTAACTTTCACAGGGAACCTCCTACCTTACTAATTACGCAAAATAAACTCTGTGTTTAGCTAAGATAATCTTTTAGCACCAAGCTAGTAGAACACATCAGGCATACTACTAAGCTTGCACACTAATTTGTGCTCACTACATAGTAGCAGGTGATTATTTTCAGACTTGTCTGTGTAGATACACAAAGGGCCCGCATGATGCGAGCCCTCTGTAAGGTAGCTATAGTAAATGCACTTAGATGGTCAATTGAGCCTAGGAGCTTTCTTAACTGCCCAAACATCCTAAGAGCTTACTTAGTCGTTCTGGCAATTGACAGAAATTTGGCATCCTAAGAGCTAGCGCTTTCAGAGTTTGCTATATCTGTAAAACCATCTTAGCAAAACGTAGTTACTTTTTAGCGATTAAGTCCTCTTGATGCAGCTCTTTTTTGAACAAGGCAACATTATTGGCAAAACGCTGACGATTTTTCTTAGCAATCTGGGTGTCTTCGTTAGCTGGAAGAGTAACTCTCATTGCATTGATTGGACGATTGTTACGACGTAACTCGTAGTGCAGGTGAGGACCAGTAGAAATACCAGTATTACCAGAACGAGCAATCATCTGACCAATCTTAACTGACTGACCCTGGTTAACTAAGAGCTTAGATAAGTGCATATAAACAGTTGAGTAGGAACCACGGTGACGAATCACGATGTAATAACCTGCTGTACGTGAGTACTTAGCAATTTCAACCACACCATCAGCTGGAGCCACAATTGGGGTACCAACTCTAACGGCAAAGTCAGTACCGTTATGCGGACGAACACGTCCAGTTACAGGGTGACGACGGCTTGGATTGAAGTGAGATGAGATAACTACCTTGCCATCGATTGGGAAACGACGGAAAGTTGAGAAAGCAGAGTTATAGCCTTGCTCATCGTAGTACTTATCATCAGTAAAGTTACGATAAGCTGAGAGTGTACCTACTTTCTTTAAGCTCAGCTCAATAGCGTTAATCTTGCCCTCACCCTTATCATCAGAGAAGAGCACACGCATGGTATCGCCTGGCTGAACGTGACGAGAGAACTGCACACGGCCTTTGAAAAGCTCAGTAACCATACGCACCTCACCGTAGGTAAGGCCTGCATCATGGGCTGCAGTAGAGAAGCTCTCACCGTGCTTAACAGTAGCCACAACTAAACGACCACGCTTTTTGTAAGCTGGCAGCTCGATATCATCAGCACTTACTAATGGCTTTAAGTTGCCATTAGCATCAGCAACTAAGATATGGGCATCTTTGTGTTCGCGCTTAACGGTAAACTCAGTAGAGTTAACGTCGCTACGGGTAAAGTGCCACTGCTCGTAATCATTAATCTGCTTAACAAAGCCGATAAGATTGTTCTTATCATCAAAGCTAAAGTAGAGCTTGTTGCCTGGACGCAGATTGGTAATATTGCCCTCAACCTCTTTATTCTCGGCGATGGACATCATTACGTTATACGGAATGTTGAAATCAGAGAAAATGGAGCTTAAAGAATCACCACGCTGAATATCTTCGCTAAGCCACTGATTCTTGCTAGCTGACAGCATTTGAGCGCTGTGCTTGCCTTCTTTATTAGCAAGTTCACTAAGCTGTTGCTCCACTGCACTATCGTCAGATAAAGCGATAGCTGAACTTAGGTCATCTTCATCATAGTTTTCCATGGAGCCTAAGTTTTCAGTGGTATAGACGCGCTGATTGTTGTTGTTCTCTGACATAGCAACGTCGCGACCTGTGGCAGGAAGCTCTTTGCTATCGGTGAGCAGAATATCAGTCAGTGAGCGAGTAGGATCGATGAACTCCTCATAGACACCATCATCAGTGACAGTAGTGGCGTAGAGTTCATTAGATGTGTTTCTATCGATGTTTGTATTATGAGGCATGATGAAATACAAAGCACCAGCAAGAAATACCGTACTAGAGATAGCAATAACATGCTTTCTCGAGAGCGGGTATTTGCTATTAGAGAGGTCGTCTTGATAGATATAGTCTTCAGTTTCCATTAGTACGCCGTGGCATTGACTACATCAATAGCGCCGTTCTTTCCCTCGTTTCTAAAAATCTGACACGTGTTTAACTGTTTGAGCTCTATTTGTCTCACAAGAGACGAGCTCAGATCACTGCTTATAGACAGTGACAGTCTAGTAAGCTAGACAAACACAAGAGCTTGCACCAAGTAATTTATTCTTAGTGCTAATAAAGTTTTAGCCATTAATGTCTATAAGCTATGGCCATCTTGTCTATGGCTCTGAGCACAACAACAAACTTACAAGAGCTCATATAGCGCACTATCTATATTTAGATATACATGCACCACAAGATAGTCTTTAAGACATGCCCATCATAGTTGAGGTATTGCCACTTTAAGTTTTACCCGAACATCCATAAATTAAGCTCTAGAGCTAAATTAGATGAATAAATGGCCAAAACATGGCTTTTACATAAACTCAACTAAATTTTGACAGTTAAAACGGCACGTCCCTTGCATTAATAACTTTTACAAACAGCAAAGCAACGTTGACATCATAGTTAGGCATTGCAAAGCCACAGCTGCCTAGCTTGAGTCAGAATATAAGAAGTAGATGAAAAAGCATCACGCCAGATGCTGATTTACGTTATGTCACAGCAGCATAGCTTACTGTGACTGCCTATCATTTCTGATATCTACAATCTTGCCCTACCTCATTGAGGCTTAGGCTAAATAAAGTAGCTGCAAGCGTACCAATTAAAAGCTTTTGTCATACGGATAACCTGCCAATAAGCTTAAGTACTTTGACTAACGCTACTTAGAACAAAGATAGCAAGCCATGTATAAGCATGGAGCTTAACTTGCTACAAGCATGCGTATATGTAGCTGCTAGCTTTAGCATCTACAATTTACAAAGCTACTATCTTTTGCTCAATCACACCTAGCTAAGGCCTACTGAACATAGCTAAATGCCACTGATTAGAAGATCTCATTCTTATCAGAAATACAGTGCACTATTTTGCTTCAAAACCACTTCAAAATCTAGCCTAAAAGCGCAAAAACTCCTGTAATTGACTAACTTTTTGCCCAGTGCACCAAAGCGATCGTTTTAGCGAGCGTCAACAATAGGCAAAACCTAGATGCAACATAGTTTTTTTTGTCAAAATTAATGAAATTACCTGCTTAATTTGAGCACACCCCTATATTGCACCAAAAACATCCACCAAAATGACCGCCATGCAACAGCTATAGACACTGCACTTAGACATACTAAAAGCTGTGCAAAAACACGGGATTGTGACGCTTTTGAGCTATACTAATCGACTATTCTGAAAACAAACGTCTTCAGATAGTAGGACTTATAGCTATCGTTTAGCTAGTCTTGCCTACATTCATCGTTAATACTGCCTTCATTCATCTTACCCATCCCATCAAAACTACTTGCTATTTAAGCTAACTGCAGAGTTAATTTGCGCGTTTGCTTAAATCATGGTTGTTGTTGGCAAGTAAAGTGTGAGCGCTCTTTTTGAGGTTTCCCATAGTGATTTTTGGCGAAAGATTCTATCCAACACTGCAGAAGATGCCACCATGGCGTCATAGTCTATTTGCTCTTGCTTTAGCTACCCGTGCTTATCCTAACTTTGCGCTCTGGTGCGATATTAAGGAACAGCAAGGCAAAAGAGAGTACCTGCATGCTTTAAAGCAATGTTGGCGCTTCCACTATGACAAATACAATCATGTAGATCTTGAAGCAGCATACGACATCATCGAGCCTCTCATGCCAATGGAGCTTGAGGAGTACTCTGAGGGTGACTCCTTTGCTTTTGATGCCTCAGTAATTTTAGATGTGGCTTTAGAGAGTGTTCCTTTCAATAGCAAGAACGCTAAGAATGCATCCATGGCATCCATGGCGTCAGTTATTAGACTATGTGAAAACACTAACCCAGAAGAATCAGACGATGAGGAAAAACTCTTAGAGCTCGATCCAATTCAAGCTGAGATCGATTTCCAAGTGGCTGTCATGGAAATGGTAATGGAGCCACGCTCTGCTGAGGTTGTTAAAAAGCTCTTAGAGCTATCCTTAGAATCTAAGTGCTCTAACATCGGCATTGAAAGCGACTTAACCATGGATGACTTTGCTGAGTCTCTTGTGCAAACTGAGCTTAGTGAAGAGGAATTAGCTAAACGTAAAGGCGCTGTTGATCCTTGGGGTGCTAACAAGCAAGCTAATGATGAGAATGATGGTGAAGACGAGCTTGCCATTGAAGAAGGATCAGATAGCGATGGCGACAACGAAGTAGCTAATAGCAAAGAAGAGCTCAATACATCAGACGAGCAAGTTGCAAACGAGCAGCTCTCAGACGAAAAGATCGCAAAGCAAAAGATCGCAGATGACGAAAGCACCACTGAGATCACCGCTGATGAGGATTACTCCAACATTGATCCAAGCGAGTTTGATGAAGATTTAGAGCTTTTAGAGGAAGAAGGCGAATCTGACGAGGCTTTTGGCGACATTGTTCTTGTTGAAGATGAAGACGGTGTCCTTACTGATATGACAGCTCCATTCGAAGGTGATGCTGACGAGGAAGATGACAATAAGTCAAACAAGCGTCATGCACATCGCCAAGAGCATCGCAAAGATCACCGCGACTCTCAACGCCGTGAAGATCGTCGTTTTGACAGACACCCACGCCGCGATCGTGAGGATGGCAAAGGCCACCGTAGAGATCGCAAGTTTGGTGACCGCCCTCATGGCGATCGTGACCGTAAGTTTGGCGACCGCCCTCGCGGCGATCGTCCACACGGCGATCGTAAGTTTGGTGACCGTCCACGCGGAGATCGTCCATTTGGCGATCGCGACCGTAAGTTTGGTGATCGCCCTCGCGGCGATCGTCCACACGGCGATCGCAAGTTTGATGACCGTCCACGCGGAGATCGTCCATACGGCGATCGCAAGTTTGGCGACCGTCCTCATGGCGATCGTCCATTTGGCGATCGCAAGTTTGGTGACCGTCCTCATGGAGATCGTTCATTTGGCGATCGCGACCGTAAGTTTGGCGATCGTCCACACGGTGATCGTCCATTTGGCGATCGTGACCGTAAGTTTGGCGATCGTCCACGCGGTGATCGCAAGTTCGGTGATAGACCATTTGGCGATCGCAAAGGCCGTGGTGGTAAATTCGGTGATCGCAGTCGCCACGGTGAGGCACCACAAAAGCCACGTGTATTTGGACCAAAGAGTAACTAACTTAAGTTCACCTCTTTAGCCTTACACATCCATAAAAAAGACCGTATTGGCAGATTTTGCTGATACGGTCTTTTTATTGTTTGCAGCCTTTTTACAAAATGTGCATAGCAAGTTAACCAGAACAATTTATTTCCGCTGCGATTTTTAGATGTGATTTATCATAGTTTTCACATTGATATCGGATTCTTTGCAAAGCATTACATAACCATGAGCAACAATCACAGAATCATTGCAAATGCAAGATACAACAAAAGTTGTACGACATAGTTACAGACAAGCTCAAAGAACCGCAGTTTTATCTTTTTTAACTTTTGTTCTTGACCTTTCTATTAACTGATCTGATAGAATAGCCGACGGTTTTTTGAGTGTTTTTCTCAATTAATCCGTAACATCCGCTAAGAAATCATGTTGCATCTAGTAAGGCACTTTTTCTTATTAGCCTAAAATGCGATCTATCAATCAAAGTTGCTAAAAGTGCTCTTGTTTAATGCTACTTTAAGGATATGATTTTAATAACAGCAACTGATCTGAGTTCAAATTAACTAAGGTATGCATAGATCTCTGATCTAAGTTTAAGCAACATAGTATGTTGACTCACAGCTAGGTCTGTTACATGTTCAGCATAGCAGCTCAACTTATATTAGTTGTGGCTGTATGATTACAGGAACACACTCACAATTAGATTCACATGCTTTGTCTGGCAGAATAGCCAGAGTATTTAACTTGATAAGTTGAAGGAAGATCAAATGGAACGCCGCAAATACTCACGTGTAGCTCTCGACCTTGATGGCACTCTTAAGTCACCCGTCCAAGCCAAGGCCTATATGGTAAAAGTGCACGATCTTTCCTTAAAGGGTGCTTTTGTTGAGCTGCGTAACTTCGAGCAAGATCCTCACATGTTCTCCGGCCAGAAGTACGACCTGACCGTTGAACTGCAGGCAACTACTAAGATCGTTATGCACATGACCTGCCGTCACGTTATTGGCAAGAAGTTAGGTTTAGAATGCGATCGTATCGATACAGAATCAATCGGCAACTTACGTCGACTGATTGAAATGAACGTAGGTCGTTCAGACATCTTAGGTCGTGAACTGAGCGTACTCATGCACATTAATAATCCAGGTGCTGAGGGCTAATATAGTTTGCCAAATTGAGTAGTTGATTTGCACTGCTCAAGCACCAAGAACATCTGATGATCCTAAGTTGACATATCATCTCACATCCAATCCGTTAACTTAGATCATCTGATCGCAAAAACAGCACTGACCAAAAATGGCAGTGCTGTTTTTTGTTTTCAGCCTAACCAAATCATTCTACCGCATTAAGCGCATCGCCCCTGCCAAGATCTCTGTAGCAACGAAAAACAGCGTTATAAGATCATACCAATTAGTACAGCCTCTTAGATCTTAGATAGCTAACAACACTCACGTCACTTTCATTGCCATCTATTATATTAGATCGCCACTACCTACTTTATCTTCAAGATGCTTTGGATTGTATAAACAGATAAGCTATCAAGTTCGCGATCCATACCTACCTTTGAGATCTTATATGGCAATCAAAAACTAAGATCGCGACAACTTACCTTTTCTATAAGATCTTGACTGATTGTACCTATTCTAAGATCGTAAGATCTGTTGCGCCAAAGCAGTTATCTTTGATCGCATGGCCAAGAGCCTGATCTCCAAGGTATCTGTAGTCATAAGATCAAGGCATCTCTATGCTAAACAAGTTCAACTAGCTGTTGAATATTTGAGACTGCCACGATCTCCATATTACCGATCTTTTTCTTATTATGAGGAGCGTTATCGGCTGGTATGATGGCCTTAGTAAAGCCCTGCTTTTCGGCTTCATTGAGACGCTCTAAACCTGATTGCACTGGACGTATTTCACCAGTCAAACCGATTTCACCAAAGGCAATACAGGTGCGCTCAATTGGTCTAGAAGTAAAACTAGATAATAAAGCTAAGATCAGAGGCACATCAGAACTAGTACCGTCGATCTTTACACCACCGACCACGTTTACAAACACATCTTGATCGGCAAGCTGAATACCTGCATGACGGTGCAGAACAGAGAGCAGCATCGACATACGATTGGCATCAGTACCTAACGATAAGCGACGTGGGTTACCAAACTGAGACTCATCAACTAAGCACTGCAGCTCAACTAACAGTGGTCGTGTACCTTCCCATACACAGGTAGCAAGAGATCCTGGAGCAACTGTTTCTTGACGGTTTAAGAAGATCGCAGATGGATTTTTGATCTCACGCATGCCCTTATCAGTCATGGCAAAGACGCCGATCTCATTAACTGCTCCAAAACGGTTTTTCTGACAGCGCAGAGTTCTAAAACGCATATCATTGCCCGCCTCAAGCATGACTGAACAATCAACGCAGTGCTCTAAAACTTTTGGACCAGCAAGAGAGCCTTCTTTAGTAACGTGTCCAACTAAAAACACCGCAATGCCTGTTCGTTTTGCAAACTGAGTTAAAGCTGCAGCTGCCTCACGCACTTGGCTAACTGATCCAGGGGCACTATCCACATCATTAACATGCATAACCTGAATGGAGTCGACCACTAATACAGCCGGCTGCTCAGCCATAGCTAGGCTAATAATGTTGTCAATGGAGGTT
>Reeses_p1__coassemble_732_pt1 | contig 18651 bp, 10 predicted proteins | sample Reeses_p1__metabat2_low_PE_009 | metagenome-assembled genome bin Reeses_p1 | reverse complement strand
CAGCACCAGTGATCATGTTCTTAACATAGTCAGCGTGGCCTGGGCAGTCAACGTGGGCGTAGTGACGGGTAGCGGTATCGTACTCAACGTGAGAAGAGTTAATGGTAATACCACGTGCCTTCTCTTCTGGAGCATTGTCGATCTGGTCGAATGCGCGAACTTCGCCACCAAACTTCTCAGCTAAAACCTTAGTTAAAGCAGCGGTTAAGGTTGTCTTACCGTGGTCAACGTGACCGATGGTACCTACGTTTACGTGTGGCTTGGAACGGACAAACTTCTCTTTTGCCATTTTGATATTCCTGTCAATCGAGTCGGGGAGATGCTCACAGATTGTGAAATGGAGCGGGCAGCGGGAATCGAACCCGTATCACAAGCTTGGAAGGCTTGGGTAATAACCATTATACGATGCCCGCACTGTAACCTGTGTACTTAACACTAATCCCAAACCATTGTGAATAGGTTTGTAGTTATCGCATACAACACAACAAGCCTAAATTCAGTCTAGCTTGATGATTTTCAGTGCTTTGTGGATTATTGTTTCGACTATCAGAGAGTAAGATAGTGAGCTGTCTGAAAGACATAAGAAAGGATGGTGGAGGGGGACGGATTCGAACCATCGAAGGCAGAGCCGGCAGATTTACAGTCTGATCCCTTTGGCCACTCGGGAACCCCTCCAATTTGCTTTCTTTCGTTGTCGTCAGAAAGCGAGGCCATTATAAGCATCACCCCTAACCTTGGCAAGAGTTTTTTTAAAGTTTTTTTAAGTTTTTTCACACCTAATATTAAAAAGCGCTTATATATCGGCTCTTTTGGCTTAAAAAAAGTTATGATCTTGCCGTGATCTTGTGCTGTTTTCATTGCAGACCAACCATATTACTAAGCAAATTGGCGTCGCTCAAAAGCCATCAAGAGCCGATTAACGCTAGCTTTCGTGCCATCACGCACCTCAAAATTCTTTGATCACCCTACTGCAGCCAGAAAAATTACCTAACTACAGCTGATAAATGACATACTTCACCCAAGTAAATTACAGAATTCACCCACCAAAATCTCAAGCAAGCTACTTCTTTTGCACTGATCTTTAGCACCACAAGATCACAATAGACACCATTTTGCGCATCAAAAGGCCAAATATGCTCTTAGATTGCGTGTGATCTTGGGCCCTCTCCTTAATATAAGTGGGCACATCTATGTAAGTGTGCAAATATGTAGATGATGCTATGTAGCGACATGAGTTGAAGCATCTAGGATGTGTATGGCGGATGGTTTTTGTATTTGTATTTGTATACCGCTTAAACAAACAGCGCCTGAACAAAGTATCCATAAAGATACCTCATGCAGGCGCTGTTAAGCTTATATGTATGAACTCAAGTTGCTTTTACTTGTCGTCCTTACCTTCTTTATCCGAGTCTTTTACGATAAAGAAGCCAGTGTCCTTATGACTAGACTGGTTCTTATCGCTCTTCTGACTTGAGAATAAGTTAGTTACAAAAGAGGCAATACCGCCTTTTGAACTACTAGGCTGTTCATCTTTTCCATCAGATGCATCTGCTTTATCTAAGATGACAAAACCAGGCTCTTTTGCGTGGTTTTTGTCAGACTCATCAGACTTATCTGCATTTAACTGAGACTCATCAGACTTATCTGCATTTAACTGAGACTCTTCACTCTTAGCATCATTGCTTGGACTTAGGTTAGTATCGTCTTCATTAGAAGCAACACTACCACTCTTGCCATGATTATTCTTGAGATCTGACTTAAAGATAAGTTTACTAATGGTCTCGTGTTTAAGATCGAAACTCATCTTATCTACAAGAATTCTCTTTAGCGCAGCGTTGACGTAACCATCGGACTCGAGGTTATCGATACACTGACGATAATAAGAGGTAAAGTCAGCAAAGCGGAAGCTTGATAAAGAGCCAGCACTGCTGAGCGTGTCTTTAACCATCTTGATATGACTATTGACCTTGTTCTCAAGCATGGAGCTAACCATACCTAAGGTACGCTTCTCGTCATCTTTAAGCTTAGTCTTGACCACAAACTGCTTAGCTGGGTCAATCATGACGGCAAAAGGCGCAGTACTTGAGTTAAAAGAACTTGGAGTGCTAAAGATATTGCTAGAAGTACTCTGCTTATCTTCAAGAGCGTCCTCGTCCTTAGAGCCATCCTTATTCTCGCAAGATGCGTCAGCTGACTTATCTACACTGTCATCTGACTTATCTTCTTGAGCTTCAGACTTCTCTTCGTTAGCTTCACTGTGTTTATCAGTGTCGGCCTTATCAGATTCAGCCTTTTCGGATGCAACCTTATCCGCTTCGGCCTTATCAGCCTGAGCTTTTTCAGATTCAGCCTTATCCGCTTCAGCCTTATCAGATGCAGCCTTATCCGCTTCAGCCTTATCAGACTCAGCCTGTTCAAAAGCAGCTTCTAACATAGCAAGATCTACACGAGATACATCGCTAGGCAGATCACCTACATCCTTTTCGTCGCTAGATTCATCCTTGGACTGCTCATCTACACTTTTGGTGTCGCCAGCATCATCAGATGCATCTGTAGAGGCATCGTTGGCGATCTTAGAGTCATCCTTGCCTTGCTCTTCGTCATGGGAGGATGACTTAGGAGCATCGGCCGCAGATTTATCTTCGGATTTATCTAGAGCTTTGTCTTCTAACTTTTCTTGTGACTGTGCCTCTAGCTTATCTTCGCTCTTGTCTTTTAGCTTGTCTTCGCTCTTGTCTTGAGACTTTTCTTGAGCCTCTGCACTAGAGTCAGCCTTGGTGATAAGAGTAGATGTACCCTCACCCTTTAACTTGAACTCATCGAGCTGCTGCTTTTTGCGCAGTTCTTGAGCATCCATGACGCGACCAGTTGGATCGACGGCTAAAGGAGGCGCGGAGTTCTTAACGATAGAGGTGGTCTCAGTATTGATGACACCATCTTTGCTCTCATTTGAAAGCTTGCTCTTACCTGCAGCTAAAGCGGCACTTAAAACATCCTTTAACTGATCGGCTGCCTTTTGCACAGGGCCACGCTCAGTTGATGAGAGATTTGGCTGTATCTGGGCACCGAAGTTAAAAGAAGTGGATCCAAAATCAAAAGTATTGCTAATACGGCTATCACTTGAACTACCACTATCCTTCACGATATTAGTGTTCTGAGAAAGTGATGTTTGTACAACTTGAGCATTTGTCCCTTGATTGAGGCGTGCTTGCTCATAAGGATCCATGTGATGCTTTACTTGAAAGTCTTGATCTTCCTTATAGGCTTCAACTTTTAGAGCATCATCCTTCATTGGCTTGATGTCGTTGATATTGCCAGTAACGAAATCAGATAAGTCCTCACCATCAGCGATAAAAGAATTATCTTTGTCGCTAAGCTTAGAGCTCTCTGATGGGCTCAGCTCATCATCAAAGCTATGAGTATCAGCGCCAAAGACAGTTACGCCTTGAGTGTTACCACCAAAGAGTGACTGCTTACGCTCACGCTTGTGATAAGACGCCTCTTCAAGTGCATATGCAACCTTAACTACATCTTTAGCTACAGATGCAATCTCGTCAGTTGCAGTACTGGTCTCTTCCTTTTCAGAATCTTCTAGAGCGCCTTTGCCAAAGCTAAAGGCACCGTTTGAACCTAAAGATAACTTCTTAGAGGTAGGAGTGTACTTCTCATTCAGACGAGCTTGCTCTTCTTTTAGCTTGGAGTCAGCGATAGCATTTTCAAACTCTTTACGAGCCTTAGCTATTTCTTTACCAGCTTCATGTAACAGAGGCGCAATCTTCTCGATCTTGGCAGATGCTTCAGCAAATGCTGCAACATTATCGTTATCACGCTCTGCAGCCATGGTTCTAACTAAAGTGCGCTCTTCACGAGGTAGCGCTTTAGGATTAGAACTATTAATAACTGAAGTTGGCTTAGCATTAATTACTGAGGTTGACTTGGTATTCAAGCCCTCAAAAGCAGCATCAAAACGATTCTTGATACCTTCAATTTCGCTTCTTAAAGCTGCGCCAACATTGGCTATATCAGAGGCCTGAGAAACTCTTTGTGCTAAGCTCTTATTAGCAAGCTCACTATCTTGAGTAGATTGCTCTGTCTCTTGATTTGTAGATTGCTTGCTATCAACAAATAAAGCTTTTTTATCGCTGTCTACGCCAGAGATTAAGGCTGAAATAGCTGACCCTTGCGTGGGACGGTCTCCGTCTGAGTCTGATGTATTCTTTTTAGACTCAGAGAGTAGATCGGAAAATGAATTGCCTAACTCAATGCTTGTACGAGCAAAGGCGCGAGCTTTCTCTGTTGGCAGACTTACGAGCAGATCTACATCGTTTTCTCTTAAGTCAGCTGCGACTAAATACTGAGGGCCAACAAAGATGCTCTTTAAGATCAAGCGACGGAGTAGCGCTGGCTCATAACGGCTAATGGAGCTGTTGCTACGAGCGTCGATAATGAGCTTCTCAATATCTTGAGGCTTGAGCTCATCAACAGACTTTTGATTGAGTAAGTCTTCAACTAAAGTACTGATCTGACCAAAGAGTAAGGCTGTGTCTACTACCTTGCTATTTTCAGCACTAACGCGAGCACCAATCTTGCCTGCAAGAGCAATTGGACCTGAGATACTTTCGCGAGTAGAACGTGACTCATCCTCATCACCTGAGGCTAAAGCGTTTAAGCAGCTTTGTGCTGCAATACGCTCAGCGTGAGTAGAGGTACGCTCCTGAACTAAGGTAGCTAGCTCAGCGGCCTTGAAATTTTGGGCCTCAGTAGTGCTATCAGATGCAGCCATGCTTGCATCACGACGAGCCTGACGAGCCTCTAGACGGCGAGCGATCACATTGCCCTCTGAACCCTGCATAGCAGAGATAAGTTCGGACATGTTATCGGCTGTACCACGACCAATTCTTGAGAGAATATCCACGCGATCGCCGAGTTTGGCCTGCAGTGATTTTGGCAGGGTGTTCTTATCGGCAGTCTTCTTAGTACCACTTGCTGCAGCTAATGCAGCTGCAACCTTGGCAAAGGAAACGCCTACATCATCATCGCCACTTTCAAACTCATCAGAGTAGCTATCATCAGCACCTAACTGCTCAAGATGGCGGAACTCCTCAGGTAAAGGAGGAACAGAACCTAATGCCTTGGAGCTTTCGGATAAAGACTCATCTACAGACTTAGCTGTTGCATCATTATCTTGCTTGAGTGGATTGCTGCTCTGGTCATCAGCATTTTGCTTGAGATCCGCAACTGAGTAACCTAAAGCCTTTGCAGTCTTAACTAAGTCACCGGCCTTGAAAATCATGCCAGATAGAGCGGCTCTTTCGGCTGCACTTAATGACTTAGCGCGGCTTAACAGATCGTTCATATCCTCACGCAGCTTTAAGTTAACTGGGAGACCTTCAACAGATAATTGCTGCTCACCGGAGTTTAAGCACTGCAGCAGATCTAAGATATCAACAGACATGGACATGTTTTCCATGACCTGCTGCTTAAAAAGACCATCTTGCTTAACATCATTTAAAGAAGCACGTAATGCCTCTAAATCGTGATTGCTCTTAGCAAGGGCCTCTTGAGTACGATCCAGCTCCTTTTGCAATTGAGCATTCTGATCTTGCAGTGCTTTGAATGCGTCTTGAACTGCATCAGCAACTCTTTGGTCACGCTTAACGATGAAAGCGTTGAGATGCTTGAGTAACTCGAGCTCAATGCCGAGTAGACCTGTATTCATGTTTTCAGGCAAGAAAGGAAGCGCAGAGCGTAACTTAACTTCATGCTCATTAAGAGCATCGATCTCTTTGCCACGCATATAGGCGGTAAAACGCTCGATCATTTGCTCGTACTCATCTTTAGTCATGGTAGGAGCAATGCTTACTAGAGAGTTGTACTCTGAAGTTTTACCTTCCTGATAATCGCGCTTAAGTTGCAAGAACAGCTTATCTAGAATGTCTTGCTGTTCAAAAATACTCTGATTCATGAAGATTCTGCCTGTGATTAGAACGATACCAACAGGTATCTCGTGGACGTATGCCGTCTTAATCCGCAGTCTTTACAGATATACGGTTCTAAAATTCTATTATCGATCCGATCAATGTCACTGTAGTGATCTTGCTTAGCTTAATTCTACTTAAATACGACGCGATTGCCATTAACGAGCAATGTACTTTTTCAAGCGCCCGCTCACCTTATTCACAAATGATGGTATGAGGTGGCAAATCTTAAGGCTATAAAGCAAGAACAACGATCCTAGGTTATACGCTGATTACCCATAGATCATGAAGTGACTTTCGGAGCAACGATCCATATTACAACGAAAGATTGTACAATCCCCATCCATTTTAAATGAATGTAAAGAACAAGTCCTTAATTTAGTAACATAAGTGACCTATATGAGCAAAAATACCACTCCTATTAGTGCTTAGTCTGCCTATATCGCCATTTCGGAGCACTTTTGGGTCAAATTAACGGACAAGTTTCATAAAAAGCCATGTAATTCGATCTGAGAGATGATCTTTAAAATCCCCACCCGCGCATCCAAGCGTTAATATGATCTTTAAAGTACCTTGCTGATCCCTTAAGCTTTCTTATTAGCCAGTTACCCCCTCAAATTGGGGTTAATCAGCTAACTATTTGGGTATATTAAGTGATTTGTCCAAAAAATTAGGGCTTTTTAGCTGTCAATGCGTTAAGATCTGTCAAATCATCTCTTGGTACTGTGGATTACCTAAGAGCATTTGCATTGTTGTATGCACTAAGCACATTCTGTGAGAGGTAATTATGTCAACTGAGCAACCTGAAAATAATGTTGCTTATGAAGCACCCCCGACATCTGAAAGCTTAGAAACAGCTTCAGTCCCTCTTAGCCCATCTAATAATGAGAACGTTACCAAAGCTGCTCAAGCACAAAGTGACGTAACTGATTCTAAGCCAGATATCATGACCGCCATTAAAGGTCATGAGACTCCTCTTAATCCTCTAAGTGCAGATAATGAAATAATCTCACCTTTCTTTGAGTTCTCTGCGGATACTTGGTCAACCTTTGCTCACAACAAGCGCAAGGTGAAGCTCACTGAAGAAGAGCTGCAAAAGTGCTTAGCTTTCAATGACAAGATCTCACTTGAAGAAGTAGAGCGAATCTACATGCCATTATCACGACTGTTGCACATGTATGTGCGCTCACGTCACGATAGATCTACTGTTATTCAGCAGTTCCTCGGCAAGTCTATAGAAAGCGCTCCTTTCATCATCTCTATTTCTGGTTCAGTTGCATGTGGCAAAACCACTACTGCTAATTTGTTAAAGCATCTGATCTCTATGTGGGATACCAATCCTAAGGTAGATCTCATCACTACTGACGGCTTCTTATTCCCGAACAAGATCTTGCATGAGCGTCATATTGAGGCAAAGAAGGGCTACCCTGTTTCATACGACGTGAAAGCCTTGATGACTTTCTTGCAGCAGCTTAAAAACGGCGAGCCTAACCTCAAGGTACCTGTGTATTCACACCTTTACTATGATGTTATGCCAGGTGAGTACACCATTGTTGATCGCCCTGATATCCTCATCTTAGAGGGTGTTAATGTGCTACAAAACGGAGCTGACTATCCAACCATCCGTAATAAGGTCTTTATCTCTGATTTCATCGACTTCTCGATCTATGTTGATGCTGAGGAAGAGTGCCTCATTAAGTGGTACTTAGATCGTTTCTTAAAGTTACGTGAGAGCACCTTTAATAACCCTAACTCCTACTTCCACAGATACGCAAAATTAGATCTTGAGGATGCTACCCACTTAGCTACCACTATTTGGAGTGCAGTAAACCACGACAACTTAGTGGAGAACATTCTCCCAAGCCGTAACCGTGCTAACCTCATCATGCACAAGGGCAAAAACCACTCTGTGGATAAGGTCTATCTGCGTAAGTAGCATTTACTGCGCACTTCAAGCAAAACCAAGAAAAAAGGCTCCCTATGGGAGCCTTTTTTCTTAAAGCTACAGTGCCAGCGAACTTGCTTAGTAGCGGATAAGCGAGATATGGCCAGAGCGTATTGCAGTACATCCTGCGTTACTCTCTAAGATGAGCTCGCCTAAGCTGTTCACACCTGAGACACGACCAACTACAGTACGATGAGCAGAGATCACCACCTCAACTTGTCGACCTAAAAGTGAGTCATGGCGATTCCAGCTATCTAAGAACTGAGCTAAGCGGTGCTTACGGAAGCTTGAAGCTGCATACTTAATCTCATTGATGAGGTTAATGCAGATCTCATCACGAGTAAGATTGTAACCAAGCTCTTCTAAATCGGTATATGGACGATCGATAAGCTTATCAATGCTCTCTGAGTGATGCACATTTAAGCCCACACCAACAATAGCGAAGATCTCTTCGCCCTCGCCTTGTACAGACTCAATTAAAATGCCTGCGACCTTCTTGTCGTTAATCACTACATCATTTGGCCACTTGAGCTTCACATCACGCACACCTGCAAACTCTAAGGCATTTACAGTAGCAACGCCTACTGCTAATGAGAAGCCTAACAAGTGCTGATGTGATGGGAACTTAAATGCCATGGACAGCATGATATTAGTACCAATAGAGGTTAACCATTGAGTACCACGTAATGAGCGTCCCTGTGTCTGAATCTCAGCAACTAAAGCATCACCTGAAACAAGCTCATCACGAGCATTCATCAGTTCACCATTAGTTGATGGGGTGACATCTTTTAAGACGAAGCGGCCACGAGTAGATACCTTCTCATGAATGTTCTTGGCATTGATAAGATCGAGCTTTTTGACCAAGACTAAATCTTCGCCGTCTTGATAGAGCAATGGCTCCATCTCATTTACGAGCTCTGCGATCTCTTGGAGAACTTCTACAGTTACCTCTAAACGCTTGCACAGAAGGCGGTAGTTCATACGCAGGTCTTCAGACTGATTGAGACAGCGTAATAAAGGCATTACAAAGCTCAGATTTGATCCCATGCTATTTCTCCGTTCTTACCGTAAAGACGAACTTCAGGTACGAGATCGATTAAAAACTTTTCTTTCACTTCAGCCGTGATGTATTTGGCTAAAGCGGTAATTTCATGTGGCTTAGCGCGACCTAGGTTGACGATAACTAGAGCCTGATTGCCCCAAGTACCCACCTGACCGTGCTTAATGCCGCGACAGCCTGACTTATCAATAAGCCAACCTGCAGCTAACTTATAACTACCGTCTTCTTGTTGCCAACAAGGCATATTAGCGTATTTTGCCTTGAGCTTCTCATAGATCTCAGTAGTTACGTAAGGATTTTTAAAAAAGCTACCCGCATTGCCGACATAAGCTGGGTTAGGTAACTTCTCATTACGCAGGGCGATCACACGATCACGTACCTGACGTGGTGACTTAAACTCTACGCTTTGCAATCCTGCATAGTTTTGCTTAGGCTTAAAGCAATCAGGAAGCACAAAGGTTACATGAGTAATGAAGTAGCTTGAAAACTCAGGCTCTTTAAACAGTGAAGTTCTATAGCCAAATTTACACTCATCTTTGCCAAGCACATGTTCAGAACCATCCTTGAGATCTACAGCCTCAATGGACTCGATAAAGTCACCAATTTCAATACCATAGGCACCCACATTCTGAATCGGAGCAGCACCTACAGTACCAGGTATAAGTGAGAGATTCTCAAGGCCACAGATACCTTTGTCAAGCAACTTATCAATGAGCTCATCTAAAATCTCACCGCCACCGGCTCTGACCTTATAGCCATTAGAGCATTTACTAACCTCAATGCCCTTAATGCGATTAATGAGAACAGTGCCATCAAAGTCTTCGGTAAATAGCACATCAGAGCCACCACCTAAGATGATGTAAGGCCTACTAACGGGCTCTTTGAGATCTTGCTTTGAACAAATCTCGCGGCCATCCTTAGCAAAGACGGTTAGGTTAAATGTGTTATATGCGCTTAGATCAAACATCAGATGGTAGTGTTAGTAAGTCTTTGAAGTCCTAGCATCTAATGATACGTACACTAGATGCTAACTTACGTGCTTTAAAGCTTTATTAAGCTCTCTACTAAAATGAGCTCATATCTAAACTTTAAAGATCGCTCATGTCAAAATTATTGACCTGAGATACGCTCAATAGTTCCACCAAGGGCTCTAATCTTACGCTCGATATGCTCATAGCCACGATCCATATGGTAGATACGCTCTACGATGGTAGTACCTTCGGCCACTAAGCCTGCAATCACTAAACTTGCAGAAGCGCGTAAGTCAGTTGCCATGACTTGCGCACCCTTAAGCTGTTCAACACCTTCAATGTGAACGGTATTACCCTGAATAGAGAACTTTGCACCCATGCGCATCAGCTCTGGAACATGCATAAAGCGATTTTCAAAGATGGTCTCAGTAACGGTGCTTGAACCTTTAGCTAAGGCATTTAACACCATGAACTGAGCCTGCATGTCAGTTGGGAAACCTGGGTGTGGAGCAGTGATGATGTTAACTGGCAGAATGTCACGATTACGCATATCAAGGTAGATGCTGTCATCGTGCAGCTCAATTAAAGCGCCCGCATCTTTAAGCTTGGCAATAACAGGATCTAAGGTGGATGGCAGGATGTTCTTACATAACACCTCACCATGGCTTGCCATTGCAGCTACTAAGTAAGTACCACCCTCAATACGGTCGCACACAATAGAGTGCTCACAAGAATGTAAAGAGCTGACACCCTCAATGACAATCTTAGGGGTACCGTCACCGCTAATATTGGCACCCATTGCACGTAAGAATACAGCTAAGTCAGTAATCTCTGGCTCACGAGCAGCGTTCTCAATAACTGTAGTGCCTTCAGCTAAAGCTGCAGCCATCATCAGGTTTTCAGTACCAGTAACCGATACCTTATCCATCATGATGGTGCCGCCATGCAGACGACCGTCAGGAGCCTGAGCACGAATATAGCCATCAGCAAGCTCAAAAGTAGCGCCTAACTCCTTTAAGCCTTTAACATGCAGGTCCACAGGACGAGCACCAATGGCACAACCACCTGGTAGCGATACCTCAGCTGAGCCTAAAAAGGCGGTGAGCGGACCTAAAGCTAAGATGGAGGCACGCATGGTCTTAACCAGCTCATATGGGGCTACGTTATGAGTAACTTTGCCCTTTATGAGATATTCAGATTCACCGAGACGCTCGTAGCTCTTGCCCATGATTGTCAGTAACTTAAGGCAAGTCTGCACGTCACGCAGATCTGGTACGTTCTTAAGTGTGACATCCTCAGAGGTCAACATGGTAGCTAAAAGGATTGGCAGAGCTGCATTCTTTGCTCCGCTGATAGTAACCTCGCCGCGCAGTACCTTACCGCCGGTAATCTGAAATTTATCCAAAACTATTGCCTCGACGCCATGCAATCCTTGCAAGGCCGTAAAAAAGCCTCTGCCCTAGGGGCTGCTTAGAAAACTACTATTGGGTAATTGATTCTTGCCCATCATTGGAACCTTGTATTTTATCAGGCTCAGGCCTGTGTGGCCATGCACCAAGAAGGAAAAAATCGCCCGCACCTATGAACAGTGCGCACATGATCCTACAAACACTGCACACTAAGGACTTATTAAGGCTCTAAATTTATTGTGATGGGTAGAAATTACAAGCGGTGAGGACTTGTTCAGATGGGCTTATAAGACAAGGCATAGATGTACAATTGCCACCTATGCCTTTTATGCGTCTAGGCAGGTACTTTAGTCGCGACGCATGACAAAGTCGTATGGGGTCTCTTGATAGATGTAGTTAACCCAGTTTCTAAAGAGCAGAGCAGCATGTGAGCGCCAGGTACAAATTGGCTCGCCTGATGGATCATCATCAGGGAAATAGTTAACTGGCAGATCTGGAGTTAGTCCAGAGCTTAAATCACGGTAGAACTCATCAGAGAGGGTCTCTGGATCGTATTCAGGGTGACCAGTAACATACAGCTGCTTGCGATCTTTTGAGGTGGCTAAGAATACACCGGCACGCGCTGACTGAGCGACAATGATAAGGTCAGTCTTCTCTTTAAACATCTCCTCAGGGAAATCGATAAAGCGTGAGTGAGGTGCAAAGAAGAAATCATCAAAACCATAAGTAAATGGGTTGAGATCATCAATGACCTCATGCTGAAAAACGCCCGAGAGCTTCTTAGTACGATTGAGCATTGGAATATCGTAAAAGTGCTTTAAAGCTGCAGCTACACCCCAGCATGAAAAGAGCGTGGAGGTGACGTGCGTTTTAGTCCAGTCTAGGATGGTTGTAAGCTCGTCCCAGAAGGTAACGTCCTCAAACTCGGTTTGATCTAATGGGGCACCAGTGATGATCATACCGTCGAAGTAACGATCTTTAATCTCCTCAAAATCCTTGTAGAAAGTGTCTAAATGAGACTGTGGGGTATTGCGAGAGATATGATGATCAATACGTAAAAGATCGATATTAATCTGAATTGGTGTACTTGAGAGCTTACGCATGTACTGAATTTCAGTAACAATCTTCTTCGGCATCAGGTTTAGGATGATGATCTCGAGAGGACGGATATCCTGGCTCTCGGCACGATCCTGTGTCATTACAAACACTTTCTCTTGAGCAAGCACATCGGCTGCTGGTAAACCTGTTGGAATATTAATTGGCATGTAAGTCTCCTGATTGTGTCAGTACCTACGTACTTTAAGTGCATTTCTTAATGCACTATAGGGTACCACAGCAATCGCAATTCACTGAATTTCTACCTTAAGCGCATCATTAAAGGGCTAAAAACAGCCCAAATGGCAGTATTTAAAGCACCGCCTAATTTGATTGAGGCCCCTTGCCATAGGCTTATTAAATCATCTCTTAAGATATATATAACATTGCCTGACAGGATGATGCGCATATTTTGCAGCTATGTAAGCGTACGTGACCTTATTCACAGTGATTGACAAAACATCTTGCGAAACCATAGCTCATCGGAACAAAGTATGATCTTATAGGCTTAGCTGCAAATGGCTTTATACAAAAGCAAAAGCAGATGGCTTTTTAAAAACTTGGCAAGATATTTAGACTGTCTAACTACAGGAGTTCTTGTGCGCATTGAATTGATTTCCACAGGTGATGAAGTTATTACTGGCAATATCGATGACACCAATGCTAGTTATTTATCCCGTGAATTATTTGAATCAGGACTTCAGGTAGATCGTCGTCATACTGCAGGTGACTCGCTTGAAGAACTGATGGCCATGTTTACTGAAATAAGTGAGCGTGAATGTATCGCTATCGAAACTGGCGGTATGGGACCTACTACTGATGATCTCACTACCGAAGCCATTGCAAGAGTAGCTGGCAAATCTCTAGTTCTCAATGAAGAGTGGCACCGCTCCATGTCACAGTGGTTCATTAACCGCAATCGTGTCATGTCGCAAACCAACATTAAGCAAGCCATGCTCCCAGAGGGTTCGATCATGATCGAAAACCCAACTGGCACTGCCTGTGGCTTTATGGTGAAGGTAAATAAAGCCGTCTTTATCTTCCTGCCTGGTGTTCCACGTGAACTTAAGGCAATGTGGGAGGCATCCGTTAAGGAGATAGTACTATCCTTAAGTGAGGACGCCGTACCACGTACTCATTTATTTAAACTCTTCTTAATGGGTATTGGTGAGTCAGATCTGATGGAGAAGATTGGCTCGATATCTGTGCCACAGGGTGTCACTATTGGCGATAGAGCTGTCTACCCTCTGTTAGAGCTTAAGATCATCGGCCACAATGCTGCAGATAATGACATGCTTAAGGTGCTTGAGGATGTCATGAAGGTGGTTGAGCCTTACTATGTAAGCAAAGACACCTTTGATCTTATCTCAAACTTAAGACAACAAAAGATCTCGATTGGACCAGTTAACGCCATTGATGGTGTATGCCGTGGCTATTTACTAATTAGCCTGCAAACCCTCTTTAATGACTTTGTAACCTGCTCAGTAATCAACACTGATCTACATGATCCTGAGGCGCTAAAAGAGACTAGCGAGGTACGTGAGCATATGCCGCATAACAACCTCGTCTCTTTAATGCCGCTTAGTGAAAAACGTGCCAAAGAGATTGGTCCTGTAGCTTGCGATCTCATGCAAAGCACTGAGTTTCCATATATCTTTGAGCTCAACTTTGATCTGGAGGTAGAGCAAAACGGCAAATCACGTCGTGTCGGTGCAACCTATCTTATTAGCTCTAAGGACAACATCCGTCACAACGGTACCTATACCCGTAATCGTGATTTTGTATCCTTACTCTGCTGCGTGCTTATCTACAAGACTCTTATGAAAGAGCCTCATGTTGAACCTTTTGATATGCTCGTCTCAAGGGTCAATCACTACGATGCCTAAGATTTGAGCACGATTGCCAGGCCATTTTGCCCAAAAGAGCTAGCTAGACACTTTTCAAGCAATGGCCCTTTCAAAGACAGTTATAAAAAAAGCGCCTTAAGGGCGCTTTTTTTTATATCCACATCGTACAGCATTGCACTAGCTTAGTTGCTGTTACATTGCAGGAAAAAAAACATTGCCTACAACACACTAGCTTAATGGTAAGTTAAGCTACAACTTGAGTTTGAATGGGCAATTAGAGAAGGCCCTTCTTGCGATTGAGGATATTGATATAAATACGGTAGTACTGAGCTGCCATGACACTAGAGCTATGATCAGAGGCAACGTTACGTGCATTATGCACAATACGGTAGTACATATTGCGATCTTCGTACAGCTGCATGATGTAGTTAGCTAAGGCCTTAGAATCACCTGGCTCAATGAGATAACCTGTTTCATCGTGCTTAATGATATCTGGAATTCCGCCTACCTTAGAGGCTACCACAGGCACACCCTGCTCCATAGCATCGAGAATAATACTACCCTTAGCCTCATAGTTAGCTGGATAAGCAAAGACATCAAAGCAAGACATATAGTCGATGTAATTGCGCTTAAATCCCACAAACTTAACAAAAGGCATGTCTTTAGCGTGACGTTGGAGCAAGCCTACATCATCACCGCCACCAACAAAGACCACTACAATCTCTGGGATCTTCTCTTGGAGAATCTTAGCTGCATCGATAAGTACACTCTGACCCTTTTGACGATTGATAAGCGGGCTAATGTTACCGATAACAAAACGATGCTTGAGCGCTTCTTTAAAGTGAGCTGTGACGTTCTCATTTGGCATCAGGCGAGAGGAGCAATCGCCCACCATCATGGCCTCAACACCTAAGTATTCACTTAGGGTGTCCTTGATGATTTCTGATACACCTACAATAGCTGCAGCTGTCTTATAGGCAGTCTTATTCACAAAGCCGTAGATAGAAGGGTCTTCGTCACGCTCAGTAATTACATATGGGGTTCCACGGAGAAGATAGTGGAAGAATGCCCACTGCACGCCATAGAGATCATGAGCATGGATTATAGAGTAACGACCTACTTTGAAGTGGCCCATAAAACGAGGGTCGCTTCCACGAATACGATAGAACTTAAGTCCCTTAACACCCTCAAGGTGGTAAGCAAGAGGGCTATCTTCACGGCAGATCAAAGCTTGCGGCACACCAAGGCTAGCTAACTCTTTGATCAGCAGCTCGATCTGTCGCTCATTACCGCGATAGCCTAAAGCTAAGTTTACATGCGCCACAGCTAACTTGTTTTCGCCGGCCATGAATACATCTCCCGTACTACCTTGATTGCACGTGTTCTACTGTGCGTAACGTGAAAAACGAAAATAAGATCTTCAATGCTGCCACTAAAAGCTCTTATCACGATGATTAACTCATCGATAAGCTCAAATTGGTCGCATAGACAGAGCTCTCATACCCCTAATTATCGTATAGACCACTATCAAATCAACATCAAAGCTAGCAATTTAATTGTGCTAAAGACTTACTTGTTTAATCTAAGTGATAACAATGGTGTCATGAGATGCTTTTTAAAAGAAACCAGCTCGCATTATGAGGTGAGAAACAAGCATTTTAAGTGCAAAGCAAGCAATAGATGCTCGTTTTAGTAAACGTAGAATTACTCAATATTTCATCCACCTCAAAGTTACTAAGTCTAACCAAAAATTCCATACATAACAAATTGACTGTGCAAAATCTCGATGCAGATCGACACTAAATATATGTAAGGGCACACAACGGTGCATAAAGGGGCTTTTTGGATATAAAAAGAGTCCAGTTTTGCCACATTAAAGTACCCTCACGGGACATTGGCTTCACACTGAACTCTTGTATGGATATATAGTAACTAGTGCTCTTAAGCGCTTAGCTATGGCCTACAGTAAGTTATAGATAAAACTAGGCTTTAGCTTAACTGAGCTTAGAACAAGCCATTTGGGTCTGTCTTGCTTGATGGGTTAGAGCCAAGTAGGTCAAACATACGCTTGCGCTGATGCATGATGATCTGATTACTATCAATGATATCTGACATGAAGTAATAGAAGATCGAAGTCATGGCAGCAACTGGGTTAGAGCCATTGCGATAGAGAATTACATCCCAAGGCTTAACGTTTGAATGTCCCACTAGCTTGGCACTGATCTCACGCTCATAGGACAGAATGTTCACCACAAAGCGGTTGTAATCCTGTCTTTGCGGTAAGAATAGCTCATGCTCTTCGTTGTCATTGCGCGAAATGGTCATGATGTAAGAGTCCTTTTGACGTAAGGACATCTCACACTCGTACTCTGCCTTTTGAATCAAATAGAGACTATCTTCAACCTGTGGCAATGTAGATAAGTAGAAGAAGGCTTCAATCTGATTAGTCTGAGGATCTATACGCTTAATGCAAACAACTGTCTGCATATCCTCAGAAATTTCATCTAAAAGATCATAGTAAGTATCAATACGATCAATGAGAATCTTGGCATTTGAGGTGGCTGCTAATCTAGACTCAAACTGTGCAAGCACTTCACGAGGCAAATGATTTAAAGATAAGAGGTAATCATAGCCATTAAGATTAAGCTGATCGCAGCATAAGAAGAGCAATGGACGAGGGCCTAGGATGAGGCCGTGGTCAAGGCCTAAGCATGGCAAGTACGCGCCTAAATCAGCGTGGGTAAGTCCATGTAGCTCAGTATTTACACTAAAAGCACCAGCCTTGTTAGCAAGGGAAGGCTGAATCTCTCGAAGCTTTGATGGTGGACAGAGCTTAGTTGCAACCTTAGCGCGAGTAAAGAAATTAGTATAGAAGCTCTCGAGCATGTTGTAGTTAACTAAACGCATCACCGAACGACAGTTTGGTACTGAGATACGGTAGCGAGGGTGTAACATGCATGGCAATAAAAGCTGCAGATACTGATTAGCGTAATTAGAGTAGGCAGTGATGTTCTTAAGATCTTTAAGACCGCACATCAGCGCCATGACACAGATAGTAAGTGCTGTATCAAAACGCAGAATATACTCAGACTGATTCTTTAGTGCATAGCTATTAGACACAGCACTAAAAGCACTAAAGACCTTATTGAGATCAGGATTTTGATAGATCTCTGACTGCTTGAGCTTAATAAAAGCATCAACCACGTGCAGAGAGTAGTCCACCATCTCATCTTGATTAGAACCATCAGGCATAGCTAGCTCAGCGAGCTTATCAAAGAGGGAAGGATACTTCTCTTCTACCTCCTGCAGTGTGCTCTCAATGACGTCATTGCCTAATAGGCTTCGTAAGATAGTGGCGTAAATCTGGTTCACAGTGCCTGCTCCTGTTACAACGGATAACAGCACGTCATCCATTTCCTTGCAGTCACTTGTCTATCAAGAATAAAGCCAGCTTAACAACAATGTACTAGCTAAAAGCAAGTGACTCTTGCACCATGTATTCTATAGCCTTAGCACCGTTATCACAATCGCACTTACGCAATCTACCTATCTTTGAGCGCATTTAACTTAACCAGGTGCTGTTAAATGCGCTATATAGCGATAATACCAACCATAGGACTGCCAAACTTTACTATCAGGATATTAGTTGATGCCACAAGATGGAATTGTACTTAAAGATGAACAGTGCCGCATGGTTTTCAATCATGAGAGCTTTTGTGAGCTGATAAAGCATTTACTAAAATTTTATGTCGGTATTTCTTATGCTGAAGCATCGACACTAGTAGAGCAATCTCACTTAGCAGAGCCTGTTACAACCTACATGGAGGCAGCTCTACTCAATCATGAATTTCCTTATTATTGGGCAATGAGTCTGTATTATGCCGACATGTATTGGCTAAAAGGCATACCAGCTCAACCAGATGATCTAGAGGCATATTTTAGGTTAGAAGATGACATCATATGTACATATGATCTCAAAGAGCCTTTTATTGATGAATAGCTTGTCAATGACACTCTTCATTATGCTGTAACCAAAGGTGAGATATAGCTGTGAAGCTCATTAATGCTAAACCACGCATTTGGGCAATATGAATTTTGTCAGTACGATTTGTGCGGTAACTTGCGTTTTGGGCAGGCACTAGAAACGAAAAAACCACCTTAAGGGTGGCTTCAATTGCCTCGGATCATTTGATCTGTTCCGTAGGCTTGAAAGATGGGTCAATTGAGGTGTACCTGGCCATTTTGCTGGGCCAGAAACGAAAAAACCACCTCTAGGGTGGTTCTTCTAAATAAGTGGCGGAACGGACGGGAATCGAACCCGCGACCTCCTGCGTGACAGGCAGGCA
>Reeses_p1__coassemble_699_pt1 | contig 19051 bp, 12 predicted proteins | sample Reeses_p1__metabat2_low_PE_009 | metagenome-assembled genome bin Reeses_p1 | reverse complement strand
TTTCTGACCGTTTAACTTCCCAAATCAACGGCCTCAACCAGGGTAACCGTAACGCCTCTGACGGTATCGCACTCGCCCAGACCATCGAAGCTGGTATTGACGAAATCTCTGGCATGCTTCAGAAGGTTCGTACCCTGTCAGTACAGGCTGCCAACGGCACCAACACTCAATCAGATCGCGATGCTTTAGCAAAGGAAGCATCCTCTTTAGTAGCAGAGATGCAGCGTATTGCAACCCAAACCACTTACGCTGGCAAAACTGTTTTAGCTGGTAACACAAATAACTCCATCTTCAGTGGCGGCGGCACTTGGACTAAAGCAGGCACAATGACTCTTCAGGTAGGCTCCAACAAGGGCGACACCATTTCTTTTAACGTTGAGTCATTCGTGTTTTCTCAGCTTGTTAACGGCAACTTAGGTGGCTTCAACACAGACAATGCCTTTAAAGGAAAAGTTGCTTCTCAGGGTAAAGCCGTTGCATTCTCTGATGCGGATGCTGCAGCTGCACTTATCGACACTATGGATAAGCTTATTGCCAAAGTTGATGCTCAGCGAGCCGATTTAGGTGCCATCCAGAACCGTCTTGAGAGCTCCATCCGCAACCAGTCTAACGTTGCTGCCAATGAAGCTGATGCACGCTCACGTATCCGTGACGCTGACTTTGCTGAAGAGTCTGCAAACCTCACTCAGCAGAACATCATTCAGCAGGCTGCCACTTCTATGCTGATGCAGGCAAACACCCGTCCACAGCTTGGCTTAAGCCTGATTGGTTAATTAGGAGAGTCTTAAAATGGCAGTGTATGTAAACACAAATTACAGCGCTCTTCAGGGCCAGCGCTACTTAGGCAACGTTCAGAACCAGCTCACTACTACATACCAGCGTTTATCAAGCGGTATGCGTATTAACAGCGCCAAGGATGACGCTGCTGGTCTGCAGATCTCTGACCGTTTAACCTCCCAAATCAACGGCCTCAACCAGGGTAACCGTAACGCCTCTGACGGTATCGCTTTAGCTCAGACTGCTGAAGCAGGCATGGATGAAGTTTCTGGCATGCTCCAGAAGATCCGTACTCTTGCTGTTCAGGCAGCTAACGGCACCAACACCTTAGCTGACAAACAAGCACTTTCAAAAGAGGCTTCTTCTTTAGCAACTGAAATCAGTCGTATTGCTAAACAGACCACTTATGGTGGCAAGACAATCCTCCAGGGTTTAAAGGATGATGAGTCTACAATTTTCACTAAAGCAGCAAACACTGATGTAGGCAAAGCAGGTACTGTTACTTTACAGGTTGGCTCCAACAAGGGCGATACCATCTCAATGCAAATTGGTAGCATGGTGTTCTCTAAGATTGGTAGCGCTGCTGGTTTAGCAGATACTGACTTTGCAGATGCAGCAAATGGCGGCACTGCAGCTTTCTTAAAAGCAGCAAATGACGCTATTAAAATTAACTTCAGTGCTGCTGGTAGTGCTGACCAAGTAATTGGAATGAGGGACAAGATGATTGCTCAGGTTGACAGCCAGCGTGCCAACTTAGGTGCCATGCAAAATCGTCTTGAGAGCTCTATCCGCAATCAGTCTAATGTTGCTGCTAATGAGGCTGACGCACGCTCACGTATCCGTGATGCTGACTTTGCTCAAGAGTCTGCAAACCTTACCCAGCAGAACATCATTCAGCAGGCTGCATCCTCCATGCTGATGCAAGCTAATACCCGCCCACAGCTGGGCTTAAGCCTGATTGGTTAATGGGAAAGTCTTAAAATGGCAGTATATGTAAATACAAACTTTAGCGCCCTTCAAGGCCAAAGACATCTCAATAATGTCAACAATCAGCTGACTACTACTTATCAGCGTCTATCAAGCGGTATGCGTATTAATAGCGCCAAGGATGACGCTGCAGGCCTGCAGATCTCTGATCGCTTGACCTCACAAATCAACGGCCTCAATCAGGGTAATCGCAATGCATCTGATGGTATTGCCTTAGCTCAGACCATCGAGTCAGGCATGAGCGAAATCGAAGGTATGCTTCAGAAGATCCGTACCTTAGCCGTTCAAGCCAACAACGGTACTAATACAGCCGCTGACCGCGAAGCTTTATCTAAAGAAGCTAGCGCTCTTGGCAACGAAATTAGCCGTATTGCTAAGAAGACAACCTACGGCGGAAAGACCGTACTTAACGGTACAGACGTTCAAGGCAAAAATAGCTCTATTTACGCTGATGGCACTGCTGGCGACCCTGGCAAAATGACCCTGCAGGTCGGTTCCAACAAGGGCGACACCATTTCTTTTGATGTTAAAAACATGGTGTTCTCAAAGATCGCAGGCACACATGCTGCTGTAGGCAAGCAAGATACATTCATTAACATTAGTGATAAAACTGGCGAAATCACATTCAACTTTAACGCTACACCTCAAGCACAAGGCGGCGGTGGCGGTGCAACCATCTCAGACATCATTGGCCTCATGGACTCAATGATTGCTACTGTCGATAGCGAGCGTGCTAACTTAGGTGCCGTGCAAAATCGTCTTGAGAGCTCTATTCGCAACCAGTCTAACGTTGCTGCAAATGAAGCCGATGCACGCTCACGTATCCGTGATGCTGACTTTGCTCAGGAGTCTGCAAACCTTACTCAGCAGAACATCATTCAGCAGGCTGCTGCTTCAATGCTGATGCAGGCTAATACCCGTCCTCAGCTCGGCTTAAGCCTCTTAGGTTAATGGGAGATTATTTACATGGCCGTATATGTAAATACAAACTTTAGCGCCCTTCAAGGCCAAAGACATCTCAATAATGTCAACAATCAGCTGACTACTACTTATCAGCGTTTATCAAGCGGTATGCGTATTAATAGCGCTAAAGACGACGCTGCTGGTCTTCAGATTTCAGACCGTTTAACATCCCAGATTAATGGCCTTAATCAGGGCAATCGTAACGCATCTGACGGTATTGCTTTAGCTCAGACCATGGAAGCTGGTATGAGCGAAATTGAGGGCATGCTCCAGAAGATCCGTACCCTTGCAGTTCAGGCCTCAAACGGTACTAACACAGCTCAAGACAAGGCTGCTCTTTCTAAGGAAGCATCATCTTTAGCAAATGAGATCAGCCGTATCGCTCAGAAGACTACTTACGGTGGCAAGACCATTCTTAATGGTCAAAAAGCCGATGAGTCAACCATCTTCTCAAAGGCCGATAACGCAAATGTTAGCAAAGCTGGTACCATTACTCTGCAGGTTGGCTCAAATAAGGGCGATACCATCAGCTTTACTGTTGAAAACATGCAGTTCTCCAAGATTGGTAGCCGTGCAGATGGTACTTTTAAAGATAAGGTGGGTGCTCCAGCCGATAAAAAGTTGATGAACATCGATAAGGGTGTTATCACCTTCCAGTTCTCTGTTGCTGATCCTACTGACGCTATCAAGCTCATGGACGATATGATTGCACAAACTGATAGTGCTCGTGCTGGCTTAGGCGCAATGCAGAACCGTCTTGAGAGCTCTATCCGCAATCAGTCTAACGTTGCAGCTAATGAGGCCGATGCTCGTAGCCGTATTCGTGATGCTGACTTTGCTCAGGAGTCTGCAAACCTCACTCAGCAGAACATCATTCAGCAGGCTGCTGCTTCAATGCTGATGCAGTCTAATACCCGTCCTCAGCTCGGCTTAAGCCTCTTAGGCTAATAGCATTTAGCTAGGAGTGAAGGCTCCTTGGAAGACCCCGCTTTATGCGGGGTTTTCTGTTTTTTGGCAATACCAATTCACAAGAAACTTTGATCTTGGATGTGCTTCAAAGTTGCGTTTTTATGGCGTGAAACTGCTCTATTAAAGAGAGCTTCTTGTCTGATGAGTTGATGGGGATCGTGGGTTTTCTTTGTGGTGTAAAAGGTGGCGATCTTGGAGGGAAGTTAGATGGGCTTTGCTTTTGGGGCTTTGGTGGGCAAGAATGGCTTTTTTCACAAAGTGTAAACGTTTTCACAAACTCAAGATTACTCTATACACAAATGCTCTTATCGCGGTATGATAGTAAGACTGCAAGATTTGCAGTTCAGGATTTGACAGTTTTCTAAATCGTTTGATACAGCTCAATTGTGTATGGCAATGTCCTATATTTAGGCACATACAGATGCACAAAAGATGAGGTTTTGTTTATGAAGACAATTACTTACAAGATCACCGACCCACGTGGTATTCATGCTCGTCCAGCTGGCCAGCTCGTTAAGGTCATTGCAGGCTTTGCATGTGACTGCAAGATGGGCAAGCCTGATGCTCTTATCGACGGCAAGCGCTTATTAGCCGTTATGAAGCTTGCTATGGCACAAGGTGATGAGCTCACTTTACAGTTTGACGGTGCAGACGAAGAAGCTGCAGCTGAAGCTGTATTAAAGTTCTTACAGGAAAACCTGTAATCCTGAGCCCACGCTCAGTCAGCCTAGAGCATGCTTAGCATGTTAAGAAGATCGTAGGCTGATTTTGACCTTACAACCGCTCTTGCTATAACTTTAGCAAGGGCGGTTTTGCTTTTCTGGCTGTCCATTTTCGCTGCTATTTTTACAATGATGGTCTTTCTGCAATTTTCAGTGGAAACGTTTACATTGTGATATTTATAGGATCCACTGTTTTTATGTGGCCGTGATCTTGCTACTTTGGCTTATAAGTGGCGATCTTACTAGTATTTATCAGTAACTCTGATCTTTTTACACGCGAGAAATTACAAAATTTGTGTTGATTTTGTTTAAAAAATCATTTTTGGTACAAACACCATCATACCCCCATTACAAACAGCCTATATATCTTGTTTATGCTCTGAAACTTTATTTCATTTGCATGTTTTTTTATGGATCAGAGCAATGTGTTCTTCATCTCAATTACCATCTTCACTTGTGATACAACCTGATGCCTTTAAATGGCTTAGATTTGCCGAATTTTCCTTAGAAAATGGCATGTGGATCACGGTTAACTAGGTGGTATCGCCATATCAAGTTTTTGCTCGATTTTCGTAAAAAGTGAAAATCTGTTTCACAAATGTGCACGATCGCACAAATTGAAGTGATTGCTTTTGCTCATTTGCTCGATCGGTCGGATAATTTCAATGACAGATGAGCTGACATTTTGTCCGCGCATCTACAGGGTATTAGAATGCAAAAGCAGTCGCCATTCAAAACGACATTTGCCGATTTCTCATCCCACCAGTCACCTTAGTGTGTTCTCTCTCTTGCAGCGCACTCTTGAGTACTTAGATCTTTGCCTAGTTTCAAGAATGCATATGCAAAGGCAGGTATTAGAATTTACACACTACTCTGGCGATTCTCTCTTGCTTAAGGAAATCTGACTTTTGTGCAGCTAAGATTAAGTAATCATTGTAGAGAGTGACGTAGTGACAAATCATCACATGTTGCGAGCTCATTTGATAGCTAAGATTGTCTGACACAAACCTCAACCTTTTCTTAAACTGTTTGCCGTATGGCATAAGGGCTTTAGGCCGCTAGTTTTCAAACATTCTTGTTTTTCTAGAGCTTAATTTCCCTTCGGTAAATGACGTGGCTACCGCCTTTGCACGGGATGTCACATTTGGTTGGAAGTATAGTCTATGATGAAGTATCTTCAGCGACTTGGTAAGTCATTAATGCTGCCTGTCGCATGTTTGCCTGTTGCAGGCATTCTTATGGGTCTTGGTTACCTGCTCGCTCCTACCACTATGCAAGGTGGTGATGTAGAGGCTACCGCTGCAGTTCTGCTTGGTAACTTCTTCGTAAAGGCCGGTGGTGCCATTATTGACAACATGTCTGTTCTCTTTGCTATCGGCGTTGCCGTTGGCATGGCAAAGGAGCAGGACGGTACCCCAGCTTTAGCTGGTATCGTAGCTTGGTTTGTTCTTCAGACCTTATTAAGCCCAGGCTTCGTTGGTGTCCTTACTGGTGAAGCAGCTGATCCTGCTTTCAATAAGGTTAACAACCAGTTCATCGGTATTCTTTCAGGTATCGTTGGTGCTACTTGCTACAACCGCTTTAGCACAACTAAGCTCCCTGACTTCCTCGCATTCTTCTCAGGAAAGCGCTCAGTTGCTATCGTAACTGCTTTAATCTCCATTGTTCTTGCAGCTATCCTCTTCTTCGTATGGCCTCTGCTTTACAATGGCTTAGTATTACTCGGCGAGTCCATCATCTCCTTAGGCGCTGTTGGTGCTGGTATATACGCTTTCTTAAACCGTCTGTTAATCCCAATCGGCATGCACCACGCTCTGAACGCAGTATTCTGGTTCGACGTTGCAGGCATCTCCGATCTGACCAAGTTCTGGTCTGGCACTGGTGAGTACGGTGTAACCGGTATGTACATGACTGGCTTCTTCCCAGTTATGATGTTCGGTCTGCCAGCTGCTGCCCTTGCTATGTACCACACTGCTAAGGATTCACGTAAGAAGGCTGTATTAGGTCTGTTAGCTTCTGCTGCATTCTGTTCATTCTTCACTGGCGTTACCGAGCCACTCGAGTTCGCCTTCATGTTCTTAGCACCAGGCCTCTACGTTTTATACGCTGTAATGACCGGTATTACTGCAGCTATCACTGTTATGCTGCCAATCCGTGCCGGCTTCGCATTCTCAGCAGGCTTCCTGGACTTATTCTTCTCCTCAACCACTCCACTGGCTCAGAACCCATGGTTCCTGATCGGTGTTGGCTTAGTTGTTGGCGTTGTTTACTACATCGTATTCCGCTTCGCAATTGTTAAGTTCGACTTCAAGACCCCAGGTCGTGAAGATGACGATGCTGCTGCTACTACCGACTTAAAGGGTGACGCTGCTTTCGTAGCCTACGCTGAGAAGGTATTAGAGGGCTTAGGCGGTAAGGAAAACATCGCTTCTGTTGACAACTGCATCACTCGTATCCGTTGTGAAGTTGTTGATGGCTCTAAGGTTAACGACGAAATCCTCAAGTCATCTGGTGCAAAGGGTGTTCTGCATCCATCAGATACTGCCGTTCAAGTTATTGTCGGCACTCAGGTACAGTTCGTTGTTGACGAATTAAAGAAGATGCTCAAGTAAGAGTGTCTTAAATACCTGCCTTAATCTGTCTTTAGATATCATCTTTTGACAGTACCTAAAGATAGTTTTACAAACGGCACCTTCGGGTGCCGTTTTGTTATGTGCTTTTTTTAATGCATGCCACACCGCAGCAATTGGCAATTTGATGCACTTGCGAGTTGATTCCATTACCTCTTACTAAGTCGTTGACTTTTAAGTAGCTCTTAGCTCTTGCGTAGTCATCACAGCTAATTGGTAGCAACGGTTTTTGTATGTAATGTTAGGAGCTTTTTAGCTTAGTTGTTTGATTAGTGTCTTTTCATTAAAGCTTTGATTTTACATGGCATTAATGCCATGGTTTGCTGTAAACTAGTCTTGGTAGCTAGATTAGCTGTTTACTTAATTAAAATGGCTTTTCTATGCTGCACTGCAACAGGATTATGGCTGTATTCTCTAGAGCTTTAATGAAAAAATACTCCACATTTTTCTAGCTCTTGAAAATATTTTGGAGTTTTTATCCATACCTAACACTAAGGGTATATACTGTTGTTTACATAATGTCCTATGGGGTTTACTAGTCGTTGTGTATTCCTTGTAGCATATGGAGCTAACATGCTTAAGATCCCTTTTAACACTGATAAGGTCGAACTTGCTTTAACCCATCACCTGTGGAACTGTGTTGTAAAGCCTGAGACTAAGGCAACACTGAGCATTGATGATAAAGGACTGCATGTTCACTTTGTTGTTAGCGAATCAAATCCTCAAATCACCGCCAAAGAGCAGCAAGAGCCAATGCTCATGGTCTGCCAAGATAGCGCTGTCGAGTTATTCTTAGCTTTCCCTGACGAAGAGTTCGATGAGAACTTTAAGCCACAGCTTGAGCACTGTCTGTATTTAAATATTGAGATCAATGCTGCCGGTATTTGTTACGCAAAGCACGGTCATTCTCGTAAAGGACGTACAGCCTTCACCTTAGATGAGATTCGTGCGCTCAACATTCAATCAAGCATCAGTGACAATGAGTGGACGATTGACTTAACCGTCCCACGCGACTTTATCAAGGGACTTGCTTATTACGACGCTTTTAGTCCTAATCACGTGTTTGCTCTAAACCTGTACAAGATTTCTGAAACCAAGGAAATCGAGCACTACATCGCATACAACAAGGTGGATGTTCCTGCTCCTAATTTCCATCTGCCAGAGTACTTTGCTCTGTGCAAGGTTGAGGCATAAGTCTTACTTTATTGACGCTTAATTCTCTTTTTTGCGTTTAAGACTTTCTTTAAGGCCTCTTTCATACTGGATTGTTTTTCGTAGAGTCAAGCTACAACAATTTCGCGGAGTTCACATGATTCTTTCAAATGGTTACGTTTATACCAAGGATTTCCGTTTCGCTCCAAACAGCCGCATTTTGGTTAATGGCGAGCGCATTACTAAGGTAAAAGAGAACTTTACAAGTTGCTGCAACAAGGGCTGTGGCTGCGCCACTAGCGGCGAAGTTGTTGACTTAAAGGGCTTATTAGTCATCCCAGGCCTCATTGATGTGCACTTCCACGGCTCTGTTGGCTACGACATGATGGATGGTACCGAAGAGTCCTTAGACGCTATCGCTAAATACCAAGCTAAGTCAGGTATTACTGCTATCTGCCCTGCCACCATGACCATGCCTGAAGAGGACATCGTTAAGGCTTGTGAGAACGTACGTGATTACAAGGTCAAGGAAGACGGCGCTGACGTTGTTGGTATCTACATGGAAGGCCCATTCATCAGCCCTAAGAAGGTTGGTGCTCAGAACCCAGAATACGTTCATAAGCCAGATGTAGACTTCTTCCGTCGCTGCAACAAAGCCTCAGGCAACAAGATCAAGATCATGGCTATTGCTCCAGAAGAGGAAGGCGCACTTGCAGCTATTAAGGAGCTCTCTGGTGAAGTTTTACCTTCTATTGCTCACACTGTAACCGCTTACGATGTTGCTAAGAAGGCTATCGCTAACGGTGCTAAGCATTTAACTCACTTATACAATGCTATGCCTGGCTTAGCTCACCGCGATCCAGGTCCTATCGCTGCTGCAGCTGACGCTCAGTGGTGTGAGGCTGAAATCATCTGTGACGGTATCCATATTCACCCATCTGCAGTACGTGCTGCTTTCAGAATGTTTGGTGAAGATAAGATGCTCCTTATCTCCGACTCCATGATGGCTGTTGGTCTTGAGGACGGCGAGTATGAGCTTGGTGGCCAGAAGGTATTCGTTAAGAACCGTGTTGCTACCTTAGCATCAGGTACCATTGCTGGTTCAGCTACTAACCTCTATGACTGCATGAAGACCGCACACCTGAAGATGGGTCTGCCTCTTGAGACTGTAGTACGCTGCGCTTCATACAACCCAGCTCGTTCTATCAAGGTATTAGACGACTACGGCACCATCGAAGAGGGCAAGGTTGCATCCTTACTCGTAATCGACCGTGAGTTAAACTTAAAGGGTGTTCTCTTACGCGGTAAGTGGCTCTTTAAGAACTTCTAATCTTACGAAGTTTATTTAATAGCTTCACAAGCATGTAATGCTTGCGATATCAGCGCCCATGTCTTTGACATGGGCGTTGTCGTTTAAAGACCCACGATGACATGATCTGTAGCTCCTGCCTTGAAAATCCTATCTCCTATTGCACTTGCGATCGATTAAAGCTACATATTGCCCAACTCCCACTCATCTAAGGCTAACTGTTAATTGATCCTGCATCGCTTGCTTCTTTACGCAAACAGGATGCATTGTCGGTTATTGGTAGTGGCTATTGTCTGCGTGTTTATTTATTGTGTTAATGGTTGCTTGTTTGGCATGTGGTTATGCAAGTTTTGCAAAATTTGAATAGCATCATTGCTTGAGTTTCTCCAAACTATTTAGCTTTAATGCAAATTTTGCAGCTTTTATGATGTCTTTTGCTTAGTACTTGTACGATGACTTCATTGCCCTAGTCCTGTATCTAGTATCAGCACTTACATTTGTAACAAGGTTTTAGCAAGATGAGCTAAGTTAGATGCTTGTAACTAGGCTCAGACAAGGCCGGTTTTTCTTGAAAGGAACGGGCATTCAGCCTATAATTTACGCTCTCATTGGTGCTGATAAATATTAGCAGCAAGGACATTTAAGTAACGATCTTTTAAGCAACTTTTTGCTTAGCAAGAATGGCATCTCTAATGTTGTCCGCGTGCTTAATTAGAACTTGTTTTGCTCTTATTTCATAGCCATTGAGGTGAGCCTCGATTAGATCAGTGCTTATTAGCTGTTCTTTTTCTTGTTCTCAACCACGCTCAGCTCCCAAGCCGCTAGTGATTTTTTCTTTTGCCCTTTCCTTGTAAAAGCAACTAAGCTTGTATACGCAAGCTTATATGCATGAGTGGCATAGCCCATCACTAAACACTCCACAGCTGACGAGACTCTACTAAAAGTTTTAGCTCATAGCTAAGCTTTACTAGCCCATAGCCTTATAGCATACGGCTATCCACACTATCACCTGCTAAAAATAAAACATTAGCTTAAGTCACAGAGACTGACTTGAGCCTATATGCCATTGCAACAAGCAAGGTAGCGATACAGCATACGTATCTTTGATAAGTCTAATGCTGTTAGTTTTGATCTTTTAGAGGACTATATTTTCAAACGTGGAGTGCACTGCATAAGGATCCCATGGCAAATAGCGACTATTTTGCATAGTCCATGAGTGAATACGAGCTAAGGAACTTTTCTGTTAGAGAATTGCAAGATTTGCCCAAACCAATTCTTGTCTAATTACATATGCGTGGTATTGAATAAGCAAAGTACGACTGACTGTATTTAGGCTACTGTCGTGCAAATACATATCTCTGGTTGAAAAATGCAGAACTCAGATCGCTTGGTTCCAGCACTCTTTACCTGCTTTAAAGAGGGCTACTCATTTAAAACACTGCGTTCAGATGTTATCGCAGGCCTCACCGTAGCTATTGTGGCTTTGCCTCTGGCTATGGCTATGGCTGTTGCATCTGGTGCTTCTCCTGATAAGGGCTTAGTAACCGCTGTAGTAGCCGGTTTCTTCATTTCCTTTTTAGGCGGCTCTCGCGTTCAGATTGGCGGCCCTACTGGTGCATTCGTAGTCGTTATCTTCGATGTTATCGCTAACTATGGTTTAGATGGCCTTATCGTCGCATCTGTCATGGCCGGTATCATCTTGATCATTGCAGGTTATGCACGACTTGGTAAGCTCATTAAGTACATTCCTTACCCTGTTATTACTGGTTTTACTACTGGTATTGCGGTGATCATTGCCTCTTCACAGGTTAAAGATTTCTTAGGCCTTACCTTTACTGATGTACCTGCTGAGTTCCTTGAAAAGTGGATGGCTTATTTTGCCCACATCAATGAGACTAGCATCTACGCTGTTGGCTTAGGCGTATTTGCTCTGGCAGTGATTTTAGTTTGTAAGAAGATCTCCGATAAGATTCCTGCTTATTTAGTAGCTATCGTCGTTGTATCTTTAGCCTCATTTGTCTTCTCTTTACCAGTTGACACCATTGGCTCACGCTTCCCTAACATGCCAGAGGGTCTTCCAACTCCTACTCTTCCATACTTAACTTTAGAAGAGGTTAGAGAATTAATCCCATCTGCCTTTACCATTGCTTTCTTAGCTGGTATTGAGGCACTACTCTCTGCTGTAGTTGCTGATGCCATGATTGGCCAAAAGCACTCCTTAAACCAAGAGTTAGTAGGCCAAGGCGTGGCTAATATTGCCTCAGGTTTCTTTGGTGGTCTTCCTGCAACTGGTGCAATTGCACGTACTGCAACCAACGTCAAATCTGGTGGTAAGACTCCAATGGCAGGTATTTTCCACTCATTATTCTTACTGGTGTTCTTATACACCATTATGGATATTCTTGCCTATATCCCAATGGCTGCTTTAGCTGCAGTACTGTTTATGGTTTCTTGGGGTATGTCTGATATCAAGCACTTTATGCAGATTTCACGCATCTCTCCATCAGACCGTACCATTTTGTACATGACCTTTGCACTTACCGTCTTAGTTGACCTGACTGTTGCTATTGGTGTTGGTGTTACTTTCGCATCCTTGCTGTTCATGCGTCACATGTCCAAGTCCATCGAGATTCATCCTCAGATGCGTCTTACTCAGTTTGACAATGATGATGGCGAGAACGACACACCTGTTGATTCAGCTCGTGCAACCTCCAAGGAAACCGTTGTTCCTGAAGGCGTAGCTGCATTCCAGATCAATGGCCCGCTGTTCTTCGGTGTAGCCAATGAGCTGTGCGATCGCATGAAGGGCTTAGTCACCATCCCACGCATTTTAATTTTACGTATGCGTTTCATGCCTTACTTAGATGCCTCCGGTGAGTCCTCTATTGAAGAAATCGTTAAGATTTGTCATGAGCACCACAGCTTCATCATCTTTGCAGGTATGAGAAAGCAGCCTATGGATATGCTCTTTAAGGCAGGTCTATCAAAAGACTCTGAAGTTGCTTTCGTAACCAACTTTGATGAGGCCTTAAAGATGGCTACCAAGCTGATGCAAGATCCTGACTTCGTATCTAAGCATCAGGACATCTAAGCACCGCAAATCCCATCGTAGGCCAATCGTAGGCCTATCGTAGGCCCATCAACGGCCTACGCCACAAGAGCCATGCACTCAGAACCCTCAGTGCATGGCTCTTTGCTTTTGCTATGAGGCGATACACTGACCTCAAAGCAACATCATCAAGCGCTTTCATAAAAGCTCCATCATCAAAACACCTCAATAAAATCGGCTATACCACTGTCCAATAATCAAAGCGCCATCCTACCTTCACTCGCTGACCATTTGCAGACTGCAAAAGACCACAAACCAGCCCCTATCCCAACCGTTTAATCGCGTGTGCAGCCAAGCTGTCGTTAACTCACTCCACCTAATTTTGCCCATCGAAAATTATCACTATGCGCTCAGAGTTTTAAAGCTAAAACTATGCTGCAAAACGGCATGTGCAAGCCATTTACAGCTGCAGTTATTGTTATCAATGCACAGAATAATTTACACTAAGTAAAACTTTTTTCGCAAAAGTCAAATCGCTGCTTGTTACCAAAGTTTTGTGATGTTATTCTTTGTTCAAAGAGCATAAAGAGTTAAGTGTGTAGTGGTGCTTAAGTAAAGCTTTTAGGCCATATATTCTTTTGCTCTGATCATCTTTTTAATAATCAAATACATATTGGAAGTTTTGGGAGGGCCTATGTTGAGAAAAACCTACATCACTCGTAAGAATGATATGCTATTCCAGAACTTTAATGCGCTTAAAACTGTTGAGCACGTAATCGCTGAAGTTGATACTGGCCTTGGCAATAAGTCCCGTAATATCGACAACTCCTCTATGCCAGAGGTATTAGCCACTGCTGTGGGTATCGGCTCAGGCTCTGCCATTAGCTTTGCTGCTTTATATCTTAGTGGTAGCGTGATTGGCGTATCAGCAGCTGGTATTGCATCTGGTCTTTCTGCAGCCGGTGCAGTAGTTGGCGGTGGTGCTGCAACTGGTTTCTTTGTGCTTGCTGCCCCAATTGCTATCTTGGGCTTCTTAGGCATTCGAGCTGCCGCACGTAAGCGTGCTGAGCGCCTGATGTACGCAAAGATCATTTGCTACAAGCGCTGCTTAGCTCACTTAGCATCCATTAAGAACGCCATTCAGATGGAGGCAAAAGAGGCAGATGCCGAGCGTATTGAATACCTCAAGGCATTATCCATTACCTTGCAAGCTGCTATCAAAGACTTAAAACACGATCTTGGCATTGTCTAATCAACGTTAGCTAAATTCTAACCTCCTCAAGCTAGCCAAAGCTACTTGATTCTTACCCCGCTAAGCTAACCAAAGCGGCTTGGTTCTAACCTCACTAAGCTAACCAAAGCAGCTTAGTTCTGACCTCGCTAAGCTAGCCAACAGGACAATAAAGCAGTTCCCGTTGGCTAGCAATAGAAGCATTCTCATCCTTCGCATTAAGACTAAAGGGCCAAGCTATCCTTTCATAGTAGCTAGCTGTTAACTAAGATCTTTAGCTGGCCATCAAAGGTGGCGGCTTCACCACCTGCTTCAAATCACTATCCATAGCTCCTGAAGCTAAAGCTATGTGCATTATTCTTTTCGAGTCTGATTCTTATCTTTAACAAGCTCTTGATGCACTCTCAAGGTATTCGCTTTTCAATGGCCATTATGCGGCATCGGCATCTATAAATTGCATACATCCCAATCTTGAGTATTGCGAGCCAATTCATTTTGTTTCAAAGGCTAAGCATGTATAGCACTACTGCCCATCGCTGCATAGAGAATATGAATTCTAATGAAATGAGCTCTTCTAATAGCTGCTACTTATGGCAAATTACTAAATTAGGTCTCTTTATAGCTAAAGCGTTTTTGCTGCATTAGCACCTGTCTTGTCTGATTCTGCTCATCGCTACCACCTAGTTACATACACTAACTACTGTTTTAACCGTAAAACAGGCGTAATTAATTGTTATTTAGCCATATTTACAAAAAATTTTAGCCACATGCGCAGTATTTGTGTATTATTGTTAGCGTTAGCTAACTACAATTAGGAATGACTAACAGGACAGTTAGTCTATATGCGATTAAGACAGTAAGCATAGCTTTTGTGATTGCCTCTTACTTCTACTGTTAAGCCGAGTTCATCTATGAGTGATTGGACATGCTTACATCTGGTAGAAATCACAAAGCTATGAGTACAACTTGCTGTCTATTTGTAACGACTTGGATAGTTTGAATGAATAAGACCATCATCGCTCTTGCAGTAGCCTCTTTAACTGTTGCTGCCACTTCCTTTACCGCAGCTAACGCTGCAGCTGTCTATGACCAAGACGGTACCTCTTTAGATGTTTACGGTCGCGTACAGTCAGTTCTCTACTCTGGCAAACAATCAGGTGTATTGGATGATAAGGCAACTACTATCACTACAGGCCGTTTAGGCTTAGACATGCGCTCTAACATCACTGGTGATATTGCTGGTTTTGCCGCTGCTGAATGGGATGTATCTGATGGCAATGAAAACGAGTCTTTTAACGCTCGTACCTTATGGGTTGGCTTAGATTTTGGTGATGCTGGCTTAGTAAAGTTTGGTAAGTTTGAGCCTGCTATGAAGTACGCCATCTCACAGACCGATATCTTTGAGGATTTTGGTGGTGTTGGCTTTACTGGTGGTGATGACAGACGTCGTGGTGTTGTTCAGTACGAGTGGGCCGGCATGGGCTTTAACGTACTGGCCTCTTATGTCTTTGCTCAGAAGGCAGAGCACTTAGATGGCGCTTACATCTTTGGCTCTGATCCCGATGGTGCCATTAGTGCTGATGAGACTGTCGATCTTAACTACACCGTATCTTTTGCTGCAGGCTACACCTCTCCTGACGTTCTCTTTGGCCCAATCGATATCCGCTTTGGCTATGAGAAGGGTGAGTTTGCCAACAAGGATCTAGGCTTAAACACCTTTAGCTTAGATGGCTTAGGCGGCTCAAACTCAGGCGCTCTCTTAGGCCTCGCTCAGCGCCATGACAACACCATCAGCGCTATTTCCGATAGCTCCATTCAGTATGATTCCTACGATCAGTTTGCTGTAGGCCTGTCATGGGGCACCATGGATGTTGGCCCTTACTTTGGTGCCATGTACCAACAGCGTACCTTTGATGTAGTGTCCACTGCTAAGATTACTCGCACTGGTGGAGCTGCAGCTGCAGTCAGCAGCCTCGGTATCGATGAGCTTGAGGTGTCAGGCTATGAGTTTGTAGCTGCTTATACCTTTGAAAATGGCGTCAGCGCCCGCACTGGTTACTTAGCACGTAAGTACGATGCCGGTATCGTAGGCGAGTTTGAGGCTAAGGTTATTCCTGTGTTAGTAGCATGGCAGGTTACCCCACAGTTCGACGTATGGGCAGAGGCACGCTTTGATGCTGGTACCGACAATAGCGAAACCACCATCGACGACAAGCAGATCACCATCGCTTACGACGATCTCTTTGGCACTAACTTCTCTGAGAACGTCTACTCAGCTGGTATCCGCTATCAGTTCTAATTTTAGTGTAGCTACATAAGCTAAGCTAAAAGAGCAGCAGCTAAAACTATCCCAATTTTCGCTCTTTTAGCCTATACGATATTCAAGCTACCTAATTACACCGAGTTTAGAGCCCCGCAAACAAGTATTAGACACTTGCATGAGTCTACGATCTTAGATTCATGGTGCTGTTTTAGACCCCAGCACTGCCATGATCTTGGCTATAAATAAACGTTTGAGGCCCCTATCTATGAGCCATAGCAAACAGACTATAGGCAATAAATGACAGGCTATAAGCACGTGCGAGCATGCTTATGGCCACGGCTTCAGACTAAACTTTTGTATGTATAAATAACTTGTCTTGTATGGGACATAGCAAGACAAGCTTAGCGGCAAGCACCGCCTCATGTGACTTAACCATCCTGCAGTTACATAAAAGCAGTGCACCCTACCTCGCCTTTAACTCCGCTCCTAAGTATTAAGGCGAGATTGCAGCAAATGTACATACCCATAGCCATACGAGCATGCAAAACTCAATGCAAGTATCTAATACCATGAGCGGGGCTCTTCCGCGACAAACCAATAAATCACCAGCACATTCTCATCAGCTAAGACCAAAAACCTCAGGCCAACTATCCGCGCCATGTTCTTTTCTAGCCTTGGCGTCCACATTCCCAAGCATATGGCTCACGCTCTTAAATCAGTCGCGATCCAGCCTATTTAATCGCCACAATTCGGCCTATCCAATCGACAAAATACATCCTATTTAATCGACTCAATCCGGCCTATCCAATCGACAAAATCCGGCCATTTAATCAACACAATCCAGCCTATTTAATCGACACAATCCGGCCTATTAATCGCCGCAATTTGCTCCACCTGATAACTAACAAAGCCATAGACTCATAAGACAATGGCTAGCGAGACTCTCGCTTGCTTAGTTTGCCAATGAGACGCCAGAAACTTACTGCTTGCAATTCGCCTCACGCCACTCGCTTGGAGTTAAGCCGTCAATCTCTCTAAATACATTGCAAAAATGAGCTACTGATGAAAAGCGCAGCACCAGAGCAATTTCTCTTACCTTGCAGTTACTATGCATAAGCATATCCTTGGCGATGCTGATGCGTTCTTTAGTTACATACTCCATCAAGGTAATGTTGCAATGCTTTTTGAAAAGCCGGCTTAGATGCTCGCCACTGCAGCCAACGTCTTTGGCAATGTTCGCCACAAAGATATCCTCGTAGATATGCTTATCCAGATACTGTAAGGCTTTTTCTATCATCTTTGGCAATGGAGCAGCACTAGCGCTAGCATCTAATTGAACAGCTGCAGCCTGCTTAGCACTCGATCCTGATAGTAAGGCATCACCACTTAAGGCCGCTGAATTTAAACTAGCACTATCATCTGCACTAGTGCTGCTATAAGCTACAGCGCCCGCACCATCCCCAAGTGCTGCAGAGTCATCTTTAGTTGCTGCTGAGTCATCTTCAGCACCATAACTTGTATTCATTTCATTATGAAACTCAGCGGCTGCTGCTAAACCATCTGTATTACCATCTGAGGCAGCTATTCCATCTGCATTACCAGTGGTTGCGGCTATACCATTTGCATTGCCATTTGGGGTTGCAGCATTCTTCTCCTTTACTGCAGCATTAGCTGAGGCAAGACTAAGTCTTGTTTTAGTAGGCTCTCTTTTTCCTTGGAGGGAGGCGACTAAATCAGTAAAAGCACGTGCTGCAATGTAGCGCATGTGAAGGATACGCTCGGCATCAGTTAAAGCTTCTGTAGCAATAGCAAGGCGCTCAGCAAGTGCTACGATACGATTTTCTTTTACCCCTGCAAGTCGTGCCTGTCTTGAGGCCAGTCCAATCATAAAGATAACTTCATGACGAAGCGACTTAAGAGTATCTACAGATAGTATGGCGCTTTGCTGAATGGCATAGAGGCGATAAGCCCAACCTAAACGCTGTATATCACCAGCTGCTACGGCACTTAACAAAGACTCTAGACTATCGCCACCAAGAGTATGCTTGTTACCCTTGTATACGACACTCTTAGACAAGTCTTTTAAGATCTCATCATCGCCCTCAAAAGACTCTACTAGCTCATCAACTGGGATTGCGTTTTGCTCGCTGCTTTCTTTCTTGGCTATGTTCTCTTGAGAGCACTCAGATTGAGCCTCGCCTTCCTTTTCATCTTGGGATGACGCATCGGTACTTTTACCGAGGTGGTGCTCATCTAAAAAGCTAGTTGCTTGCCTCAAAGCAATAGCTAATGGAACTTCACCCTGATAGTTTGCTTGCAGTGACTCCACGCTGGTTGATGCAGCGCTATTAAGCGACTTCTCTGCACTACTATCTGTCGCAACAGTAGGCATAAGCTTGCCTTGACCTTCTGCAGCATGTTTTTGCATCACTATTGATGAAGATACTGCTGTAGGATCTTGTCCTTGAGAGTTAGCCTGTGCGGTGACATCTAAGGCCATATGATTTGCTGACATGGTAGCTCCCCAAAAGAACGGATAGATCTACGCAGTTGCTATTAAGCTAAGCTGCAAAAAGTGACTATAACGAGTAGTTAACTAAGAAAGAATGCAGCACTCTTGCTGCAAAGCATCTAATGCGATGCGGATGCTAATTTATCAGAAATTTGCATGCTGTATCAGCCGTCTTGAGTTAACTATGTATTGCCGCACTGTGACGTTGCGTGATGCTACCTGATACAGCTAACAGCTAAATGCTACGCCATTGAGCGAGGTATCGCCATGCTTTGGCTGATGCAGAGCACGAATGTAGCATAGCGCCGCTTCTATGTGTTGTAATTGCTAGCATACAGACTTAGCTAACTTAACTGAGCTAACTTAGCTTAGCTAAGGTACATTGCTAGCGCCTTAGCTCACATACGATGAATTGCATTGCGCTGCGTTGCAAGACATTTCTTTAGTAATGCCTTGGTTTGTTAATGCATTAGTTTAGTAAAACCTT
>Reeses_p1__coassemble_640_pt1 | contig 20227 bp, 12 predicted proteins | sample Reeses_p1__metabat2_low_PE_009 | metagenome-assembled genome bin Reeses_p1 | reverse complement strand
CAGATGCTCATGCAGATGCGAGTGCAGATGCAAGTGGTGTTGGCAGCGCTGGTGGGGCATCGGCTGCTACTAATGATGGTGCATTTGAAAGGGAGCGTAAGTAGTTAAGATGCTTTTTAAGATCGCTTTAAAAGAACTCAACTATGACCGTCTGATGAACTTCTGTCAGATTACGGCCATCGCATGCATCATTGCTCCGTTATTACTGCTCTTCTCATTAAGACACGGTATTTTAAGTGAGCTTGAGGATAATTTAGTTAATGATCCAAGCGTATTATCTTTAACTTTAGATACCTCATATCGCCTTGATGATAATTTCTTTGAGATGCTGCGTTCACATAAAGAAACTGGCTTTGTCGTACCTGAGATCACCGCTTTAAATGCACTGGTAGATATTAAATTTCCAGGAGGAGTTAAGCGCATGAGCGTCTTGCCAACAGCGCTTGGAGATCCTGTGGTCTTAGGCTCAAAAATCCCATTTACTGAAAAAGAGCATGACCTTTCAAATAGCGAAGTCTTTATTAGTGAGGCTGTGGCTGTTGACCGTAAGTTAAAGGTAGGCGATACCATTAGCATCATGGTGTCACGCACCATGAATAGCGTACGTGAGGCGGTCAAAAAGGATTTGGTAATCCGTGGCATTATCTCTGAGCGCTTTGTGCGTGACGACACCATTATGGTCTGTAAAGATCTTATCAATGCCATTGATGACTATCGTAATGGTTATAACCCTGCGCTGATCTCTGATGGATCTTATGAGCGTGAGGGTAAGCGTTATTACGCAAAGTTTCGTCTGTACGCTAAAGACGTTGATAGCGTCATTCCTCTGTACTATTTGTTAGTGAGCAAGAAGCTTAACGTTAGCTCCAAGGTTAAAGATATTGAAAATGTTAAGGCAATTCAGCATGTCTTAAACTTCGTTTTCGGTGTTATTGCCTCAGTTTCCATTGCCGGTGGCTCAATTGCCTTAGGCGGCCTTATGCTTAGCTCCTTACGTGCACGCAAGCGTAACTTAGTACTCTTGCGTCTCATGGGCCACTCTGAGTCCGATATTTACAAGCTTGTTATTATCGAGTCTCTCATTATTGCCCTGATTGGCTTTGTAGCAGGTCTGGCAATGTACGCCATTGGTTCTGCTATCTTTAACTTCTACTTTATGGGACTTTTGGCAGGCTCAGTGATTAGTCAGCTCACACTCGTGCATATCTTGGCTTTCTTTTCTAGCACCCTTGGCCTATCACTCATCGTCGCCTTGCTCTCAGTTAAGTACGTATTCTTAAAGGTGCAAATTGCCGACGTGCTCCGCGAGGCCTAAATAAACAAAAGCCTCCCAAGCCTAACAACCATCCTTAAATCATTTCACTCAAGACAAAGCCAATGCTCAGCATTGGCTTTTGTCATCTTAGGAGGGTGCAAAGACCAACAAACGCTCCCACATTGCATGCAGTCGATGCAACTACGCCTTAGCGCAGCTAGTATGCGCGGTGATTTAGCCATGAGCCAATGCTAGCTCTATCAGCCACTTTCGCTGCCATATAGCATGGGTTTGAGCTCATTTGGCTGTTTGGCAATGGGTACATGGCTCGAGTGTTGGCTGTGGTGGAATAGGTCGTGCGTGGCTTACTTTGGGGCTAGTAGGTTGTGTGTGTCACATAACGGCGCATAAAGAGCTAATTAGCTTTGTAATTATGCGTGTTAACCATACAATGTAGTTCTAGCAAGATATTACTGCTTTAGAGCAATCAAGCTTATATCAGCTCTATTATGTATGGCTTGGCAGATCTCTTGGTTTTTTGAGCTTACACTTTTAGCGCAAAGATACACCTAATTTATCTGTGATAGTTTGATTATAACTAGTAGTAGATAAGTGACCTGGAGGGAACATGAGACTTAGTATTGCGGCTATGATGACTGCGGCAGCTTTTAGCGTGATGGCTTCATCAACTGCCTTTGCAGCTGATAGTAAGGATAAAACGGCTGAGACCTTCAATCCTAAGCCTGCTAAGGATGACGTTATTGTTCCAATGCCTTGTGATGGCTTTATGGTGTTTAAAAAGGTCTACACCGGCTCTGAAAGCAAGCTGCAAGATAAGGGCTTTAATGCCGGCTCGACTAATGCCGAGGCCATGCTCTCACAGTCTTTAAATCAACGCTATGTCCAAGGTGCCTTTAAAGACAAAGAAGGCTACTACTTCCTCATCTCCAAATACGAGCTTAATAATGCCCAGTACGATCTCTTAAGCAAGTACGACATGGGTAAGGGTAAGTGCACTCCAAAGAAATACTCCATTAAAGATCGTATTGCTAAAAACAACATTCGTTGGTTTGATGCTATCGAGATTACCAGACAGTATTCAGCCTACCTCTCAAGTGCTGAAGCTAAGAGTGCCAAAACTGGCAGCGTACCTTTAAGTTCAGATAAGTCTTCAGCCTTTGCTAGATTGCCTACCGACAGTGAGTGGGAGTTTGCAGCTCGTGGTGGCAGCCATGTTACCTCCTCAGAGTTTAGCGCCGATGTATTCCCTTTTGCCCAAAATAAAACCATTGCAGACTATGCTTGGTACAAGGCAAGTGAGAGTGCTTCTGATGGTAAGGTAAGACCAATTGGTCTTAAAGATCCAAATCCAGCTGGTCTTTATGACGTGCTTGGTAATGTCAGCGAGATGATGCTTGATCCTTTTTATGCCACTCGTACTGGTCGACTGCACGGTCAATCAGGTGGCTTTATCGTGCGTGGCGGCTCGGTGATTAACGCCAAGGCCGATATGCTTACTGCTTATCGTTCTGAAAGAGCCTACTTTACTCGTGGTAAAGAGACAAAAGGTTCTGATGCAGGCATGCGTATCGTGCTCTCCATACCGTTTACCAACTCTATTCAAGAAGTACGTGAGCTCAATGCAGAAGTACAAAAGCTGGGTAACGACTCGGATGCAGCCGATGTAAAGAGCGGCGGTAACTTAAATACCGTGGCTCGTTTAGACAAGATTATTGCTGAGCAACAGCAGGCTTTAGATAAGGCTAAAAAGCTTTCTGAGCAACAAGCTAAAGCCTTAAGTGAAGCTAAGGCAGGATCTGCTAAGTCCTTAGAACAGGTAGAAAAGGAACTTGAGGCAGTGCGTAAAGATCTTAGCGAAGCACAAAGCGAAAAAGAGCGTGTGCTTGAGGGTAGCTATACACTAACTAAGAGCCTTGCTGATCTGCGTAACAAAATGATTGAGGCTAATGTGCGCAAAGATGAAATGCGTGATAAGGCCATCGTCTCCAACCTACGTTTAGGTGGCTATCTGTGCTCCTCAATTGCCTCTGAGGAAATTGCCCGTGAGCGTACCTTAAAGAACGAAGAAATCGTTCGTAAGCTGCCAATGCGTCAATGCCGTGAGGATGCAAAGTCTAAAGAGTGCCTCAAGGCTAAAGAGGAGCAAGAGAAAAAGCTTGCTAACAATCGTGCTTTAGCTGAGCAGATGGTGGACTACTATGTTTCTTACTATGCAGACCACATCACAGACACATTAGATACTTTCGACTACAAGTTTATTGAGGCTCAACAGCGTAATGCTCAAAAGGCTCTCGGTAAGAACGAGGGTACCTTAAGCGAGTATATTGAGCGCTTTGTTAAAGACGTAGATGCCTATCGTGATGGTAGTCGTGATCTGTCAAAAAACAAGGCAACTTGGGTCAAGCAGTGCCGTGCCATGAAGCACTAAAAGCCCAATAAACCACAGCATTGCCATGCTGCGCTAACTACCTTAGCTAATATCTTGGCTAATGCCTTAGTTAAGCGCAGCAATAGATCGCACACATTGCATTGCAAGTGCTCTTAGGCGCTGCCGATGCAAGTTAGAGGCAGCAATTTAGCACGGCCGATGCTAGTTTGATGCAGCAATTTAGCACGGCTGATTGCTATAAGTTTGCGCTAGCTTGATGTAGCGTTTGAGAGCTTGCTTGATTGATGATGGGACGGCTCCTGATGTTTAGTTTGAGGAGGATTGGATGTTAAGAGTTATGCGCCTTAAAGGCTCCGAGCTTGCGCCTGAGTGGCAAGATGCGGCCAAAAACTTGGGCGCCTTCATCAATTCTCTTAGCCTGCCTCCTGAGGTTAAAAGCTTAATTGCTGATCGCGATGAGGATGGGGAGTACTTAAACTTCTACTCGCCTAGCGAGGGTTTGCTTGAGCCCGTGCCAATGCTCGATGGTAAACCGGTATTTCCTAATGCTCGTATGCAGGCTAAAGCTCATTATGAAGAGCGTCGCGACTACATCATGCAGCGTGTTGAGCCTATCATCGCTAATGAAAAGCAAGCCCATTTAGCTGCAGCTCAGGCAAATGGAGAAAAGGGTGATAAGCCACTGTCTCCAAGTCCTGCGTTATTACTCAAGCTACTATTAAATAACCCACAGCACATGATCATCGTCAATGAGACTGTGCCGGTTATTGTTCCATATATCGATACGCCTCATCTAAACTCTGCTCTGGCGCAAAATCCAAGCTTGCTTGCAGCAGGTGCTACAGCAGCTGCAAGTGGCTCAGGCATACGCTGGGGTCTTATTGGATTAGTGCTGCTCTTATTGCTCTTAGCTTTAGGCTTAGCTTGGTACTTTATGAAGCTGTGGCCGTGGCCATTTATCGATGAGGCTAAAGAAAAGCAAGCTCAAGATCTTGCAGCTTTAGAGCAGACTTTAGCTAAAGATCAGGCTTTATTAAAAGATATCAATGATCTTATTGATAAGACCGATTTGCGTTTAGAGCTAGCCAACGAGCTCAATCGTAACGATAAGCTCAATGGCTTAGTAGATTCACTCAAACAAGATCAGCAAAAACTCACTGAGATCGACAAGCTCATCGCACAAACAGATGCTTTAGAGCAAAGTGCGCTTAAAGCAGAGCAAGATCGCTTGGCTGCTGAAAAAGTGGCCCAAGAGAAGGCTACAGTAGCATCAACTTCGGCCAAGCTGCCAAAGTGTGAGGTGATAAAAAAGCAAGGCAAGATGCCGCAGCTTGTAATGGCTACTGATGGGTCTGGCTCTATGCTGCATACCATGTCAGATAGATCATTCCGTATTGATGCAGCTATGAAAGCAGCCAATGCCTTAGTCGATAGTGTGGATAAAAATGTCCCAATTCGTCTTTTCGGTATTCAAGGCTGTCCATTAGCTCGTGACTATGGCGTATTCTCAGGTGCTAATCGCGGTGCGTTAAAGAAAGCGATTGCACGTACTGATCCTCGTTTAGTCACAGGCATGCTGCCAATTGAGGTGCTTACCCCATTAGTCTCAGCACTACGTGGTATGGCTAATTCAGTACCTGCTAATGTTGATGCGGTGGGTATTTTGATCTCTGATGGCGTGGATACCTGCAATGGTACCGAGCATCTTAATCTTTGCGATGTAGCCAGAACGATTCATGCGCAGCGACCAAAGCTTAAGATCAACGTGATCTTAATTGGTGACGATGTCGAAGAGGCCAAGTGCATTGCCTCGATTACCGGTGGCAAGGTCTACAGACCACAAGATAGTGTCTCCTTGGTAAATGATCTTAAGAACGCTGGCAGCTCCTTAGTTAAGGTCTGTCAGTAGCAAGAGATCATGCATCAAAGCGCCTAAAGCTGCCTAGCACTGTAGATGATGGCGTAGTAGCACCACGCTTTAGATAGTGCCAGCATCAGCACCACTACTTAAATAGTAGCGTCGCAGCACCACTACTTAGATAGTGGCGTAGCGGCACAGCGTTTTTGATTGTGCCTGCAGAGGCACCTGGATTTTGATAGTGCTGTAGTGGCACCAGGATTTTAGCTAGGAGCGTCGTAGCATCAGCATCAAATTGCACGCAACGATGGGAACTAGCACTCAATGTAAAGAACTTGGCGGTTTCTGCAGCTGTTATGGCTGCAGTTACTGTAGAGCAAACAAACTGACAGAGACTTTTTCTGTCAAAGGACATACTCATGCATAAGAGTACTCGCTTAAGTAGCGGCAACATCTCTGACTTTACTCCAATTGGACAGGATGGACAGCCTATTTATCAAAATGCTGATGCCTTTAGAGCAGCATTAGCTATCAATCCGTCCATTGGCGAGGAGCGTGTCCGCCACCTTGCTATTCCAAAAGTAAGTGCCGATGGTACTTCTATCGAGTGGTACGCACCATTCCCACCAAAAAATGCCGATGGTCAGTATCGCATTGTGCATTGGGCCTCAGCTACTGCTGAGGAGCGTAAAGATGCGCTTGCACAGCTGCGCGATCTCGAGATGAAGTTACAAAAGCTAGGTAAAGAGCTTTCAAGACGTACCTCTGACACTCAAAGTCGTTTGTTTGCAGCATATTTAAATGGCGATGGCTCTGTTTCAAAATTACCTGCAATCCATTTCCCAAGTCAGGACAATGTCTACATTGTGGACGGCATTCCTGTCATTACCTTCTGGGGCTTTTCTGATCGCGCTGGTAATTTCGATGGTAGCCCATGGGATAAGCTTAAGACTGTAGCGCCAGCTGCAGCAGTTGCAGGTGCTGCTCCTGCAGCTGATGCTGCTGTTGATAACCGTCCAGTTGCAGATCAGAGACTACCAGAGACTCCACCAAATGCCCCTGATAACAATCAAGGCCACAAGTGCGCCATCTTTGGTCCAGGCGGCATGTGTGCAGGTCATACTTGTGGTCTGCCAGCCTGGCTGTTATGGCTCTTGTTAGCCCTCCTCTTATTGCCATTATTACTGTGGCTCTTATGGAAGCTGTTAGGTTTATTAGGCTTTGGTCTGCCAGGCTTTGGTCTTCCATCAAGTCCAAGTATGCCAGCTGATCCTCCTGCAGCCGTAGCTCCTGCTGATCCAGCTCAAGATAAGCCTGCCGAGCCTGCAGCCGAACCAGCCCCTGAAAAGCCAGTCGAGCCAGCTGCAGCACAAGAAGTAGCAGCAGGTTCAAGTACTGTAGTGCAAGAGACTGCTCCAAGCTCTACTCAAGAGCCGCAATCAGAACTTGCTAAAGTTCCAGCCGAGGAAGTAGTTCCAACAGAAAAAACTGCCGTGCAAGAGGTAGTAAGCAATGAAGCGGTGCAAGGCAAAGCTAATCAAGTAGTTGAGGAGAATGCCTCTAAGGTCGCAACTGAGGTTACTCCAGTAGCTCCGGTTGATCCAAAGATGCCAGTTGATGAGTCTTTAGCTAACTTACCTCCTGAGGTACAAGCCGCTATTAAGGAGGCTCGTGCTGCAGAGATGGCTGCAACTAATCAGGTTGCACCAGTAGACCCTGCTATGCCAAAGCAACAAGCAGCTGTAACTCCATTACCTCCTGTGGATATTCAGTTTAGTCCTCAGGATTTAGCTACCAAGGGCACAGCTGTCGTTAATGGCAATTGGGGTACACGTATGGCTTTAATGGATGAGTCCAACGGTAAGCCACTGCAGATGCAGTATCAGCTCAATGATGGTAAGGGCACTGTGACTATTACTCGCGCTGATGGTACTAAGTGTACCGCCCAAGTTGGTGCTGCCTCAGCTGATGGCAATATCCAAATTTCATCCGATGGTAAGGCTGTCTGCCCAGATAATAAGACTTACCGTATTCCAAACGTTAAGTGTGCTCCATCTAAAGATGGCAAGGTAGATTGCGTTGGTACTATCGGCAATCAGAAGTTCCCAATCGAACTTTACGGTGGTACTAAATAGCAATAAAAACTGTTCTAATTTACACTATATCTAAATTGTAGATGTATAATGAACAGGCACAACAAAAAAGCCTAGCTAAGGCTAGGCACAAGAATAATTAAGCATGGAGACTTTCATAAAGTCTCTGTGCTTAAGCAGTCAAACAAAAAAGATAAAAAAGACGCATCTATAGGCTTAACAGGTATTATCCACATGCACATGCAAAAGCCTAAGAGCCGGCTAACATATAAGCCTAAGGTTAGAGGCCTCAGACCAAGCTGTTAGCGTTCACATGCATGGTCGTAATCGACATTGGCTCTGATGTGCTCAAATAACTTATCTATTAAAAGCAGGTCAAGAGACTAAGCTTAGCTTGTAGCCATACTGAAAATCATTTTTATAGTTGGTTTTAGTTGGCGCTCAAAGCAGTTCACAAGGAGACATATTGTGCAACTTCGTACTACTCTAATGGCATCAGCCTTATGTGGTCTGATGGCCGTAACTGGCTGTAACTCAACTACTAGCGGTCCTTCTGCATCAAATGCAGACCCACGTATGACTAACGATGAGTTCTCCGTAGATCAAAGCTCCTATGCAACTGCTTGCGTTAGTGGCGCTCTGATTACTGGTGTTTCTTGTATGTTCATTGCTGACTCTGGTTCACGTGCTGTATGTCTTGCAGCAGCTGCTGCAGGCTGTGCCGTATTCATGGGCGGTAATGCTCTTTTAGATAACCTGCGTAAGGGCTATCACACCAAGGAGCAACAGCTTGATGCATTAGCCAAGCAGATGGAAGAGAACCGTCAGAAGGCTGCCTACATGCTTGCAACTGCTAACCAGGTCTATGAAGAGGATCACGCTAAGCTTGCTCAGATGAAAAAAGAGATCGCCAAGAACACAGCAGATCGCAAGCAAGCTGAGAAGACCTTAGCTCGTTATGATGGCAACATCTTAGTGCTCAAAGACAACATCGATTATCATGAGAAGCAAATTGCTCTGTTCAAAGAGACCAAGACTGAGCTTGCTGGTAATGAGAATTTAACTGCAGCTGAGCGTAAGCAGATCAAAGAGTGCGATCGTGAGATTGCCCGTCTGCAAAGCAACATCGATGAGATGCGCGGCTTGCTCACCAACTTCACTAACGATCGCAACGTGCTTAATATTGCTCTCAACGACGGCTCTGAGATCAAGGCCAAGGCTGCTTAGTTTGATTGCATAGCCCGCTTTAGCTGCTCAAGATTGCATAGACTGCTTTAGCAGCTCAAGATTACATAGCGCCACAATGCGCGAATGTCCACTAAGAGGCAGGTTGATTCAAGTAACATTCAACTTGCCTAGGAATGGGAAAGACCATGTCATTAGAATTCGTAAAGGGTGCCAAGCTTTCTTTAATTGCTGGCGCTACCGCTGTTTTACTCACCGCTTGTGCCTCAACTCCAGAAGAGTGCGATCCTAGCCAAGATCAAGGCTTCTTTGGCAAGATGGGTTGTGTAGTTACTGGTTCATATGAAGAGCGTGTTGAGCAAAAGCAAAAGCACGTGGATGAGCTCAAGGCAGAAAGCGAGCGCTTAAATGCCTTAGCCCGTGAGGTAGAAGGTAAGAGAGCAGCACTGCTTGGCACTTACGAGCAGCGTACTCGTATGCTCGATAAGACTCGCAGTGAGCTTTATGCTGTTCAGGCAAGCTTAGCTAAGAAGCGTGCTTTAACCTCAGAGCTGCAAGACAAGCTTGATGCTGCTAAGGCTAAGGTTGCTGCTATGAACAAGCCTAGCGCAGCAAATCAGACTTTAAAGAAGAAGCAAGCTGAAATCGAAGAGCTCAAGGCTACCCTCGACGAGCTGCAAAACTCACTCTAATCACGAACAGCTAATTGAGCCACCATAAGCTCAACAACGCTAAGACAATAACGCGCCTTGGCCTAAGTGCTAATGCGCGTTTTTCATAGTACTAGTCTGTATCTAGGATAAACAGCCCAATTTGGAAAAATAGGCATTTACCTACTAAGTTAAAACACTCTTTCCACAATCGTCGCACCATCATGCTTATATATTCAAGATCAAACAAACAAAAAGAGCAGCCACACTTTGCAGCTCTTGGATTAAGAAAATTATCTGAGCGTATCTTATGGAGCGTTAGCGCCATGGGCACTGCTATCTTGCTCAGTGCATGTAGCACCATTAGTGCAGGTGTAGAGTCCATATCTGCAAGTATTACCGAGTCTGACTGGTATAACTCATCTTTCTGGGATGACTATGACTCTAAGGTTCAAGCCTGCATCACTGGTGGACTAATTGGCGGCCTGTCATGTGTCTTTATTATCGATCCCGTGTCAAAAGCAAGTTGTGTAGCTGCAGCAGCAGGCAGCTGTGCTTCTATGGTTGGCGTGGATGTTCTTTTAGAAAATGTGCAAGAACATTATGCCGAAAAGGAAGATCAACTCAATGCTCTCGCCGAGCAAATGGAGAAGTATCATTCAGAGTCGATTGAGGCATACGAAGCAGCTCAAAAAGAGTATGGCAAGAACACTAAAACACTGAGCCGACTGCTACTCAACATAGATAAAAAGCTAGTCAAAAAGAATCGGCTTGAAAAGCACATCGCTGCATATGACAAGAAGATCGAAGAGCTCGAAAAAGAGATCACCGTACAAGAGGCACGCGTAAGCTCCTATCGTCTGCTCAAAGAGAAGATCGTAGGCTACAAGATCTTAGATTTTACCGATGAGGAAGTACTTGCCAACTACGATCGCGAAATTGAGCTTCTAAACTCCAGCATTAACGAAATGCGCTCAGTGCTTGAGAACTACACTGAAGATCGCAATGTACTCAATCTCGTGCTCACCGAAAACTATTCAGCCAAAACCGCTGAGTACATGATCACCTCCAGATCATAACTCCACGCTACCCCGCATTGATCGCTGGCAATGCCGCAATTGTGCGCATTGTGGTTTTATATCGCAGATCAAGAGGTCTTAAGCTTGTACTGTGATAGACTCGCTTGTGTATGCATACTTAGTTATGTGCTGTGCAGTATTAGTCTAAAGAGAGAGCGCTAAAGTGCCTATAAACAAGACCAAAGAGAAAAACTCCAGCTTTGACAACATGTGCCAAAAGCTCATGGAAAAGTTTGATCCTGTGTTGTTCATGGAGGGACTGTTAGAACATGTTGGAGTGTCACGTCAGATTATTGATGGGGCATTATATGGAGATGAGGCTGGCAACTTAGCTCCTAATAATCGTCGCAACAACTTCACGTACAAGGATGTCGCAATTGCTGGTCTTGCCTATTTTAGGTTTCCTAAAGCCGGTAGCCGCCTAGATGAATACATTGATAAGATGAAGAGCCTTAGGCTTATACAGTCACAAGAGCACGGCTTTAAAGTCATCATTTGCTGTACTCAAGACAAGATCGCGATTTACGATCTCAAGAACAATGTGTGCTTAGTCTGTGAATTAAAAGATCTGTGTAAGCATAAGGACGAACTTAGTGCTCTATTTGCAGATGGTTTAGACATCACTAAACTTAAAGTAAAACCAAGAGCTCTAAGGGCTACTGAACCTAACGTAGATACCTGGATAGATTGGTGTGAAAAGAAAGCTAAAGAAGTCAGTCTGTCCGTAGATGAAAGTGCTGCTTTACAGTTTATTGCTCTGATTGATGAACTCGTTAAGCACAACGGCTTAGATGATAAGCGTCTTGATCTAGGCGATTTTGTGCTGCGTTTGTGGTTCTGTCTTTTTGCTGATGATTACAAACTCTTTGGTAAAGATAAGAAGCCTTTCTTGAATGCCTTTAAGAGCATAGTTTCTGAGGATGGCTCAAACGCAAAAGAGTTCTTTGGCGATCTCTTTAGCGTTATTGCTACACCGGATGCAAAGCGCAACTCTCTCAAATCATCTGTAGACGAGAGACTTTTGAAGTTTGCCTATATCGAAGGTGATTTCTTAAAAGGAAAGATCTTAGTACCTGAGTTTAATGCTCAAGCAGTATCACTCTTGCTCGCTTTAGATACGATTAATTGGACCAAGATCTCTGTAGTGCTTTTTAGTTCGCTCATTGAGTACATTATGGTCGATTATGAGCGATCTGCTGTTACAGAATGTTATACGCAAGGTAAAAAGCTTAATTGGCTTGCTAAAGAACTGTATCTTGATGAGTTTGAAGAGAGATATGACACCCATGAGCAGATGATGCTTCAAGAGCAATTAAAAGCCACACAAGCAGAAGATGATGACACAGCACGCAAGGCTGCCACCAAGTATGTAATGTATGCGAAGAATTTCATCAAGCTCATTAGCAATGAGAAATTTCTAGACCCAGCCTGTGGTTGCGCTAACCTCTTAGCATACGCATATCAAGACTGCCGTAGATTTGAAACCAAGATTTATGCGCACGTAAAGTCTTTCATTAAGGATTGTCCACGTATACAGCAGTTCTTAAAAGAAGGTATCTTTGAGCCTTTAGGTATTGATAGTGAAGGATCATTTGTAAATGTAAGGTCATGTATTGATCTTAAGAACTTTGGTGGTATTGAGATCGAACCATGGTTGGTTCAGGAGGCTCACCTGTCCATGTGGATGGTACAGCATGTCTGTGACTTCAGACTCAATAAGCGCCTTGGTGCAAAGCCATTAGTGCAGCCAATCAATAGCATGGATAAGATAGTGCTAGGAGATGCACTTGAGATTGATTGGAACAAGATCATTAAGGCAGATGAGTGCACTTTTATCTTGTCCCACTTACCAATGAGCATGTTCGGTGATATGAGTAAGGCTAAGCTTAATCAGGTTAAGAAGATCTTGGATGGCTGTGGTCTTATTGAGGTTACTCACTATTCAAGTGCATGGGTGAAATTAGCCGCTTCATACATGAAAAACAATGACAGTATCAGTGCTGCCATGATTGTACCAATTGTAGATTTTGATTTTGATAGATCTAGCCGAAGCAGCAAGTTCGTCCTAAACAATTGCGATGAGCTGCCAAATTACTCAGTCAAATCATCTTTCCCATGGCCAAATGAGCTTGGCAATGCAGAAGATACCATTACTGATGTCTTTTTCATTGGAGAAAAGTTTGATGGTTACATTGAAGATGACGCTGATGACCATATCTTTGATGAGGAAGACGAAGAAGCTGATGATGGCATCTTTATGTTGCACTTCTTTTAATGTTCAGCTGTAGGCAGTACTTTCAAGGCTCACATCTTGTGAACTAAAAGTTAATTGTGAGCCATTCTTTTAATGTTCAGCTGTAGGCAGTACTTTCAAGGTTCACCTCTTGTGAACTAAAAGTAATTGTGAGCTATAAGCTTAAAAACTATTTCTATGCTTGCAAATGACGGTATGAGTGATTAGGCTACTGCGAGTAGCCTTGCAGTTGTGATAACGACTGGCACTACAGATGTAATAAAGCTTTTGTTTGGGATGAATGTTATGGCCAAGGTGTCCTCAAAAGATCTCTCTGTTCTCATTAATGGATTAAGTCAGAAAATGCAGGAAAAGTGGGAGCCTGATGTATTCTTCAGTGAGCTTATGAGGATGTATGGAACAGCTAATGATTCCATAAAAATGGCTCTTAAAAATGAGCCGGGCTATAACGTGGCATGCAAAGACGTCAATGAGTCTATGGCTAGGCCTGATCTTGCCATCTCATTACGCGCCTATTTTAGATTCTTGAAGGATGATGCTGACGTTGTCCATGCCATGGATGATGTGCGTGCTCTGAAGGAAGTCACTGGCCCAAAGCATAAGTTTCAATATCTCATTTGTTGCGGCCCTGAGACCATTGCTATGTTCGATGCTATTGAGCATGACAACATAGTGATTGGCTATAAGGATTTGCCAGGCTTTTACAGCTTTATGCTGCCTATGTTAGAGGGACGCAGAACAAAGATTGTCTCCTCTAAAGAAGCTGATCGTAAGGCGTGTTTAAAGCTCACTCGTCTACTCGACACCCTTGCTCAGCACAACAACATTAGCGATGAGAACATGCAGCAGCTTAACAGCTTCATGGTGCGCATCCTATTTTGTTTCTTTGCTGAAGATACCGGCGTGTTTGGCATGGGTGACGATAACGTCTTTTCCAATGCTTTTAACAAGCTGGTAGATCGTGAAGGTAGTAACGCTAAGCAGTTCTTTGAAGATATCTTTACGGTTTTTAACACTAAAGAACATGAGCGAGAGCATCTTGAAAATAAGGTTGCCAATGAGATTTTAGAGTTCCCATATGTAAACGGTGGCCTTTTTGCCGAACCTGGCTTCATCCCTGAGTTCGACGTGGTAACCCGCAATCAGTTTACTGACTGCGGTAAGCTCTCTTGGTCTGAGATTTCACCTGCCGTTTTCGGTGCTATGTTCCAAGGCGCTATGAACAAAGAAGAGCGCCGTAACATGGGAGCTCACTATACCTCTGAGGAGAATATCCTCAAGCTCATCAAGCCATTGTTCCTTGATGATCTCTACGCAGAATTTGAAGAACTAAAGAAAAAGGCCGAGCCGCTAAAGTTAGGTGCTGCCACTGCTAAACGCGCCGATAGCTCTCGTCGTAAGAATTTTGCCGTGCGCAAAATGTTCTATGACTTCTTGGAGGAAGTAGGCAAGCTCAAGTTCCTTGATCCAGCATGTGGTTGCGGTAATTTCCTCCTTGTCACATACAAAGAGCTGCGTACTCTTGAGAACGAGGTCTTTGACTACATTAATGAGGGTGCCTTTACAAACTCCTTTATCAACATCGATCAGTTCTATGGTATCGAGATCGAGGATTGGCCTGTTGAAATTGCCCACGTCTCCATGTGGCTCATGCAGCACCTCATGAACCAGCAAGCCAACGCTCGCTTCGGCTCCAATATCTCATCCATCCCATTAAAATCCTCAGCAACAATAGTTAGAGCCAACGCCCTTACCACCGACTGGAACGACATCCTTCCAGCCTCAGAGTGCAGCTACATCCTTGGTAATCCACCATTTGGTGGAGCAAAGTACATATCAGATGAACAGAAAGTCTGGTTGAAGTCTGTCTACCCACCTAAGCACAAATTAGGTTTTGTAGACTTTGTTACCGCATGGTTTGTAAAAGCATCTGACTACATGATGAGCAACAAGCAAGTGCAGTCAGCATTTGTTGCAACCAACTCAATATGCCAAGGTCAGCAAGTTAATAACTTATGGGGATTGCTTTTAGACAAGGGTATAAATATCAACTTTGCTTACACTTCCTTTAAATGGACAAATGAAGCTGCTGAAAAAGCTGGCGTAATATGCGTAATAGTTGGATTCTCATACAAGCATACACAATCACCACTGCTATTCACTGTAGATACAAAATCTGATGGGCTAAAAGTTAAGCAGTGCACATCTATCTCTCCATATCTAACAGACTGTATAAGACCATTTGTCGTTGAATCCATAAACAAATCTTTTGATATAAGCAGAAATATATCTTTCGGCAATATGCCAAATGATGGTGGCAATCTAATTTTGTCATATGAGGATGGCCAAAAGCTTTTAAATGATCATCCTAATGTAAAGCCATTCTTAAAAAGATTCATTGGCAGCAGTGAACTTATGAAGAGTGAGTTTAGATACTGTTTTTGGCTGACTGAACAAGATAAGGATAAATGGTCTTCAATTTTGGAGATCATGGAGCATGTCACGTCATGTGAGCAATGGAGAACGCAGCAGGTTAAAACAGGTGGTGCATTTAAGGTTAGAGATATGCCATGGAGATTTGGTCAGTTAGCAAATCCATCTAATCCTGAACGGGCACTTGTAATCCCACGTGTTAGCTCAGAACGACGCAAATACATTCCATTAGGTTTTATTGACTCTAAGTTTATAGTAAGTGATCTTGCATTTATTTTACCTAATGCAACTTACTACGATTTTGGCGTCTTAACGTCTCTCATGCATAACGTCTGGATTAGGTTTACTTCTGGCAGGCTAAAGTCTGACATACGCTACTCTCGCGACATGACATTCAACACCTTTGTGTGGCCTGAGGTGAGTGACGAGCAGCGTGACGAGATCGATAAGCTGGCAAAAGAGATCTTGCTGACTCGTATCGACTTTGAAACACAGTTTACTCTGGGTGAAATGTACAACCCTGAGAACATGCCTGATGAGCTTAAGGATGTTCATAATAGACTCGATGCTGCAGTAGAACGTGCTTATCGTGAGGAGCCTTTTGGGGACGATGAGGAACGCTTGTCTTTCTTACTTGACCTCTACTCTAAAGCGATTGCTGCAGAAGAAAATGAGCAGTTAAAGGCAGCGAAGCCAAAGAAAAAGAAAGCTACCGCCAAAGCTGAGAGCTAAGCACTACTTAATAATTAAGTAGATGATTTTTGATGAGTCAAACATAAGAGGATTTTGTATGAGTGAGCAGCACAAGGGTGAAGAGGTTGCTGTAGGCAGACTGCAGGTACATAACGTAGGCTCTTATAGCTTTTCACAGACTGGTCAAAGTTCTGAGGCAAATGCTATGGGTATGCGTGAAATGCAAGCTCGTGCTTTTGAAAAGCGAGACTCTCAGTACTTACTCATTCAGGCTCCGCCGGCTTGTGGTAAGTCACGTGCTCTTATGTTCTTAGCTCTTGATAAGGTCATTAATCAAGGCATTAAGAAAGTCATCATCTCCGTGCCTCAGATTGCTATTGGTTCAAGCTTTAATGACACTGAGCTAAGTAAGTTTGGCTTCTTTGCTGACTGGCATTTAGATTCAAAGTACAACCTTTGTGCACCTGGCGGCGAGACACAGAAAGTAGCTCAGGCTATTAAGTTTTTAGAGGATGATAACGCCCACTACCTTTTATGTTCACACGCAACTTTAGTCTACTTCTATGACAAGGTTAAGGATAAGTCAGTCTTTAACCAGGCTTTAGTTGCAATTGACGAGTTCCACCATGTCTCTGAAGAGGCAGACAACCGCTTAGGTAATGTTATTCATGAGTTGATGACCAAGACATCGGCACATGTCATTGCCATGACAGGATCATACTTTAGAGGCGACAGTGTACCTGTGCTATCTGTTGAGGATGAGAAGAAGTTTGATCGTGTTGTTTACACTTATTATGAGCAGCTCAATGGTTATAAGTACCTTAAATCATTAGGTATTGATTACGCTTTCTATGAGGGTAACTGGTTAGATGCTGTACCAAGGCTTCTTGATTTAGATAAGAAGACTATCATCCATATTCCTAATGTGAACTCGAAAGAGTCTAGCGGTGACAAGCTTAACGAAGTAGGCCAACTTATTGACTATATTGGTGAGCGCGAGGCTACGGATCCTAAGACTGGCATCATCACGGTTAAGAGTGCTAATGGAAAGACCATTAGAATTGCCGATCTCGTATCCGACACAATTGCAGGTATGCAGGGCGTAACATTAGCTGCACTGCGTGAACCTGAAACTCTAAATACTGTTGATGTAATTATCGCCTTAGGCATGGCCAAAGAGGGCTTTGACTGGCCACAATGTGAATATGCTTTGACAGTAGGCTATCGTTCATCATTGACCGAAGTTGTACAGATTATCGGTCGTGCTACACGTGATTGTCCTGGTAAAGAACACGCTCAATTTACTAACCTCGTAGCTATGCCTACAGCTATGGTAGATGACGTAACAGATGCAGTTAACAGTCTCCTTAAAGCCATTACTTTATCTTTGCTGATGGAGCAGGTGTTAGCTCCTAACGTACACTTTAAAAAGCGTGGTGAAGTCGAACCTACAACTCCAGAGCAAAAAGAGCAGAAAAAGATCGAGAGTATCAAGAAGAAGATTGGTAATCAGGTTGAGATCACCATTGATGATGACAGTATGTCTGATGAAGCTGTCAGAGTCGTTAATGAGGAGTATGCCGATATTGTAGCTAAGGTGATTAGCTCATCTAATACAGTCAAAAAGGCCATTGCGAATGGTGGTGATGATATTTCCAAGTCATTAGTGGCAGAGGATGTTTCTTCAGTTATTCGTGAGTACCATCCTGAGCTAAGTGATAGTGATATTGCTGCCATGTCTGAGGCTGTAGTTACTGAGATGATTATCAAGACACTGCCAGTGATTAAGCCAGATGATGCTATTGTTCACGATGTTCCTACAGATGTCGTTGAGGAGCCTGTAGCGATCGTTCAAGATCATGAGAATCGAACTTTTGTGAAAATCAAAGATAAGTTCATTAATGTGGATGAACTCGATTTCAACATGATCGGCTCAATCAATCCGTTCCAAGATGCATACATCTTTATCTCAAAGGCAGTAAAGCCAGAGCTGTTAAAGCTCATGCAAAATCAGATTAATGCTTGGCGTGAAAAGATGACTTTGGATGCAGCATTAGAGTTATGGCCTCATATTAATACCTTCAGAATAGAGCATGATCGTATGCCTGATCCTAAGTCTACTAACGACTTTGAGCGTCGTTTAGGCGTGGCTTTTGAGTACATTCTTCAAAAGAAGCGTGAGGCCAATGCAAAGGCAGCATCATCAGCTGAAGCTCACAATAGCTAAGGTGATGATATGAAGTTCAATATTGATCTGCCTGTTAAACGTCCTAAGTCACTTGATGAGCTCTTTGATAATGATCCTTATGGCCTGCTAGCAGATGTGGGCAAGTCTAAGGTGTCGATGAACGACACGCAAAAGATCATGTCTGAACTTGAGGATATTAAAGAGTTCATTAAAGAGCACCAACGTTTGCCAAATGAGGCTAGCGATAATTTTGAAGAGCAGATTCTTTTCAAACGCTATCAGAAGGTCTTGTCTGTCTATTCTGCTGCTAAAGAAGAATGTGAGGCATTGCTACCTGAGGAGCTGCGTTCAAAGAAAACTGAGAAGATCTCAAGAACTCGCATGACTCGTGATGAGGTGATCAAAAAAGAGGTTGAGGATATGCACTCACGCCTCTTTACTGATTTGGATTCCGTTTTTGCTGCAGATCCTTTAGGACTTCTTGATGATGTAGGTCAAAGCGATCTTGTTGTAGAGCATGAGTACTGGCGCGACACTGAAGCCTATAAAGCAAAGAAGATGGTTATTGAAGAACCAGTTGCCAAGGCTGTGAAGTGCCATGAGTTTGACAAGTTTAAGCGTTACTTTAATGAGGTAAAGCTTTTACTGAATCAAAACCATGTTAAACAAGTTAAGGTTGTTGGCGGTGAGGATATTAATGTTCTACCAGGCCAATTCTTTTACATTGATGGTGTCTTGAGCCTTATCGTTGAGGGTAGCATGGAAGGCGATACCTTCAAGAAGTCTACAGGCAAGAGACGTTATCGTGTAAGACAGATCTTTGATAATGGAACAGAGAGTAGGCCATTTAATACTTCAGTAAAAGCATCGTTCTATAAGAGTGTGCCGCCTTGTGTGCGTTTAGTTGAGAACGATGATATTGGCAGGGAGTTCTTTTCTCGCTTAGTTAGGGAGCTAGACCCGCTCTTTGAGAAGCTTGATAACGCTGGTAAGCCTGATGGATACGTTTATATCTTAGGCACTTTAAGTACCGAGCCAGTGATTCAAAAGTTCTTAGAGCATAGTCACCTTATCAAGATAGGCTATACCAGCAATACAGTTGAAGAACGTATTGCCAATGCTCAGAACGAAAGTACTTACTTATGTGCTCCTGTCAAAGTATTGCGTACCATTGCTTGTAAGAACTTTGACGCCTTAGCACTTGAGAATGCGCTTCATACCATTTTTGCAGCACATCGTTTGAATGTGACGCTTAAAGATAATGAGGGCCACACATACAAACCAAAGGAGTGGTTTACCGTAAGTGCTGATACCGCCTGTGAGGTAGTTGAACATATCATGGCTCAAGACCTTAACAAGTATTACATTGACCCAATCCAAGGCCGTCTCAAGCTAAAGCAAAAGTAATACTTATCTATCAAGCTATGCTTTCTGTAGTAAAACCTATGTTTTAAGGCAAGCCTCTGTGCGGGCGTTGAAAGCAAGCCTAATGATGGAGATCTCTAGTCAAAGCTTATGATCTTTGTAGGCTGATCGGTTACCCATACATCAGTGCGCCAGGCTATTGAATCGCATACCTTTGAGTAGCTTTCCATGTTAGCAAACACTGAAAGATAAGCGCACTTTAGCTTGATGGATGATGCGATCTTATCGAGCTCTTGTTTGCGTTTGGTATTGATGTGTCCACAAGAGTGTTCGCATGAGACAAAGCACAGCCATGGCTCTTTAGGATCATCAACCTTAAACACGAGATCAGTTTTGCCAAGCAGGTGTTTTGCATCAAGACCAATATCTGAAAGTGCAATCTGATCTTGGTGGATCACAGAGCTGTGATCTCCTGCAATAAAGACAGGTATAGAAGAAGTTGCATGTTCAGGTATAAAGCTATCTAATACAGCCTTTATGAGTTCATCTGCGATCTTAAGATCTTGGCAATTGGCCATGTTTTCCTCGATTCTACAAACGCAAAAAGGCAGCACCGATGGTGCTGCCTTTTTAGAACTTGATTATTCGTCGTCAGCTAACTTACGACTAGGTCTTTAGAACTATTGGCCCTGACCTAAGAGCTGCAGCGCGATAGTTGGACGCTGATTTGCCTGAGTCAGAATGGTCTGCGATGCCTGCTGAAT
>Reeses_p1__coassemble_529_pt1 | contig 23104 bp, 11 predicted proteins | sample Reeses_p1__metabat2_low_PE_009 | metagenome-assembled genome bin Reeses_p1 | reverse complement strand
GCAATTGCATGCAGTACAAATGAAAAGGGCATCGTTGATTGCTCAGCGATGCCCTTTGAGGCCTAAAGTTGTGTGTTACAACTTGTGCCTATTTAGTTACTTATGGTGTAACGATGAATTACTTGTCCTGCTGACCAGCCTGGATAGCGGTGATGGCAACGGTGTAAACGATGTCATCAACTAAAGCACCACGGGAGAGGTCGTTTACAGGCTTGTTGAGGCCCTGCAGCATAGGACCGATAGCAACAACGTCAGCTGAACGCTGTACAGCCTTGTAAACAGTGTTACCAGTGGAGAGGCTTGGGAAGATGAATACGGTAGCCTTACCAGCAACCTTAGAACCTGGAGCCTTCTGAGCAGCAACGTCAGGCATTACAGATGCGTCGTACTGGAGTGGGCCGTCGATTACGAGGTCTGGACGTAATTCCTGAGCCTTCTTGGTTGCCTCGGTCATGAGGTCAACATCTGGACCCTTACCTGACTTGCCAGTTGAGTAAGTGATCATAGCAACGCGTGGATCGATGCCGAATGCCTTAGCGGTATCAGCAGACTGAATAGCGATCTGAGCGAGCTGATCTGCATCTGGGTTGAGGTTTAAGGCGCAGTCACCAAATACGTATACCTGCTCCTTCATGAGCATGAAGAAGATAGCGGATACTAAAGAAGCACCTGGAGCGGTCTTGATAACCTGAAGAGCTGGACGGATGGTATTAGCGGTGGTGTGAACAGCGCCAGATACTAAGCCGTGAACCTCATTAGCCTCAAGCATCATGGTGGCTAAGAAAACGTTGTCCTGGAGAAGTGCACGAGCGTCTTCTTCAGTTAAGCCCTTGGACTTACGCAGCTCAACTAAACGTGGAACATACTTCTCGCGGATATCCTCTGGATCGATGAACTCAACGCCCTCGTCAAGAGAAACACCCTGCTCCTTAGCAACAGCTAAGATAGCGTCCTTCTTACCGTAGAGAACTGGTACTGCAATCTTAGCAGCAGCAACACGAGCAGCTGCACATACAGTACGTGGCTCATCACCCTCAGGAAGAGCAATGCGCTTGTTAGCAGCACGAGCAAGCTCGGTGAGCTTGTAACGGAAAGCTGCTGGGCTCATGAGTGGGAACTCTTTTGCACATACCTTAGCTAAGGAAGCAACTAATTCGCCATTGAAGAATTGAGCAGCAAACTCGCCTGATAACTGAGCACGCTCGTTATCGTCTGAGTAGATAACAGCTGGAAGCATGGAGAAGGTCTCTGCTACAGCCCATACTGAGGACTTGGTGCAGATAGTAGCCTTGCCTGCCTGACCCTCAACGCCATCGCACAGTACAACAACTGCAGCATTGGTTGAAGCTGGAACGGTAGCGGTAATTAATACCTCGTGCTCTTGAGCAGAAGCTGCGTCAAAAGATACACCGCAAACACGTACGTTCTCGTCGCCAACTAAAGCACCCTCTAAGAAGGAAGCTAAGTCAGAAGCGCGTAAAGCGTAGTTCTTGCAGTTGTATGGGATGTTAGCCAGCATGGTAACTGGGCACTTGCCCTCAGCTGAGCATGAAGTACCAGCCTCTGGAGCCTTAGAACCTGAGCAACCGCATGAAGAGTTGCAGCCACACTCGCTCTTGCCAGCTAATACGAGCTTCTTGCGGCCAGTAGCGTCACGTGGAGCGTCTTCGTTTAATAAGATACCGCCAACTACACGATCCTTGCCTGAATCACCGAAGTAACCCATAGCGATGCGTACCATGGAGTGAGCCTTCTTGCAGGCACCGATGGATACAGGAATCAGGTCAGCATCTAAAGCAAGGCAGATAGCAGCGTTGATCTCGTTCTGGTCAAAACGATCAGCAACAACACCCTCAACAACTACAACATCAGCACCAGTGTCCTTTAACAGACGGTTGTAGTTAGCTAAAACAGCCTCGATGAGCTCGCTCTTCTGGCCATTGGCGATGTACTTAACAGCTTCGCACTTTGACATTGAGTAAGTGCTGCAGCTGCATGCACCCTTGGCGTTCTTGCAAACGTCAAATGGACGGAAGACGGTAGCCTTGGCACCCTTATCCTGTAAAGCCTTAACAAGACCGTTAGCAGCAACAAATAAACCGTCAGCTTTGCCGGTTGGTAAAAGCATTAATGAACGTGACACATCAATCTCCAAATTATTTAGGTGCCAAACTAAGAACGCAAGAGAGGTTATAACAGATCCACGTACTTGCAAGCTGTATTAAAGAGCCTTATGTAAGGCTTTAGATGACTTACATAAGGCACTTTGGCACAAGTCTTAGTCCTTGAGCACATTAGCATCATCTATCAGGGCTGTTAACTTTTAAGATTAACTCATTAAGCACTCATAAAAGAGCCCAATTAAACTGACAGATGCAAGTTGATTCTATAAAGGATAGCGCAAATGATGTAAGAGTGCTTTGCTTTTGCTCAAAAAATTGGCTTTAGGCCATATTAAGCCACGACAGTTATTAGCGTAGATGGTAAAGATGTCTACCTTAGATACTAACAAGGTTAGTTGCGCTAAAGGCAACTAAGCCTCAAGTAATATCTTTGTGCGCTGCATGTTGCCGTTTTTTAAAAGACGTGCACACAAAGCCCGCAGCCTTGGGGTAGTCCCACGCAATACCATGGATCCAAGCTTGGTACGAAATGCACGGACAATTATTACAATGACTTTATTAAGTCTCTTTACAAAAGATCCGAGGCTGTATAGTAGTCGGTCTTTTTGTACGCAAAGCCCGTGTTAAAAGAGTTTGATGGGTGAGATTGCACTAAGTGATAGCAAGTATTTATAAGAATATCTTATTCAACGGTGGAAAATATTTGTTTACAGTTGGCGTAGATGGGCTAGTTGCAAAGTTTGGTCTAACTAAATTAGGTCACAATAGAGCTTGAGCTGTTAAAATACCGCACTCAAAGAAAGTTGTGGCTAAAGATAAATGTTCAAGGAGATGGCGCATGTCGTTGATTCAGGTAATTAAACGCGGTAATGATTATATGAACGCTTGGCCTGATGAGCCGATATTGATGGCTATCTTTCCAGAGATGCGCGTAAAAGCCATGCTCGCTACCTCTAAGAAGTTTGTGCCACCTGCAGTTGCGCTGCTCGTCTTTTGGATTTATTACATCTGTGGCGGCTTTCATGGCCTCTATCGACTTTTTACCGCTCCACAGGCTGGATCGATGACTTTCTATATGGCAGTAACTAGCCTGATTATCATCATTCCCATCCTCATCTATTTACCCATCCACGGCATTATTTGGTTTGGCTATCAGGCTGATAAACAACTAAACAAGCGCCAAACTTTGTTCTATCGTAATGTTTGCTCCAAGCTAGGCCGTGAGCCTAAATCAGATCCGGTGATGTTTGATCTTATCAGTATCATTAACGACGGCATTAAGAATCTTGAGGATAAAGAATTTTTAAATGAGCTCTAAGCAAAGTTTATAGCTATCAAAAACAAAAAGGCCTCTACACATAGAGGCCTTTTTGTCATAGCTAAACGAAAATAAGCTTATGGAGCGTTCTTCTTAGCTTCCTGCTCGACGAAGCTTTCAAACTGCTTAATCTTGAGGTCGTAGTCGGCAACATCATCACATGAGTCTTGATTACCAAGGTCACAAGCACGCTTATGGTATTCAAAAGAAAGCTTAGCGATCTTGATATCCTTAAGCACATAAGCCTCAGAGAAAGTAATTACAGCAAGCTGACGGCAGCCAGTTGGGTCTTTAAGGTTGCAAGCTTTCTGACCATACTCACCAGCCTTAACTAAGTCCTGATCTACATGCTCGCCTAAGAAGTAGAGATTAGATAAGAGTAAGCAGCCGTAAGCGTCACCCTTTTCACATAAGTAATCAGCAATCTGAGTACCACGAGCATAGTCGTTGAGGTTGTAAGTGCTGTCAGTGAACAAGGTTGCTACAGCTGTACAGGTCTTTAAAGCAGCAGGATCATCGGAGTAGCAGATCTTGGTTAAGTACTTAGCTGCGTGCTGGAACTCCTTACGCTCTAAGTATTGTTGAGCTAAGAAGTTGCACTCTGCCATGGAACCAGTTTCGCACTTGATGATAGCGTCTTGTTCGCCTTTGAAGTTTTCTTTTGCCCATTCAACTTCGGTGTTTGCCTGAGCAGTTGAGGTGAGGCTCACTAATGAAGCAGCAGCCATGATGCATGCAATAGTAGCTGCGGATCTAAAAGGGCGCAGACCAGATTTGATAAAGCTTAATGGGTTCATAAAATTCTCTTTTCTGTCAAACTCGATCAAGAATGCTTTTCAACACTCAAAAGGCATTGCATTTGATCTAAGTAACGGCAGTTTTTGCAGAAAACATACAACAGGTGCAAAAAAATCTTTAGCTAGCGCCAATTGTTTGTTAACTAGCCAACTGTAACAGCTACAGTTAAAACGCAGTAGTAGCTCATGATTATAAGCTTGCACGCTTAGATCGCTAATACTTGTTAACTAGTATGACAGTGTTTTTAACCAAATAGTGTTTATTATGTCCGTTTTTAGACATAAGCAACATCTTGCGCACGTGTTGTATATAAGTTTGCGCAAAACTATAAGCCAAATCTTGCAAAAATGCATCTAAACTGGCGGCCCTTTTTCAGTAATGTTATCTAGGTCTTATCTTAAGCAGCTACAAACCCATCTTACGCGCTATTACAGTTGAACAAAATGCTATTGTTAATTGTTCTGTGCTGCAACTAGCTGTTGTTTTGTTGTTGATTACTTGTAACCGCAAGAAAGACTAGTTGGGCCTTTGCTTACAACTATTAGCAAGCAAGATGGTGAGATAGTAAATTAGCTTATTGACAACAATGACAGACTAAATGGCAATTAATGCCCTACATATAATCAGAGGTCAAAAGGGTGGACCTAATGACCAGCCTGGACAAGGAAACTTTATCCAGTACTACACCGATTTTGATCCAAATGATGCATCTACATATACAGCTTCCACTTCACAGACTATCCATGATTCTCTAGGTCGTGCTCATACTCTTACTTACTACATGATCAAGACAGGTCCAGATGCAAAGGGATCAAACAATACCAATTGGACCGTTATCCCATACGTAGATGGTCATCCTGCTGATGTTAAGGGTAAAGGATTAGGCCCTGGTGTTTCTTATAAAGACAATCCAGTATGTATGAGCGTGCCTTCAGGCAGCAAGTCTACTATTGCAAGTTCAAATCTCTTTGGATTCCAGGTTAAGTTCGGTCCAAACGGCGAAGTTTTAGAACAGTACCCAGGCAAGGTAGAGCTAGTAAATCCAGCTGATGCCGCTAATGCCAATAAGAAGATTCCAGGCAGCTTACGTCATGCCCTCTTTGGTAATCCAAATGCACAGGCTGCCCCAGATAACGTTGGTGAGTTGGATGGATTTGCACCTAAAGCTAAAGACCAAACTTTTAAGAAAGATGGTCAGGCTGGTTGTGACGGCTCTTTACATACTGCATTGGGTCAGGGTATTGAGCCAACTCAGATGCTCAATATTCAGTTTGCGGCAAGTCAGTATGGCTCTTCAAACTTGTCTGTAAGTCAGGCTCCAACTAATGATGGCTACGCAACTGGTATCTTAATTGGCATGTCTGTTGATGAGAACGGCATTATTCAGTGTGAGTACTCTAATGGCCAGGTAAAGAATATTGCTAAGGTGGCCATGGCTGATTTTGCTAATCAGCAAGGATTGATCAAGATTGGCGATACTCAATGGAAACAGTCTAACTCGTCAGGTGAGGCCATTGCTAAGGAAGCTAACTCAGGATCTTGCGGCTCGATAAAGGGATCAAACTTAGAGCTGTCAAATGTTGATTTGACCACTGAGCTAGTTGAACTAATTACTGCTCAGCGTAACTATCAAGCCAACTCGCAGTCATTACAGACACAGAATACTGTAATGGATTCTATTTTGAACATTAGATAAGATTCATTTGAATAATCAAAACCACTATTTAACGTCGAGCTTGTCTCGACGTTTTTGTTGGGCGTTTCTAACATGGTTCATGAAGAAGCTTGTCGTATTAGCTCGCAGGTGAAGAACGTACCAGGTAAATCCACTGATTGCTTTAAACAATCTATCTTGATTAGCTAAGCTTTATTAGATATGTTCAAGATTAGCCATTTGTGTAACGATTAGTCAAAAGGTTCTAAAAAATGTCATCTTCAGCATCAAATCTGATTTCGGCACCGCAGTCTGAACACTGCTCTAAAACTGCTGCTCATGCTGCAGCTGCACAGCACTCTAGTCCTAAGATCTTAGTTTTTGGCTCACTCAATGTTGACTATGTCTACGAGGTGCCACACTTTTTACAGCCTGGCGAAACGCTCTCGTCTACAAGTCGTCATGTCTATGCTGGCGGCAAGGGTCTTAATCAGGCGGTAGCTTTATCTAAAGCGGGTGGTGATGTTAGCTTTTCAGGAGCCATTGGTACCGTAGATGGAGCCATTTTGCTCGAGACTCTCGAAAGTAATAACATCAACTCACAAAACGTTAAGCAGCTAACTGATGTACCAAGTGGCCATACTTTTATTCAAGTAGATGCCCATGGCCAAAACTGTATTTTGCTCTATGGCGGCGCTAATCAGACCATTACGAGCAATGATATTGATGCGGCGCTTAAATCATTTAGCGCAGGCGATTGCTTAGTCATTCAAAACGAGACTAATGCTTTAGATGAGATCATCGACAAGGCCAGTGCTAAAGGTCTTTACATATGCATGAACACTTCGCCAGTAGATGAAAAGCTTACTAAGTTGCCACTGCATAAGTGCAGCTTACTCATTGTTAACGAGATTGAAGGTGCCGCTCTGTCATCCTTAAGCGCGGATACTGCTCCAAAGCTGATGCTGCAGCGCCTTGCAGAAATCTATAAAGACTCCTCCATCTTATTAACCTTAGGCTCATCAGGCTCGCTCTTTTTAGAGCGTGGCAAGCAAGAGCCAATTGCATGTTCAGCCTTTAAAGTTGAGCCTGTGGATACTACAGCTGCAGGTGATACTTTCCTTGGCTACTTCATTACCATGCTAAGCAAGGGTCATGAGCCTAGCATGGCCATGACTTATGCCTCAGCTGCAGCAGCCCTTGCTGTTACCCGTCATGGCGCTGCTCCATCCATCCCGTATGTACACGAGGTCGAGGAATACCTTAAAGCTCAAGGTTACTCCCTGTAACTAAAGCCCAAATCCGCCGAACAAACTAATGGTCAAATTAAATCTGTAACGAAAGCCCAAATCCGCCGAGCTGTTAATGGTCAAGTTAAATGGCTAATTGATCAGCATGTTACTTATGCTGATCTTGGTATTTGTTTGCCATATGTTAGATAGTCAGGTGGTTTGTTAAGTAGCTCAAATGCAGCTTTTGCACTAGTAACTAGCGGGCAAAAGTAAGTTGCAATTGAGTTTTTTAAATTTTATGGGGAGTGTGCAGGACTTACGATCGGCGATTTTTTGTAAGTTGCAATGATGGTTGTTGTGGGATCTTTTCTCTTATTTATCGGGTCTTGATAGCGGTGTTAAGTATAGTGTGGGTTTCTTAACAAAGATCTTGAAAGTTTAACTTTAGATTTACGATCTGACGTAACAGCCTTAACAAAGGCCCTCTATCATGCAAAGCGTCAGATTAAGCAGCAACACCGTATGGGAAAGCTCAAGAAAATAAAACGGCGTCAAGTAGGCTGCTAATCTGTCCACCTTTATCACTAAGCAATACCAAATCAGACAAACATATTGAGTCTAAAGCGGTATGGAGCGCCAAGAAGAGATCATTAAATTACTCATTGGCAAAAACAACAAAGCATAGGCTACTACTTAACAGGTAAGCAAAAAAATAAGTAGGCATCTACAAGCTTTTAATTGCTCAGTGGCATCGGTGAATTTGGGATAGTACTAAAGGAAAAATACATGTTAAAGTTCGACTGCTCATTATTAGCCAAAGCTGTGACCATCGCTGTAGCTTGTGCAACTGTATCTGCTTGTAACTCAACTCAGAGCAAGATTGATGACAGCGCACTGTATGTTCGCTCAGCTCAGGGTGATATCACTCAGTTTGCAGGAGCTCGTCGTATTCATGACAATCAGGTAGAACTTTACGAGCAGGCATTAGCTTTAGCTAAGGTTCAGCATGCCAAAAACGTAATCTTACTCATTGGCGACGGCATGGGTGATTCAGAAATCACTGCAGCTCGTAACTTTGCTAAGGGTGCTGGCGGCTACTTCGAGGGTATCGACGCTCTGCCATTTACTGGCCAGTACACTCATTACTCTTTATCAAAGGACACTCAGAAGCCAGATTACGTAACTGACTCAGCTGCTTCTGCAACTGCCTGGTCAACTGGTGTTAAGTCTTACAACGGCGCTATCAGCGTTGACGTATACGGTCAGCCACATCAGACCTTAGTTGAAATGGCCAAGGCTAAAGGTTTAGCTACTGGTGTTGTTTCAACCGCTGAAATCCAGGATGCTACTCCTGCAGCTCAGATTGCTCACGTAGTTCACAGAAAGTGCTATGGCCCTAACTCAGTAACCAAGCTCTGCCCTGCTAACGCTCTTGAGAACGGCGGCCCAGGTTCTATCAGCGAGCAGATTTTAGCTCTGCGTCCTGATGTGGTTTTAGGCGGCGGTGCAGCTTCCTTCCGTGAGGCAGCTAAGGCTGGTGATTACAAGGGCATGACCTTACTTGAGCAGGCACAAAAGCGCGGCTTCAAGTTTGTTGATAACTTAGATGATCTCAAGAACGTTAACATTGCAGATCAAAAGCAGCCTCTGTTAGGCCTCTTTGCCGAGGGCAATATGCCAATCCGCTTAAAGGGCCCACAGGCATCACTGCATGGCAATCTTAACAAACCAGCCGTTAAGTGCGAAGTTAACGCTGAGCGTGGTGCACAGGTTCCAGTATTAGCTGACATGACCTCAAAGGCTATCGAGCTCTTATCTAAGAACGAGAAGGGCTTCTTCTTACAAGTTGAAGGTGCATCTATCGATAAGCAGGCTCACGCATCTAACCCATGCGGCCAGTTTGGTGAGACCATGGACTTAGACGAGGCTGTAAAGGTAGCTATGGACTTTGCTAAGAAGGACGGCAACACCTTAGTTATCGTAACTGCTGACCACGCACACTCCACTCAGATTGTTTACCCAGATGCTCAGGCTCCTGGCTTCTCACAGGCTGTGGTAACTGCTGATGGCACCACCATGTCCATTACTTACGGCAACTCTGAGGATGTTGATGATACTGGTCACACCGGTGCTCAGCTGCGCGTTGCTGCATACGGCCCAGCTGCATTAAATGTAACTGGCTTAACCGACCAGACCGATCTGTTCTTTACCATCCGTAATGCTCTTCAGCTTAAGTAATAAGCTAAGTAGAAGAGTAAGGACATAGTACAGTAAAAAATAGCTCCACTAATACTTTTGTCCTAAAAGCTAAGGCTCCTTGAGAAATCTTGGGGCCTTTTTGCGTATGCGCTACAGCAAAAGCACCATAGCGACAGGCTGTGGTGGTGACGCCATCACCTCAAGAGAAGGCAGTTGTACTGATCGACGGATAAAATGGAGCATGGGGCAGGGCAGGGGCTAATGCAGCATGCGCTACAAGCGCTGTTGATGCTATCAGATATGGAACTTTGAGTTTGATGGCACGAGCAGCTGCCCACGATGACGCAGCGCCCACGATAACGCAGCTACTCACGATGGCACAGCTACGAGCGATGGCGCAGCATCCCACGATGGCATGAGCAGCTACACACGCTGGCGCAGCTGCCCATGGATGAGAAGGGGTTGAGTCTATTTGACGAGCTCAATGATGCCTTTGTCTCTGAGCTTGTAGATGAGCCTGGAGATGCGCAGTGGCGAGGTCTTCAAGAAGGTCATGATCTGCTTGGTCGTGTAGGTGCCTGACGATAAGCTGATTAGATACATGGTTAAGATGAGCTGATCTGAGGCTAAACCTTTTTTCACGAGGTTGGCTGGATCATTGTTGTTTGGATAGAGACCATGATAGCCAAGCTGTGGTTCACCTGGGAGCAGCACGGATGGCTTTAAGTCAGCGATCTCATAGTAACGAATCACCTCATATAGCTTGATGGCACTATCGATGATACTGCAAAGAGAGAACTGATCTTGATTATCAAGCGATGAGTGATAAGAGTCGTAGATTGCATACTGAGTACGACAAGCCTGTACGCAAGGCAAGTTGAGCACTGGGCTGCAGTACTGTCTTTCATCAGAGCCAGTTGTTGGACAGAAAGTACGCAGTGAGTAGCGCTCAGGCTCTGCAAAGGCAATATTTCTCAGACGATTATCAATCGTGTACTTGCACTTAAACGCACTCTTAGCAGGATCGCTGTAGATATGGTAACCAAGCAGATGGTTTGGATTAACTGCACGATCAAAGTAAGCTAAGTGGGTTTTGTACATATCAATACGAGTGGAGTCGTTGAGCGTAGTATCGGTAAGCTCTTTGTAGCAAGAGGTATCTAAAGACAAGCTCTTTTCAAAGTAGCCACCCTCTCTATAACCCTTGATGTGATTATCTTGTTCCTTGCTAAAGTCAAACTCTAAAGCATCCATGTAGCTTTGACGAGAGAGCTTGAAAGAGATTGGCAACTCAAGGAAGTTGTGGTTGAAGCTGTCTTTAAAGTCTTTAAGCAGCTTCTCGTGGAAGGCTAGTTGCTCATCATCTTCCATCCATAAGGAATTCGGCTCCTCAATTGAGATGGTCTTGATTTCATCCTTGGGCGCACCTTTTGTACGTGGGGCGGCAAGGCAAGTGAGCACCATGCCATATTCAAGACGCTTTTTAAGATCCTGATGATGATCAGACAGATATGAAATTGAGCCAATAGTTTCAGGATTAAGGACAAAGCGATAAGTAAAACGACGCTGTGGCATGGCCTTAATCAAGTGATACAGACACACTAAAGCTAGTGGACCAGAGAGCTCATTGTTGAGCATGCTTGGATGGCATAAAGGTGCTGAGATTAATACGACGCGAGAGCTTTCACCCTTGAGCTCACACACGCCAACCTTAAGCGAGCCACGCTTTCTTTTCTTGGTTTGAATATCAACTTCATACATGCCATCTTTCAGTTGCTTAAACTGATTGTAAGACATGCAAAAGCCCCAGCGTGAGGTGTAGTATGCTGTGCGGTAAGGAATAGCATCAGGCAAGTTCTCATCGTAAACAATGTGCTCTTTGAGCTCCTCTAAGCTTACCTGACCAGTAAAAGGCTCCGAGAAATTGAGTATATGCAGGCTATTTTTCTCAGCATCAATAATGACATTGCCATCAGGGTCTTTTAAAGTGGCGCTCATAAACTTCCACTCTGATGGAACCGTCCAGTCAAAGACACGAGTGCCTGTATCAAAGGACTCAATATTCAGAGGGATATAGCGCTGTAGAATCTGCAGTGACTTTTCATAGCCTGGACCAGTAATCGATCTACAGATAGGAAATAGCTCATCATAGAGCTCTTGTAAGTTAAGTTCAGTTGCACTTAATTCCATGTACTCAATCCCCCGTGTTGCTAAGCACTAGGCAGCTTTATACTGCAATCACTAGACAGCTTGGAGCTGCAAAGACTAGGCAGCTTTATACTGCAATCACTAGACAGCTTGGAGCTGCAATCACTAGGCAGCTTGATGCTGCAAACACTAGACAGCTTGATGAAGCAAGCATGTATGGCTATAGCTTACTTAATTTCTAATGGCTATTGCATGAAAACCAAGGGATTAAACTAGGTATTACGTGGCATTGTGATTGATATCTCACGCATACAGCCCTCAATCACCAAACTAATGCACGGATTAGATCTATGCAGGTAAGTCATTGAGAGCAATATGGTTGAGCAAATTCACTCGTGGTAATAAAGAGGCGTGGTGGCTTTGTTAATCTGAAAAGTCGAGCACCTTAGTGTTATAGAGTTTGTATATGATGTTTGATACTCTCAGTGGGCTTTCGTCAATAAACTCGGCAATTTCTTCTGTGGTGAAACCGCTAGAGCAAAGTGACAGAATATACAGCATGACTTCAAGCTCACCATGAGAATTATTACGTTTAGCTCTGCTCTCTGGATCATTGGAGTTTGGATACAAGCCACGTGGGCCAAGTTGCGGGTCGCACTCGTTAAGTAGTGTAGGCTTGAGCTTGGCGATTTCATAGTAACGAATGAAATCAAAAATCTCTAAGGCGCTATCCATGATGCTGCATAAAGAGAATGTGTCCGAGTTATCTAAAGAGGTGTGATATTCGTTATAGCTGCCATACATAGTGCGGGTTGCTTGGACATACTTTAGATTGAGCTTGGGGCTACAGTATTGTTTTTCATCCGAGCCATGGTTAGGAGCGTACTCACGTACGGCGTAGCGAGCGCAATTGCCCTGAGCAAGAGTACGCAGCATGTTATCGATATCAAAGCTGCACATAAAACCATCTTTGCGTGGATCTGTATACACGTGGCAATTAGGCAGATGGTTTAGTGTGAAGCAGCGACAGTAGTAGGCACAGGTAGTTAGATAGTCTTCTACGCGTTGCTCATCATCAAGAGTCAAATCGGTCACTGCTTTGCTGACATAGTGACTTGAGTTTAGACTTTTTTCAAAGTAGCTACCTTTGGCATAGGCAGTAATATTTTTGCCTAGGCTACGCATTTTTTTGTCATAAACGATAGAGTCGATGTAACTTTGTCTTGTTAGCTTGAATGAAACAGGCAACTGCAAAAAGTTATGGTTATAACTGTTTTGGAAGCTTTGGTAGAACTGCTTATGGTATTCAATGCGATCTTGTTCTTCACTACTTGAAAGTAATGCAGACGTAAGTGAGATGGTGCTTATCTGGTCTTCTACAGAGTCTTTAGAACGAGGAGAGGCTAAGCAAGTAAGATTGATGCCATACTCGAGCTTTTCTTTTAATTCAGGGGCGAATCTAGAAAGATAGGCAATTGATCCAATGCTCTCTGGATGAATCACAAAGCGATAGCTATAACGACGCTTTGGCAGCGATTTGAGCAGCAAGTAGAGACAGACCAGGGCAAGAGGGCCTGAGAGCTCATTGTTGAGCATATTTGGATGGCAAAGATAGCTTGAGATTTGAATAATCTTGTCACTATCACCTTTAAGATCACAAATGCCAACTTTTAGCGAGCCGTTAGTATCTTTAATGGTGTCTATACATACCTCATACTCATCGTCTTTGAGTTCCTGAAACTGCTTGTACGAAATGTTTAAGCCCCAGCGAGGCTTGTAGTATGAAGTGGTATACGGAATGGCATCGGGGTTGTTCTTATCAAAGAACAGATGCTCTTTTAGCTCTTCAAAGCTCACTTTACCAGTGAAAGGCTCGGAGAAGTTAAGTACGTGCAATGGATTTTGGTGTGTATCTAAGATGATATTGCCTTGAGAGTCTTTTAAGGTGGCTCTATTTAAGCTCCATCCCTCTGGCACAGTCCAGTCGTTGACCTTGCTTCCAGATGGAAATGACTCAATGGTAAAAGGCACGTACTTTTTGAGAATTTCTAAGGACTGTTCGTAGGCAGGCCCTGTGATTGAACGGCATAGTGGAAAAAGCTCTTCATAGAGCTCTTTTAAGTTAAACTCACTTGGCTCTGCTACGTACATATACGTCAACCTTAGCTTGTTAGTCTATGGGGACTAAAGAGTCTAGCAACACGAGTTACTAAACCGCACCATAGCTATTGTGTGTATCAGCCATCACACACAACTAAACAAGCATTCAATACATTAAGTGCAAACTAAAACAACAGCATCAAACACACACTGTCGCATCAAGTGCTTCAAAATTAAAGAGATGCTTTAAGTAAGCTGTCTCAATCCCAATTTATGACTTGCTCGCTAAAGTTACAGTCATTTAAGTGGAGGCAAAGCACTAACTACTAATAGACTCGTGAAAAAGCGCCAGATCTGAAATCAAGCTAGACACGGCACAAGCAGCCTAAAAGTATAACAAAACATAGTACTCAAATGCTCTTACATCTAAAAATTGTTAGATCTTAGCAGATAAGGATGCAATATGGTGCAAATGATCTGAAAGTTGATTGCTTTAGATAGCGTGACGCTACTTGTTAAAGTCAGCTTCAACATGAGGCATGCCGATACAAAGATTGCCTATCGCTTGGATGATGATTTTTTATAAGTTAGCTATTCATGTGAGTATGGGCCTCAAGATAAATATGTTTACGTAGCTCGTGAAATTTTGTCATGACACATGCTGCTTTAGTTTTAATGATTGGCGTACCACCATTAAATTTACGTATAGAGCAGGTAGTTGACAATGCTCGCGATGAGTGAGGTTGTACGTATTATTTGTGAGAAAAAAGATAATTAGAATAGATAGTGTACCGTGAACTGATTATGCGGTGAGATAAAAGTCAAACATGCTAAAACTTATTGATATTTGTGCTTTAACACGGGCATAAAATCAGGCACAATAAACACGTGATTAGAGTCTGCTCAAGATAAGACATTGCAAGGAACCATGTCTGAAAGGCTCATTGTCATTAACATCATAACAAACCTACAAATAGCTTCTTTTTGACGACAACTCACGCAAACAAGGCAACTTAAGAGCAAATTCACCATACATATTGTGTGAACATGCTCTTAGCAAGAGCATCCGTCTAAAAGCATCTATGAGTCAGGCGAAACCTTGAGGTCTGACCATTTAGTGCAATGCTAAATGGTTACTCGTATAGTGTGTGTTAAGCAAAGTGGTTACATGGATTGTTAGCGCAATGCTATGTGATGGAGAGCTTTAAGTTTGTGCAATGCAAAGTTATAGCTACATTACATTAGCTAAGCCATGTCACATAGCCAGTTTGTGCAGAGCAAACGGTTATACTCACCTCTCAAGCATCGGCCTAACTTTTTAGCTGCTCAAAACGTATCTACGCTTTGTAAATTGCATGCTCTTAAACATGCTTAGATGTCTTTAAAAGTGCTGTTAGATGATTAAAGGAGTTGTAGCTCTCTTAATAACTGCCCATCAAAGGTTTCGGAGCCTTTGCATGTGTTAAGAGTAGCTATAGAAGAGAACTGGTGAAGCTTAGTAAAAGATAGCTTTACATGTACTCAAAAGATGTAGGCATTATGAGGAGTGCGAGCACTAAGCTTTAAGCTAAGGAGTGTTTAGAGCTTTAGTTGATGGCAAGAAAGCTTGATTGCTTTTAGAGCCAAGATTGATGATGTTAATGCACGTTTTGTGTGTTTGTTGTTTGACATCTTGTGTTCAACAAGACTTAAAAGGTTTGGCAGCTTGTGGTGTTAAGTTCCTAATAGATTGCTATTACTCATAGCAAGTCCCTCTAATTTCATCAAAGAGAATGTGGCGTGTACTAAATCTTTGCACTAGTACATGTTTGTCGCTAACCCCAATTCTTCTTATAGGCGCTTACAGCCAATGAAATTATTTTCCGACATCAGAGTTCGTATTCCGCGCTCCTTTGACAAGATAACCCACTCCGATGCAGCTGGCGGCATTGTGATGCTGCTGTGTATTGTTTTAGCTCTGATATTACAAAACGGCTCGTACTCAACTAGTTATAGGCACTGGCTTGATACTACGGCAGGTATCGTCTTTGGTGACTTCATTTTAATGAAGCCGTTACTGTTGTGGATCAACGATGGTCTTATCACGATCTTCTTTTTCTCCATCGGTCTGCAGCTGAAAATTGAGTTCGTTGAGGGACATTTATCAGATCCGCGCAATATCTTGCTCCCAAGTATTGCGGCGATTGCAGGTATCTGTACGCCAGCGCTCATCTTTATTTTATTTAACTACCATGACGAGTTTGCGATGCGTGGTTGGGCTATTCCAACCTCGACAGATACTGCTTTTGCTGTAGCTCTCATCATGCTCTTAGGCAAGAGGGTGCCTAATTCACTGAAGATTTTACTGCTCTCTATCTCAGTGTTTGATGACATGGGCGCTATGGCTGTAGTTGCTATCTTCTACAACTCTGGTTTAGATGTTTATGCGCTGATTCCTGCAGCAGTTTCCATTGTTGGTTTAATGATCCTTAACTTCTTTGGAGTTGGCAGAAAGTCGTTATATATTGCCTTGGGTGCGATTATTTGGTTCTCCATCTTAAAGTCAGGTGTGCACGCTACTATTGCAGGTATTATCACCGCCTTTAGTATGCCAATGCGTGACAGAAGTGGTGCGCCTGTAGTTCAAGAGGTCAGTGACAATATTGGTCTGTGGGTCTCTTTTGCGATCTTACCGCTCTTTACCTTGGCCAACGCCGGTGTGGATTTAGGTAATATCAACTTATCCACCATGTTCTCCAATGTATCGCTCGGTATTATCTTAGCGCTCATCATTGGTAAGCCTTTAGGCATTTTCACTGTTATTTACTTAGCTTCACGCTACAAGCTCGTGCAGCTGCCATCAGATGTAAACACCAAGCAGCTTTATGGCATGAGCTTACTTACCGGTATCGGCTTTAGTATGGCAATGTTCTATGACTCATTGGCATACGAAGGTAGCAGTATTTATGGTTATGCTGATTCACTGGCAATTCTGATTGGTGCCACCTTCTCAGGTATTCATGGTTATTGCTATTTACGTTTCTTTGCTTGTAAGACTGCTTTAATAGAGTATCGTCCATGGCTGCCAGCACCAACTGGTTACCACGGTACTGCACGTACTGCAAACCTCTACAGCTTAGAAACCCCAGTTCAAGGCCCATCTTCTGTAGCTCCAACTGCAGCAGCTGTTGCTGAGGCTAATAAGCGTAGTGCCGCAGCAGCTGAGGCTGCTCAAAAGGCTATTGAGGCTGCTGAGGCCGCATCTAAGGTAGCTGAGCTTCTCAAGAAAGCATCTGACAAGGAGCAAGATGAGCAAAATCTTGCCGAGGTACAGCTTGCAGCAGCTCAAGCTGCTAAGGCTGCAGCTACTGTTGCAGTGACCGCCACTAAGATTGATACTAGTGAGGACAATGCACAGAAGACTCAGTCTGCTGAGGCCGTCTTAAAGACCGTAAGCGAGGTTGCTCAAGAGGCTGAAGAGACTGTTGAGCGTGCTATCGTTGAGGACAAGGCTGTAGAGAATCAAGCAACCTTGGCAGATGAAGACAAGCAAAATAATGATAACAAGGTCGCTAATAATGAGACTGAAGAGCTCAAGTCTAAGAGCACCTCTAAAGTTAGTGCTGCAGATGAGGCTAAGGATAGCGAGTCTGACAAGAGCGAGGTAAAGAGCCAAGATACTGTCAAGGCATCTCAAGAGGCGAAGACTGTTATTGCTGTTGATTCAGAAGGCCTGGCTAAGGTTGAGAAGACCGCAGTTAAGAGCACTGATGAGAGCGCAGCAGTAGTAGACGATAGCCCTCTTAATGCTGATGACTATGCCTCAACTACTGTAAGTGCTAAGAGCGCTAGCGATGAGTCAAAGACTCAAGAAGAGAAGATTGCATCTAATCAGAGCTCTAAGAGCAGCGATGATGATGTTTCTGAGCAGTCTGATGACAATGAGTCTAGTGCTTCAAGCAAGGCTCAAAGCGATGTTCAAGAGAGTGTAGAGTCTGAGGCTAAGACAGTTAAGAAGATCAAGGCTAAGACTAAGTATGAGCTCTCAGTTGAAGAAGTGGATCACAGCAGTGAGAAGATCGCTGAGCACAAGGAAGTGGCTCAGGGTACAGCTAAGGCTGTGGCTGCATATCTGAGCAACATCGTTGGTAAGGCTAAGGTTGAAGTAAGCGAAAACATTGAGCGTTCTGATGAAGAAAAGGCTGCGCTGCGTGCTGCTGCCGCTGCTCGTGTTGCTGCCATTAAGGCTGCTGAAATCGAAGCTCAAGCTCTAGCAGAAGCTGCAGTGGCTGAGGCTAAGGCTAAAGCTGCGGCACAGGCTGCAGAGGCTAAAGCTAAGGAAGCTACTCAAGAGAGCAAGAGCAAAGCTGATACAAATGCTCAGTCTGATAGCAAGGCGGTAGCAGATGAGAAAGAGACCTTATTGCAAGAGTCTACTGTAGATGTAGCTGAGCTTAGCAAGATAGCAAGTGAGTCTAAGGAGACCGTAAAGGACAATGCACCTAGCGATGAGCTTAATGCTGCTGACTTTGCAGCTAAGGCAAACGATAGTGCTGATACCAAGACTAAAGCTCAAGAAGGTGATGCAGAAAAGGCAATTCTTGAGGCAAGCTCCAAGGATGAGTCTAAGGAGGCTGATCCTAGCGAAGCTTGTGCATCTAAGAGTGCTGATTCATCAGATGATGAGGACTTAAAGGCTGCAGCTGAAGCTCAATCCGCTCAAGAGGAAGTAGCTAAGGCTGCTGCTGAGGCAGAGGCTGCTAAGGCTAAGGCTTTAGAGGCTAAGCAGGCTGTAGAAAAGGCCGCACAGGAAGCTCGTGTTGCTGCAGAGATTGCAGCTGCTAAGAAAGCTGAAGGCAAGCAAAAGGCTAAGGCACAGCAAGCTTTGGAGGCTCAAAAGAAAGCTGAAGAAGAAGGTGGCCACAAAGAGGAGAGCGACACCTTAGGTGAAGTTACTGCCAAGGCTGCAAGTGCTGTTTCAACTGTTGCTAGCGTAGTGGCTGCCCCTGCTGTTAAGGCTGTTAAGATCGTCACCGCTACAGCATCGGTAACTGCCTCTGTAACCGCAGCTGCAGCTAAAGCCGCAGTGAAGGTCGTAGAGCACAAGGACAAGGCTGAAGATGAGCAACACGATGACAAGAAAGACACTACCAAAGATGTAGCAGACACTCTTGTTAAGGAAGTCATCTCAGCAAAAGATCCTCGCTTTAGTGAGTCCAATGAGAGTTCAAAAGATGAATCTCACGATGACTCAAACGCAACAGAGACCAAAGCTGACGCCAAAGCCAAAGTTGAAGCCAAAGTAGCAACTGCCACAGCTGCCGCAGACAAAGACAGCGCCATCTCCGACAGCGCAGCAGTAAAGCCAACTACTCAAGATACTACCCAAAAGGCAGCTATCAAAGAGCAGACTCAGGCTAAAACTGTAGATGCTAAGGAGAGTAAGTCTTTTGCTGAGGAAAATAGCTATAGCGAAAAGGCAGATGATCTAACCAAGGCTCATGATGAGACCGTCAAGAGCGTCTTACAGACACATGATGCACCTGAGTTTGCTGTTGCAAACAATAACGAGCTCAATGCATCAGATCTGTCTCAAAAGATCTCAACTCTTGATGAGCAGCAGGCTAAGGTAACGCTCCAAGCTGCGAGCGATGATGACCTTACAGTTGACTCTGTCTTAGCTATGAAGAGCTCATCATCAGATGAAGCAGCTAATAGCAACGCTCAGGCAGCTAATGGCAACATGCCAACTTCTGATGGCAATGCAGCAACAGCTGCTAGCGACGATCTCAACGCTGAGGACTATCAGGATAAAAAGTCATCAGATGTTGAGGACAAGGATGAGCAAAAAGAAGACTCCTCCGCCGTCAAATCAGTAGTTGGTAAGCTTGCTGGCATCATCCGCAAGGGCAAGGACTAAATAAGTCCTAGATAAATCTAGGACCACATAAAAGGCTTTTACTGGCCACAAAGAGCAGCCGTTGGTAATCACTGACGACTGCTCTTTTTATATGTGCAACAGCAAATGCTTATCCACAAGAGCACTTTTATGCGCCAAAAGACCTAGCCTAGCGACCATAAGTACAGTATGCAGGCGATGTACAGACAATAAAGAACAGAAAAAAGAAAGCAATAAATAAACAGGCGAAAAGAAGGCAACAACGCGTAATCCAAGAGTACGCTATAACGCTAGCGCTAAAGCATGAAATAGATCCAAGGGCACAAGAGATATGCAAAACACAAGAGGCAGCCAAGAGCACAAGAGATATGCAAAACACAAGAGGCAGCCAAGGATACAAATGACATGCAAGGACACAAGATCAGGTCTTGCAAAGTAGATAGAGGTTAAGGCCTTAGCAAATTGCCAAGGCCTAATTATGGAGTGTGCTTGAAAGGAAGAAGAGGTCTTTAAGAGATGCTTATGCTTGCGAAGCAAGGGCGCGTACATAGCGCTTAGCAAGCTCGATAGCTTGCGCTAAGTTTTCGCCTGTAGTGATGATATAGCCACGTGCACAGTCGGTGCCGCAAGTCATGGCTTTTAAAGGATCTCCCTTATTAAGATGGTTGCGAATAAGCGCAATATGAGAGCGCTCTTCAGGAGTAAAGATAGTATCTAAGAAGGCATCACTAGTTGCATCGTCATGAGCGTAAGTAGATCCTTCTGGACAATCTCTAAAGTCATAGAAATGCATGCAAGCAGGTTCTTGCTTAGCAAACTCTACAAATGGCTGCTTATCCACGACACAGCGTTTAAATACTGCAATTGGATTAATCTTATTGGTAAGCTGCATATCGATAATGCTATTACCAGTAAGACGTGGGGAGAAGTCGACAATATTGACCTTGCCATCTTGTCTATTCACAAACATGTCGGCCTGAACATAGCTGTTAACAAGGTTTAGGCTTTTACCAAGCTCCTCAATGCATGGCTTGATGAGCTTAAAGTCCTCAGCATAGTCGTCAGATAAATAGGCAAGCTCCTGACGATAAGGCTTTAAAGTCATCTCCTTTTGATAGATGCCCAAACTATGGCATACACCATCGGCATCAATAAAGGCATTGACTAAGTACTCAGTGGCGTAGATGTATTGCTCTACAAGTACAGGATCATCTTTAAAGCGCTCCGGTAGACGATAGGAAAGCAAGTCATCACGGCTTTCAATCACACTCACGCCTAAAGATCCTGAGCCATAGCAAGGCTTGATAATGAGTGGATAGTTAAAGCGCTCTTCAATGGTGTTAACCATGCTATGAAGCTGTCGCAGTGACAGTGGCAAAGCACAAGAGCTATCATCAGCCTTAATCGCCTCATCAGGCAGGCAGATAAAGTCATGGTCATTAAGATGATGAGCGTTTAAGTGCAAGTGGAGCTTATGCTTATCAGTAAGCGTATCGATAGCGTGGAATGATGGGCCATTGAGCTTAAAGGTATCGTTGATACGACCAAGTGCCGTTAACGCACGACCAACTGGCACAGCAATGGAGTAATCAAGGTGCTCTTTTTCAATTATGGCATTGACCTGATCTTGTTGAGAAAAGTCGATGTGGTGGCAAGTTAAGTCAGGATGAGACTTTATCTCTTCAGATAGAGCGGGCGCTCTATCAAATGACAATACAGCAAGGTTTTCCTCAAGCAGTAAGCGATAGAAGATTTCTACTTCCCATGAGGCACCCAGTACTAATACTTTAGGCTTTAAAGTCTGCTTGCTGTGATGGTTTTGCATAGCGCTACACTCAACAAAGATAAAAGATATACGCTCTAAGCTATAGTATAGCATTACCACTTAACTGCAAACATAATGTGCAGCTAAAGCGATGAGAAATAGTCAGGTACAGGAAAGACGAGCAAATGCACTGCAGCTAAAGCGATGAGAAATAGGCAGGAACAGGAAAGACGAACAAATGCACTGCAGCAAAGACAAGACACATCAAAGATATAAAAAAACCTTGCCCATATGAGCAAGGTTTCTTTGGGGATGCATCAACTACATTAAGTAGTTGCAAGAGAGCTGCTAGAGAGCGCCTTGCTGAGCCATAGCTGCAAGCTGCTCTGCTTGGTACTCTTCGATAACTGGCTGTAAGATCAGATCTAACTTGCCTTCCATAACTTCGTTGAGGCGGTATAAAGTCAGATTGATACGGTGATCAGTTACACGGCTTTGTGGGAAGTTGTAAGTACGAATACGATCAGAACGATCACCAGAGCTAAATACAGACTGACGCTGCTCAGCTAAGGTAGCATTGCGCTTGTCTTCTTCGAGCTTGGCTAAACGTGATACGAGAACTTCCATTGCACGAGCACGGTTAGAGTGCTGTGAACGCTGATCTTGACACTCAACTACTAAGCCAGTTGGAATGTGAGTAATACGGATAGCAGAGTCAGTCTTGTTAATGTGCTGACCACCTGCACCGGAGGCGCGGAAAGTATCAATACGCAGATCAGCTGGATTGATCTCTGGAGCCTTTGATGGAGGGATCTCAGGGAGAACCATCACAGTACATGCTGAGGTGTGTACACGACCTTGTGACTCGGTTTCAGGCACACGTTGCACACGGTGACCACCGGACTCAAACTTCATATAACCGTAAGCACCTTCACCAGAGAGCTTGGCAATAACTTCTTTGCAGCCGCCCATTTCACCTTCAGAAATGGATACTACATCTAAAGTCCAGTGCTTTTGCTCGCAGTACTTGGTGTACAGTCTGAACAGCTCGCCAGCAAATAAAGCAGCTTCATCGCCACCAGTACCAGCACGGATTTCAAGGAAGCAGTTGCAATCGTCGCGCTCGTCGTGAGGCAGCAGTAAGATCTGTAAGTCGTGCTCAAGCTTCTCAAGACGCTCACGTGTTGGGCCAACTTCCTCTTCGGCCATAGCACGCATTTCTTCGTCATCACCGCTGAGCATCATTTCCATCTCTTCGAGATCTGATGAGCAGGTCTTGAACTCTTTGTAAGTATCAACCATTACCTGCAGACGTGAGTACTCGCGGTTAAGCTCACGGAACTTTTCCTGGTCTGCAATCACATCAGGCTGAGCTAATAACTGCTCAACTTCCTGGTGACGCTCTACGATGGAATCTAGTCTTCTAAGAATACTTTCTTGCATTAGCAAACCCAATCTATCTAAGATTCTGTACCGACCTTAATGTCAAATATAAGCGGCCGGCAAATCAATCGCGTATTTTAACAGTTTATCGCCAATACGACCACATCTAATGCACCATCAACCGTAATCTTTTGCCAAAATCCCCTCTAAACAAGCCCAAAATCCCCTAGAACTCAGGCACCGCTCCTATCAAACACGGAGTCACCAAAAGCAGAAAACCCCGCATAAGCGGGGTTTTCTAAATGAGCAAAACGCTCACAAGCAAAGCCAAAAACTCTTAGCCAAGCAGGCTTAAGCCTAGCTGTGGACGAGTGTTTGCTTGCATCAGCATGGAAGCAGCAGCCTGCTGAATGATGGACTGTTGTGAAAGGTTTGCAGACTCCTCAGCAAAATCAGCATCACGAATACGGCTGCGGGCATCAGCCTCATTAGCAGCAACGTTAGAC
>Reeses_p1__coassemble_526_pt1 | contig 23191 bp, 12 predicted proteins | sample Reeses_p1__metabat2_low_PE_009 | metagenome-assembled genome bin Reeses_p1 | reverse complement strand
GCGCTGTTGATACGCATACCGCTTGATAATCTTTGGTATGTAGTAGTGAGCTGGTTCTGAACGTTGCCTAAGTAGCGCTGGCCCTGAAGAGCGCTGTAATTTGTGTTTACATATACTGCCATTTTAATACTCTCCCATTAACCAATCAGGCTTAAGCCAAGCTGTGGACGGGTATTAGCCTGCATCAGCATGGAGGATGCAGCCTGCTGAATGATGTTCTGCTGGGTAAGGTTTGCAGACTCTTGAGCAAAGTCAGCATCACGGATACGGCTACGAGCATCAGCTTCGTTAGCAGCTACGTTAGACTGATTGCGGATAGATGACTCTAAACGGTTCTGTAAAGCACCAAGGTCGGCACGCTGAGCATCAACTACAGCAATCATCTTATCCATGTGCCCAATAACAGCTTGGGCATTTTCTGCAGATGTGAAAGAAACCTTCATTACACCATTTGCAAAACCAAACTGCTTGTCAGCGTCAGTGGCACCAGCAGTGACGTTATCTTTCAGGCCTGCACTAGATGCAATCATTGAGAACATAAAGCTCTTGATCTCAAAGGAAATGGTGTCGCCCTTGTTAGAGCCTACTTGCAGAGTTAATTTACCAGTAGAGCCAGCTGCAGCACCTTGCTTAGTACCTTCATAGATACCATTTGCATCCTGATATCCTTTAAGAATCTTCTTTCCGCCGTATGTGGTTTGGTCGGCAATTCGAGAGATTTCGGTTGCTAATGATGATGCCTCTTTTGAAAGAGCCTCACGATCTTCCTTTGTGTTTGTACCGTTAGAAGCTTGAACAGCTAAGGTACGGATCTTCTGAAGCATGCCAGCCATCTCGTCCATGCCAGCTTCGATGGTTTGGGAGAGTGCAATACCGTCAGATGCGTTGCGGTTACCTTGGTTGAGGCCGTTGATTTGGGAGGTTAAACGATCAGAGATCTGCAGACCAGCAGAGTCGTCCTTGGCGCTGTTGATACGCATACCGCTTGATAATCTTTGGTATGTAGTAGTGAGCTGGTTCTGAACGTTGCCTAAGTAGCGCTGGCCTTGAAGAGCGCTGTAATTTGTATTTACATATACTGCCATTTTAAGCCTCTGCTAATTAACCAATCAGGCTTAAGCCAAGCTGTGGACGGGTGTTAGCCTGCATCAGCATAGAAGAAGCTGCCTGCTGGATGATGTTCTGCTGAGTGAGGTTTGCAGACTCTTGAGCAAAGTCAGCATCGCGAATACGTGAGCGTGCATCTGCCTCGTTAGCTGCAACGTTTGACTGGTTGCGGATAGATGACTCAAGACGATTCTGCATGGCACCTAAGTTGGCGCGTTGACCGTCAACCTTAGCGATTAAGGAATCCATGGTTGAGATAAGATCTTGCGCTGCAGCTGCAGTTGAGAATAGGATTGCAGTGCCCTTAGATGCTTCTTTAGTACCGTCCTTAGCAAATCCTGCTGTGAAACCAGTAGTAATTTTTGAGAATGTAAAGTTTGCTACGCAGAATGAGATAGTATCACCCTTGTTGGAGCCGACTTGTAAAGTCATGGAACCACCATTAGCACCGACGCCAGCAGTTCCATAGATGGTTGCTGTACCATTAGCACCATCACCACCAGCAAGGATCTTCTTGCCACCGTAAGTAGTCTGCTGTGAAATACGCTGCATTTCAGCAACTAAAGAAGATGCCTCTTTTGCTAAAGCGGAACGATCTTCAGCAGTGTTAGTACCATTAGATGCCTGAACAGCTAAAGTACGAACCTTCTGCATCATGCCAGAGATTTCGTCCATACCTGCTTCGATGGTCTGTGCTAATGCAATACCGTCAGCAGCGTTACGGTTACCCTGGTTGAGGCCGTTGATTTGGGAAGTTAAACGGTCAGAAATCTGAAGACCAGCAGCGTCGTCCTTGGCACTGTTGATACGCATACCGCTTGATAAACGTTGGTATGTAGTAGTGAGCTGGTTCTGGACATTGCTAAGGTTGCGCTGGCCTTGAAGAGCGCTGTAGTTAGTATTGACATATACAGCCATAACGTAACTCCTTACGTTTGTTTGAATCTTTTAGATACGACTTGCGCAGTCGTACTTCACTTCTAACTAACGGCTTTGTATCTAGGGGATGAACTTCGTTTATGAAAAATCTGAAAATTCACTCCAAATATGTTTTACAACTAAGTAAAAAGGCTAAAGCTAGATATAACATTTAGCGCATATACAACGCATTTAGTTTTTGTTTGTACCATTAAAGTAATTGTGTGGATTACACAAAACGAAATTTGCCTTTACATTAGAAACGTTTCATGTTGTGTCTAGAAAAGTTTCAAACATAGTATTTAAGCCATCTTTTAACAAAATATATATGACATAACCATGTTTTAGGGGTAATTTTGGGTGTGATGATAGAGCTTTAACCTTTAACTTACATATGAGTTAAATTTGTATTGATAAGTATATTTGGAGATTTTTTTCAGATTTGAGTAGGTAGGTTAGTGAAGCTGGAAAGAATAATCATAATAGTGAGTGGAGGTGGGGCATTGGGTGATAAAAAGAAAAATGCCAGAGAGCCTTTGGGGCTGTCTGGCATTTGAAAGCCAAGCTGCTTAGAACTTGGCTGTGGCTTAATCAGTTAATGATGAGCTTGGTATAGATTAGCTGTGGATCTTCTTGACTGGATCTAAGGAGATCTTTGGGTTCTTAAGTGAGCTTAAGCATACAGCTTCACTGTTACGTACGCGCTCTCTTAATGCTAATACGGCACCAGGAGATACAGACAGCTCGTCATAGCCCATCTCGATGAACTTATCAGTAAGCTCTGGATCGGCAGCAAGCTCACCGCAAATACCTGCGGTGATGCCGGCAGCATGAGCATTAGATGCAATCTGGCGTAACAGCTCTAATACAGCCTCATGATGAGGATCGTAGAAGTCACCTAAGTTTTGGTTCTGACGATCACAAGCAGTGGTGTACTGATTGAGATCATTAGTACCTACAGAGAAGAAATCTACATGCTCAGCAAGCTGACGTGAGAGCACTGCTGCAGCAGGAGTTTCGATCATGATGCCAATCTTTGGCTCGCCGTATTCGATGTTCTCAGATTTAAGCTCAGCAACAACTTCAGCACAGATGGCCTTAGCCTGCTCGATCTCCTTAAGACGGGTAACCATTGGGAACATCATAGCGATATTGCCACGAGCTGCAGCGCGGTAAATAGCACGCAGCTGAGTCTTAAAGATTTCTGGTTTGGTTAAGCAAATACGCAGAGCACGTAAGCCTAATGCTGGGTTTTCCTCATGCGGCAGATCGAAGTAATCTACTTGCTTATCTGCACCGATATCTAAGGTACGGATAATCACGAGGCGGCCGTTCATAGCGGAAGCTACCTTAGCGTAGGCCTTAAATTGCTCTTCTTCGCTAGGTGGATCAGATCTTCCTAAGTATAAGAACTCTGATCTGAACAGACCAATGCCTTCACCATCGTTCTCTAATACCTGCTCAACATCATCAGGCTGACCGATGTTGGCAAAGGTATAAACACGGTGACCGGTTTTAGAAATACCTGGCTGACCACGCAGAGCAAGCTGACGAATACGCTGTTGCTCAAATGCGTCTTTAGCAGCCATGAGCTTGGTAATGGTGCTCTGATCAGGATCGATGAAGAACTCGCCCTTTACAGCATCAAGACCAATGGTATGACCAGTTAAGTCCATTGCCTCTTCAGACTCAGTTGCTGCCTTGCCATCGCCATCAAGGCTGCTTGGCAGATTAGAGTTGATGATAAGAGGAATGTTCATGGTACGAGCTAAGATCGAAGCATGAGAGTTCTGAGTGCCATGGCGCAGCACAAAACCTAAAATTAAGGAACGATCTAAAGCTACAGTTTGTGATGGCTGCAGATCATCAGCAACGATAACGCAAGCTTCGGTAAGCTCAACAGTTTCACCACCACGTAAAATTCGGGCAATACGGCCAGTTACGTCCTTAACGTCAGCAGCACGCTCACGCATGTAAGGATCATCTAAGGCCTCAAAGTCAGCAGCCTGCTCTTTACCAACGCTAACAGCAGCGTCAGCTGCATTGATGCCGCCCTTTTTAATACGGTCACGAATGTTGTCGCAAATGTCCGGATCTTCGAGCATCATGCGGTGAATTTCGAAGATTTCTGCCTGCTCATCACCGATCTCTTCACGAGCTTTCTCGATAAGACGATCAAGTTCTGTGGCAGCCTTGCTAAGAGCACCCTCAAAGAGTTCAAGCTCTTGATCAACGCTTAGGCAATCTCTGTCAGATGCAACCACTTCAGGGTTTTTAATGTGCAGGATTTTACCAAAAGTAATACCGGCACAGGCACAACGACCTTTTCCTGTATACATGGTTTACTGCTCCGCTGGTTGAATGGTGCAGATGTCGTCGTCAGTGGTTACGGCCTTAGGTGCGATAAACTCCACGCTCTTGAAGTCGCTAGCATTGCATACAACAACAGGAACAAGGTTTGATAAACCGTGATCTGCAATTACCTTGCTATCAAAACGGATGAGTGGCTGACCAGCCTTAACCTGATCGTCATCCTTTACTAAGGCCTCAAAACCTTCGCCCTTTAAGTCTACAGTGTTGATACCAACGTGGATGAGGATTTCTACATTGTCAGTAGAGGTCAGGGTAACAGCATGAGCAGTCTTGAAGATCTGAGTTACAACACCATCACAAGGAGCGTAAACAGTGCCATCATCGCCTGGCTTAAAGCAGGTGGTAGGACCGAGTACAGACTCAGCAAAGGTTGGGTCAGGAATCTCAGTAACATTGATCATGTCACCCTTGATTGGTGACTTTAAAGTAATGTTTGCTGGTTTGTTGCCGCCGAAGAGTTTGTCAAAAAAGCCCATACCTATCTCCATTAAGGATTATGGCTATACGAGACTCAAGCTTGCTCTAGGAGCATCGGCAGTATTTGACCAAACTGACAGTCTGCAGAGTTATTGCAGTGTAGAGCTTGAGGAGTATGCCTCTTTCCTAAACAATACCTGCAAGGAATGGCGCTCTCATTAGAAAGCTACCCCTTAGCAGATGAATCAAAGGTGCTGTGCACAAGGGCAATGCTCTAAGTGCTAAGCACTTTAGAAAAAGCCATTGGCATAAAAGTGTGTATCGGCCTAAGTAAAGCCAAGTGAAAAGATATGGCTTGTACTTAAAGCGTTGTTATCCAGGCTATAGGCAAATCTGCCTAAATATGCTGAAAATGTTGCGCCCATAAAAAATAATAGCGCTTAACTTTTGATTGTACTGCAAAGCTAACAGTTGTGGAATAAATCTAGCAATTCGTAACCATAAAAGTGTGAACTCTTAGATAAAATCTCAGTTACTTTGGTAATAACTTATGAAAATTTGTAACATTCTGTAAATTTTCACAGCGCTTACGAAATAGCTTCACAGACTATAACTAACGTTTAGCCTTACCCTCATGAGGGATATGTTTGCAAGTGAGCGGTTTGAGATATGTTTATCTGAACGCTTGTTGCACTTTAGTGCTAATTAGTGCTTGGTTCTTAACGCTTGTGGACTGGTGTTTATCTAGTTTGTCACTAAAAAGGCCGGATTAGGCGATGAAAATGGCTTAGATTCGGCATTTGTTTAGATAGTGTCGAAAAAGTGAGACGAGTTTATTGGCACTGTCTTTGCTAACAGTGCGATGAGCGCCTTTGTGTGCACAAGGCTTGTAGGCTATGACTTTGAGCTAAAAGTTTCTCTATTTTGTCTCATTAGTACATAATGCAATCCTAAGAATGCACAAGGCCTGTGCATAAAGCTACGTTTTTTAAGCGATTTATAGTCGCTGTTATAGATGCGTGATGTTATGCAAAGATAAGCATTAGCGCTCGTGCTAAAATACAACGCTGTTTCTTAGTGTTTAAATAGCTATTTGCCCATTTATATGCGCTTTGAGACACGCTAGGTGCCGAATAAAACTCGGTACATGTAAAAGTTTATGCCGATACCGCCTGCCTATGTTGGCAGTTTACGTAAAAGATGGAGACCTTAAACGTATGCGTAAAGCAGGATTGATTAGCTTGGCCTTAGCAGCTTTGCTTAGTGCTACAAGTGCTTCAGCTAATGTACGCTACGAGGCAAGCATTAGCGATACTCAGGCCAAAGACTGGTCTACAGCCTCATCAAGGATCTCCTGTGTGCTGTCCTCTAACATTAGTGGTTATGGTCGCGCAGACTTTACTTTACTGTCTGGCGTAAAGCGCCGTCTGAGCCTTGAAATTTTCCCATCTACTCAGATCATCTCAAGATCTAAGATGCGTATCATCTCCGCTCCACCAGAGTGGCGTCCACAGGGTGTAGAAAACGAGATCGGTGAAATCGATTTATACCGTGGCTTCCGTCCATTCGTGGGTGACTCTGTATCCTGGTCTATGCTCCGTGAGCTTAGCAATGGTCAGCGTATCTTATTCCCATACTTAAGTGAGCATCCAAACTTCGTTGAGAGTATCGTGCCAGTATTAAGCCCAATGGGCTTTGCTAAGCCATACAAGGAGTTTATTGACTGCTCAGCTCAGCTGCTGCCATTTGGTTATACCGATGTTAACTTAGTAGCTTTAATGTTCTACGAGACCGAGAATCGTCTAACCCCTTCTTCTCAGCAGCGTCTAGATCAGCAGATTGAGTACTGCAAGATTGATACTTCTGTAAATAAGATCATCATTTCATCATTCGGCTCAGGTAGCGAAGATAACCTCGATAATATCGATCTTGCTAAGCGCCGTGGTGACAATATTGCCAAGATTTTCACTGATGCAGGTATTAACAAGGACATCATTGAAATCCGTACTTACGGTGATGAGCAATTAGCTACTACTGGCTATACCGATTCAGAGCGCAGACAGTCTTCTAAAGCCATTGTTGAGCTGCAACGTGATCAGTTCAAGATTGACAGTAGAACTGAGGTTGAAATGCCTGATGTTGGTGTACCAGAAGATTGGTACTCTACCGAGAACGAGTAGTAAGTTTTATATTACTTTTACGACAGCATGACCTGAAAAGGCATGCTGTTTTACACTATAAGCGGTCTGTTTTTACCTTAAAAACTCGACCATAAGACAAATCCTTGTACTTTAGTAATTCAATTGCTGTCAATTTACTAAAGGTGATGAGGTCAGGCTTGAATGACGAACTTGGTCATGTAGCAAGCTTGCGCTAGAACTAAGTCTATAGAGATATTTTGCTATGGCAAACATGTTAAAAAAGATCAAGGCAATGGAGCATAGGGAGAGAAACCGTATGCGCCAGCGCTATGCAATGGTAGCTATTGGCGTATTGTTCTTTGCTGCTATCTTTTATGGATTGCTCTACGCATATACCATGAATGCAGAGTCTGAGCGTAAGGCAATTACTGCCGAGGGTATCAAGGCTTTAGCATACTCTGACTTCTATCGCGCTGAAGCACTGTTAAAGCAAGCTGATGCAGAACAAGACCCATACGCTGCTGAGTTCTTGTCTTACTTCTACGTCACAAGCGGTCAGTACGATAACGCTGCTTTATATGCAGAGAAGGCTGTTAAATTTAAGCGCCACACTGCCTATGAGATTTTAGGTGACTTAGCCTTAATCGGTTTTGGTCGTGCTAAAGGTGTTGATGCGGCCATTTCTTTCTTTGAGCAAGGCGCTATCCGTCGTGCCAATGACGAAGCTGCACTCATTAAGCAAGGTTTACACGTTAAGAACAATTGGTATAACGGCGATCCACTTAACATGGTTCCTCGTGATATCAACTTACAGGCAACTGAATACTTCTCACAAATGGTTAAGCGTGCACTGCCACTGCTGACCAATGAAAAAGACTATATCGACTTTATTTTAAAGACTAAGCAAAAGGGTGCTAAAGATCTTGAGATGCAAATGGGCGATATGCTCTTTGTGGGTAACGACAAGATTTCATCAAATGCTCAGGCTGCTTTAGAGTATTGGAAAGCTGCTTTAGACAAGGGCATTGCCGATGCTTATGTACGACTTGGCGGCGTTTACTGGCACGGCTATGCAGCTAAGCGTAATCCTCAAGATTCTATCGATATGTACTCTGCAGCTGTGGATAAGAAAAATCCAATTGCTCTGTACTCTTTAGGTTTAATCTCATTACGTTCTGGAGCTAAGGGCGGCGATGAGATGGGTATTCAGCTGTTTAATACTGCAGCTGCTAATGGTTATGGTCCAGCATCTACTGCTTTAGGCGTATTTGCTTTAACTGAAACCGACACTCCTGATGCACTTACTAAGGCAGGTAACTGGATTAGAATTGCAGCTGTTGAGCAAAATGACCTCTCTGGCCGCATTATCTATGACTTAATGCTTATGTCTGGAATTGGAGCTGGTAAAGAATTTAGCCGTGGATTTGATGACTTACTTGAGATCTCTAAAGTCTATGGTCCAGCTAAGAGCATCATCGACTTACTGCAGCAGCGTATTGAGCCGGCTGATATCTTAAAGCAGGTCTTAGTAGTTTCAAACAATGTGCTGCGCGGTAATATCGCTTATCGTGAAGGTGATCCTGTAGCTCAACAAGAGATTAAGGATCCAACCACTGGCGAGGTCATGGATAGACCATTCTCATTTTATGAGTCAGTTAACACCTTAGATAAGGCCTTTAAAGATCGTTACGGTGCTCGAAACTTCACTAGTGTAACTGACATCTCTAAGCTGGCAGTTAACAATGAGCCAATCTTAAGCCCAGAGCTTGTTAAGGTAATCGTGCAGTACTCGCCATCTACTGGTGTTGCACCTTTTGTTGCTGATACCAAGATGCCACGTCCTGAGCCTCCATTAAGCCCATCTGACTATAACATGGATGACTTTGTGCCTCCTGTTTCTCTCTTAGAGGTGCAACCACTGCGCAACAAAGAAACAGGTCAGCTCAACAAGATCTACTAAAGTACCATTAAGTACTTAACAGCAAGGCCACCATGCGGTGGCTTTGTTGTTTATGATCCATAGCAATTTGCCATACGAGACACAGCACCACGTATCCCGCCACTGTTAGCCTCACCACTCTCATTCTCATACTCGAGCATATGCAGCCGCTTCATCATATATAGCGCACATGAGCTATAAAGCTCATTTGAGCACTACCAACTAGACTCAATCGTTTATAAAGCAAATTGCCAAGGCTAGGACGTGGTCTCATATGCTTGGCACATCCTGATGCTGTATTAACACAGAGTCTGCAGTAGACATAGAGATAAAGGCAACAAGCATGTTCATGCCAAGATCAAGGCAATATATGACCTGTTCTAGAGAGTAGGGTGGCGGTCTTCTTTTGTGTATGCAAGGCTGCAAAAACGACAAAGCCCATGAGCAAGGCTAGTTGCTAATGGGCTTTATTGAGGCCACTGAAGCTTGGGTTTGAGTAGCTTCAAGTGGTGTATATGGCTTGTATTTGTAAAACTAGGCCTATGCGTTTTCTTTAGGCCTGAGTGATGATGTGAGTGCCATTGATGATGGTTTGGTCAAAGCGCTCATCCCCTTGAATAAAGTCAGCAAGCTCTTTTAAAGCAGGTCGATCTTCCATCTGGCTAAACTCAAGGAAACGTACCTTGTCACGAGTAGACATATTGTTTAGACCAATTCTGGTGAGCAGGTCGAGATTGTCGTACTTGATGATCATTGAGGTTGCTTTACCAAAGAGTTCACGAGCACGCTGTAAGTGAGCAAAGTTGATCTCTTCGTTGGTCTTATCCTGATAGATAAGTGGCAGTGTAACCTCAGCTAAGGTAGACAGGAGAGGTTGTACCATTGGGTTAACGGCATGGCCAGTTACATATGGAGCTAAGCCACGACGACCCTGGAACTTGTTAATGTATAAGAAGTTATGGATCTTCTTGCCATCATTAACAGGGTAGTTATCCCAGATAAAAGGCTTGCGGCCAAGTAACTTGGTTACATATTCAAGGTGCTCAACAGTGATGTCTTTAGATAAGACCTCCGGTCCTGTCCAGAATATGTTGACACGCTCTGGCATGCCCTCGAGCAAGTCTTCAAAGTAATGCTCAGGACGCTGACCAAAGAGCTTGTCTAAGATAGGATCGTCAGTGTAGTAAGAAGGACAGATGATAAAGTGCTTAACATGCTCAGGGAGCTGAGATTCAACAAGCTTGATGATCTTATTTTGTACCTTGCCAAAGTCTTCAGAGTCCTTGACCATATCGTCAAAGAGGAGGCAGAAGATATCGCAAGAAGATGCAGCGCAAAGCTCTTTTACGCGCTCTAAAAGAACGGCTTGGTTTTCTTCAAAATTAGCAGTTAGCTTGAGTGGAGATAAGGCCACACCAAAGTCGATGCCACTTGCATGAGCTTTAGATGCAAACTCTTTAAGTTCTTCTTTGTACTCTTGAGTGATCTCATTTAACCACTCATCGCGCAGTTGCTTATCTGCCTTTGGCGCGTAGATGTAGAAGCTATAGCCATTGTTGGCTGCAAAATTAAAGATAGCTTCACGCTCTTCTGTGGCGTAACGTTTGCCATAGAAGCCCTCGATAATACCTAGATAAGCTGCGTCCATCTAAAACCAAACTCCCTTAGAGCAAACGAGACAAATCATCTCATAAGATCAGCATTGTAAAACTCATACAACTGATCAAACAAGCCAAGATCAAATGTTCCATATTAACTAAGATCGCTAGCTTGTAATATAAGTGCATACTAGCAAATCTTTAGAGCGATCATCTCGTGTCATCTACATGGCCATGATCTTGTAGCACGGATAAGAGTGCTCATACCAAAATCAAAATATGGGCATAATTACCAAAAAAAAGCTAACCAACTCACTACTATCTTGTCTCTTAAGTACCAAGTAGCAATGCAGCGCTATAAAACGTTGGTAAAATGCCAACTAAAATGGCGAGATTACGAGTAAATTGCTCAATGTTGCAATTGTAGGTTTGTGATAATTCTTGTCAACTATGCCCACTAATCTTTGCAAGATCAGTCACTAAATACATCTAGTCATCAGGCTAAAACTTATTGTAAATATGGTTTAAGACATCCTAGCAGACAGCTTATAGCAACAAGATAGCTCTCTAAATAAGATCATGGCGATAGGCAGGCTTTAGATAGCCCTTAAAGAGAATCCTTCGACCTCATAAACCCCAAAAGCAATTGACTACCCCATAGCATCTGATGACCGCCACAGCATTTGATGACCTCACATTATTTGATGACCCAAAACAATTGACTACACCACAACATTTGATGAGCAATTAGCCAGCGATGGATTCATAACATTTGGAGGGCAAAGGAGCATAAGCTAAGAAAGGGAGTATTAGGAAAGAAAGGGCATTGAATAGACGCGAACGCTGTTAAAGAGAGTGGGGGCTCTTGGCGAGCTTAGGATCATGGTCATTGAAGTTGGTAGGTAAGGTATCGTTCAACAAATACATAAAATTGGCAACATTGCTTATGACGGGCACGATAGTGTCACTATAAACATATTGCAGGGGGAAAAGTTAAGATCATTTGCCTAAGTAAGCTTGCTTATCTAGGCTCAATTGTTGGATTTAAGGGGCTTTTGCAGGTGATTTTGCGTTGATTTACGCTGATTTTGGCCTGTTTTTGCGTCCGAATGTGGCATTTTACCTAAGTTGCTATTATAATCTTGAGTTTCGTAAGACTGTGAAGGACAAGTAAGGGGCTTTGCTCTTTTGAACCGATGCGGTTCGACTTGTTGCACCAAGTGGCAGTTTTTGCGCAAAGCTAAAGCTTTGGGGAGGTTTAATCTCCCATCTTTTATTAAGAACTGCGACTTTTTAAAGAGCTGCGACTTGGTGCGGCAAGCAGTAACAGCTGCAAACAGTCCACACGTTTAATTTTAATCGTACTGCACTCGCATTTTGAGGTTTGATAATGCAGGTTAATGTAACTAAAGTAGAAGGCATCAATGCTTCTTTTGAGGTTCAACTTCCAGCTGAACAGTTTAATACCTATGTTGATAAGGCCTTCAAGAAAGTAGCCGCATCCGTTACTATTCCAGGTTTCCGTAAGGGCCACGCTCCACGCAACGTAGTTTTAGAGGCTTATGGCCAGCGTATTAACAGCGAAGCTTTAGACAATGCTTTAAACTCCTCTATCCCAGAGGCTGTAAAGAAGACTGAGCTTAAGGTATACCCAGGTTCCTTAAACGTAACCAAAATCACCAACAACGAGTCTGGCGACTTTGTTTACACCTGCGAGTGTGAAATCTATCCAACCGTTGAGAAGAAGGATCTCAAGGACGTTAACGTTGAGCTCGTTAATGTAACCGTTTCTGACGCTGATGTTGATGCTATGATCGAGCGTCTGCGCCAGCAGCAGGGCAAGTGGCAGGTTGTAGACGGTGCTGTAGTAGACCATGACTCCACCGCTAACATCGACTTCTTAGGTAAGAAGGACGGCGTTCCATTTGAAGGTGGCAAGGCTGAAGGCTTCAACCTCAACATCAAGACCGCTAAGATGATCCCAGGTTTCACTGAGAGCATCATTGGTCACAAGGCTGGCGATAGCTTCACCATCGAGTGCACCTTCCCTGAGGACTACCACGCAGAAGAGTTAAAGGGTGCTAAGGCTACCTTTGACATTACTGTTAACTCAGTATCTAAGCAGGTTCTCCCAGAGATCGACGCTGACTTCTTAAAGGCTTTTGGCTTTGAGGATAAGGGTATTGAGGCACTCAAGGGCTCATTAAAGTCTAACCTTGAGCAGCAGGCTGAGATCGGTTCAACCAACTACAACATCACTGCCTTAATGAAGGCAATTGCTACTAAGTATCCTGATGTTGTTGCTCCACGTGCAATGGTTAACTACATCGCTGAGCAGCAGCTTTCCCGTCAGTTCGGTGGTAAGCTCGACGACAAGTTAAAGAACGCTCTGTTAGGTGGCTATGCCTCTCAAGTTGAGGATCAGGCTAACGAGCAGTGCCTCTTAGAGGGTCTGATTGCTGCTGAGAACTTCAAGGTTCAGGTTGAAGACGCTGAAGTTGATGCTCAGATCGCTAAGGCTGCTATTTCTTACGACGATCCAGAAGAGTTCAAGACTGAGGTTCGTAAGGACAAGGAATTACTCGAGAACGTAGTTCGCGCTGCTGGCAACGTTAAGCTCATGAACTTCTTATCTGGCTTAGTAAACGCTAACACTGCTGACAAGTCATTTGAAGAGTTCCAGAAGTTACGCGAGGAGCAGGAGACCGCTATTCAGGAGCGTGCTCGTGAGCGTATGATGGCTTCTATCGCTAAGAAGTCTGAGCAGGACGCTGAGTAATACTGACTTTAAGTTAGTATAGTCATAAGCTTAAATACTTAAAAAGAGGCTTCCAATTGGAGGCCTCTTTAGACAGGAAGCTACTCAAGTGCAATTACTTGCCATCAGTTTCTTAAAGAAAGTGCCTTCTCTTACGAGCGGGCTCTTTTTTTAGGGTGCTGTGCCTACACAATAAGCTAAGATCTTAAAATTAAGTACCTTAAAGCCTAAATCATCACGATCTTATTTGGCAAACAACACGCAACCATCGCGCGGCGATCTTGCTGTCAGCTTGTGTCCAAGCTCGCGCAAGCGCAACTGCAGTTAAAACTGCAGTTACACTCGCATCGGCAGTCGCAATCGCTGATGCGATTGCACTTGCTATCGCTCTACGATCGCATGTCTCATAGCACTGCTATCGCACTGCTAGCGCTCCGCGATAGCAATAGCCATTGCATTTAAAGGCGTGGCAAGCGTAGTTGTTTTAAGGCGATCTAGGTGCCTTCAAAGAATTTAATCGCGATCGATAGCCAAAACATCTATTGCGGGGGTATCATAGATAAGATCAGGCACTGATCTTTAGCAATCTTATCACTAGGCTTTATTGTCGCTTAGCTGTAAGGTGTTTATACTTGCCCTAAACTCATTACACTGAGAGTACTGTTAATTAACCGGAGTTGAGCTCTTCATGTCAGGATTTGACCTTCCAACTAGAATGTCCAGTCTCGTTCCAATGGTGATCGAGCAAACAGGACGTGGCGAACGTTCTTTCGACATCTACTCACGCATGTTAAAAGATCGCGTGATCTTCTTAACTGGTGAAGTCGAAGATCGCATGGCTGATCTCATCATTGCTCAGCTCTTGTTCTTAGAGTCAGATGATCCTGATAAGGATATTTACCTGTACATCAACAGCCCAGGTGGCGTAGTGACTGCAGGTATGGCCATTTACGATACCATGCAGTACATCAAGCCAGATGTTTGCACCTTATGTATCGGTCAGGCATGCTCCATGGGCTCTTTCTTACTTGCCGGTGGTGCTAAAGGCAAGCGTATGGCTTTGCCTCACTCACGTATCATGATCCACCAGCCTTTAGGCGGTTACAAAGGTCAGGCTACTGATATCATGATCCACGCTCGTGAAACTGAGCGTATCAAGCACACTCTGACCTCACTGCTCTCTCAAAACACTGGACAGCCACACGAGAAAGTAATGGCTGACTGTGAGCGTGATAACTTTATGTCCTCTTACGAGGCTTTAGCTTATGGCCTCATTGATAAGGTCATTACTCGCCGTGGTGAGGATGGCGCTGAGCGTCCGGATGGCGATCCTGATGGCAACGGTCCAAGCTCATCAGGTCCAGGCCCAGAGTTCTTCCCAGAGATTAGCCAGTCAGTTTCTATGTCAGAGGGCTTTAACGCTATGGGCGTTAACCCAATGATGCAAAACATGATGGCCAATAATCAGGCCATGATGGATAACAATAAGGCTCCAAATCAGCCTTTAAACCCAAATCAGCCAATTCCTAATATGCAAGCACTGCAAGGAATGGCTAGCGTAAATCCAGTTATGCAGGCCTTTATGCAAAGCGCTGCCATGCAGGGCAATATGCCACCAATGCCAGGTATGCCAATGCCAGGTGTTAATCAGATGCCTGGTCAAATGCAGCCTCCTATGTGGCCAAATCAGCAAAAGCCTGAGCAGGACAATCGTTTATTTACTGGCGCTAAGACTTCCAAGGGCAAGTCTAGATCCAAGAGCGACAATTCAGGCGACAGCAGAAAGTAATAGAGGTGCCTAATGACTGACAAGAATAAAAACTCCTGTCTCTTTTGTGGTGAGTCATCATCAGATACCCGTGCTTTAATTCAATCCAACTCTGGCTATTGCATTTGCTCAGAGTGTATTGAGCGCTGCGCTGATATCATCAAGCAGAAGAAAAAGATTGCAGAGAGCAAGAACGATCCAGGTTATATCAACCTTGATACCATTCCTACCCCACATGAGATTGCAGATCACCTCAATCAGTATGTAATCGGTCAGGAAGATGCCAAGAAGGTTTTATCTGTAGCGGTTTATAACCACTATCAGCGTTTAAGACACTCTGGCAAGGACTCTGATGTTGAGCTTGGCAAGTCCAACATCTTAATGATTGGTCCAACTGGTTCAGGTAAGACTCTGCTTGTACAGACCTTAGCTAAGTTCTTAAATGTGCCTTTTGCTATCTCTGATGCCACCACCTTAACCGAAGCAGGTTACGTAGGTGAGGACGTAGAGAATGTGATCGTACGTCTGCTCAACTCCTGTGAGGGTAATGTTGAGAAGGCTCAAAAGGGCATTATCTATATCGATGAGATCGATAAGATTGCACGTAAGAGTGAAAACCCATCCATCACCCGTGACGTATCTGGTGAAGGCGTGCAGCAGGCTTTATTAAAACTCATCGAAGGTACCACCGCTTCCGTGCCTCCAACTGGCGGTAGAAAGCATCCAAATCAGCCAATGGTCGAAGTTAACACCTCTCAGATTCTCTTTATCTGTGGCGGTGCATTTGATGGCCTGGAGAAGATTGTGGATAAGCGTCTTGCCAAGAACTCTGGCATGGGCTTTGGTGCCGAGGTTAAAGGCAAAGATGAGCGCATGACCTTAACTGAGAAGTATCAAAAGGTTGAGCCTGATGATTTAGTTAAGTTCGGTATCATCCCAGAGTTTGTAGGTCGTCTCCCAGTTATCAGTGCTCTTGAAGAGCTCAACCGCGAGCAATTAGTACGCGTGTTAACTGAGCCAAAGAACGCTGTAATTAAGCAATACGAGACCATTTTCCGCTTTGAGGGCGTAGAGCTTGAGTTCACCGAAGATGCACTCTCTGCTATTGCTGACATCTCTATTGAGCGTAAGACTGGCGCTCGTGGCTTACGTAGCGTAGTAGAAAACCTCCTCCTCAACACCATGTACGATCTGCCATCAGTATCAGACGTAGTTAAGGTTATTGTAGACGAGGATTGTGTACGCAACGGTACCGAGCCTAAGATCATTAAAAGCACTGAAGAGTCTGAGTTAGTCTCCAACAGCTAATCAAGATCATCACCATCAGTGATTTGCAAAGGGTAGCCAAGGTAAAATTCGACCTGAGCTGCCCTTTGCCTTTTTAGGCCGCCCACAATCAACACTCCAACCTGTAAAGCAAAGCCCCAAGCGCCACAGCCACAAGCCAAAACATAAGCCCCAAAAGCAAACAAGCATAAGCAACAAAGCAGAAGCAAAGCAAAAGAGCGAAAGCAAAACCACAAAAGCGTGAGCAAAGCAAAAGCACACGCAAAATGCCACAGCGCCACGCACCTCAATAAACAGCAGCAAAGCACCTAGTGATCAGCTGCAGCTTGCGATGCACGATTGCATGATGAAAATAGGTATTACAACGAATTGGCGCTTATGCCGCGTAGTGACTATATGCTTGCTTGCTGATTGCAGTTAGCAAAATGGACGTGGTCTTTTATTTGTCGAATTGAGCTTTGGCGAGGTTAAAATTTTTGGCTCAATGTTATTTTTTTGAGCGCTCTAGATGTAATTTTGATGTTTTAGCGATGCATATATGGTGAAAAGTGGTTCATGGTGTTGTTATTGCAACCATATTTTGGCATTTATAACTTGCTAGAAGTGTTAAGCAGTGGGCATATTTAGGCCTTATTGCAACTTATTTCGCACTTTTCGTTAAAAACCGCTCTATAGATGTAATAATCATATCTGCACAAAGTTGTCTTAGAGCGTGGTTTATTTTGCACGCAGTATCTAAGGTCTACTAAGTGCCAGCTAAAACAGATACGCTATGCTTACATTAACAATAGCAATTAACCATCTTAATTAGGTTCAATTGAGCCTACCAAATATGGCTCATCAGGGCATATTAAGATGGCAACAACTGGCCTATAAGCTAGGTCAATGCGCTTAATTGTGAAGCTAGGGATTTAAGATCTTCAACTTATGCATGCTTTACGTATAGCTTATCTACAAAGCTGCTAAAAATAATGGATGGCACTTAAGAGCACTTACTCTTGCAGCCTTTCCATTAAAAGATTTCGTTTCCACTTTCAGTGACGGCTTGTATTAGCCGCTAAGACACAATATGGTACGAGCAAAGAAAGCTAATAGTTCTGTCAAAGCAGATATCGAGCAAAAGGATAAGGTAAGTAAGTCAGGCGCATCTAAAGCTGCAGCGACGACTAGCAGCTCTAAGCGCACTGTGCGAAATAAAACTACATTAGCCACTGCAACTACCACTAAGTCTAATTCTATGGCCTCATCAAAAAATACAAATGCCAAAACTAAGACTAAGGCACCAGCTAGTGCCTCTAGTGATAAGAAAGAAGCTAATGCTAAGGCTGCAGCAGTTGCTAAGACATCTAAAGCATCTGCCACCAAGGCACGTGCATCATCTTCACGCACCTCAAGCACCAAGGATGCATCTGCAACTAAGGATAGTGCGACCTTAAAGACATCCGCTAGTGCAAGCAAGAGCAGCTCAAGCAAGGTCGCTAAGAGTGCAGCTACAAAGACAGCTGTTAGCAAGAGCGCTGCAGCAAAAGGCACCACCAGCGCTAAGAGCATGGCTGCCACTGAGGCAAAGAGTGCTAGTGTTAAGAGCGTGTCTAAGCGTGCTGTTACTGATAGTGCTGCAAAGAGCGCAAGCTCAAAGAATGTAAAGGCCTCTACAAAAGAGGCAGCGCCACAAGAGAGCGTAACTAAGAGCCAGGTAAAGAGCACTGTAAAAAGTGCAGCTATGGCCGAAGATCGCATCGCTCGTGATCCTGTAGCTGAGGAAAATGTCAGCGCAGATCAGGTTAAGGGCGCAACTTTAACTAAGAATGAAGCTCAAGAGGCAGAGGCTGCTGCCATCAACGCTTTCTTACAAAGACGTAAGAACAAGGCCAATGAAGAGGCCCAAGCAAAGGTTGATGAGGAACAAGAAGTAGCCGCTGCAGTTCATGAGACTGTTGAAGAGACTAAAGAAGATAAGGCAGCGCTAGTAACTGATGCTGACGCTACTGATAGCTCAAAGGTTGAGACTCAAGAGAATACAGTCAAGTCTAAGAGAGCTAAACGTTCTTCAACTAAGCAATCTGATAGTGATGATTTAAGCGCAGATAAGGAGAAAGACGTGTCTGCTGACAAGAATACATCAACCTCTGATTACGAGGTGGTAACCGATAATGAAGGCAATACTCGTACTGCTAAGTTCCCGCTTATAACTCTGCGCTCGATTGTTATTACTCCATCTGCCAATGTGCAACTGATTGCAGCACGTGAAAACACCGTGCTCACCTTGCAAGAGGCATTAAAGAGCGATAAGAATATTGCTGTATTTACACAGCTGGCTGACTCCGATGTACGTCCTACTAAAGATGAGTTAGGCCGTGTGGGTGTAGTGGCTAAGGTTTTAAGCGCCGCTTACAACGACAAAGAACAGTACCGTGCCACTATTCGTGGTTACGAGCGTGTTGTGATATCTCGTATCATCGATGATCCAGCCGATCAAGTACGCCATGTTGAGGTCAAGTTCTTAAAGGAAGTTGAGGTCGACCCAGTTATCGAGAAGCGTTACATCGACGCTTTAAGAAACGCCTTAGACAATGCTCTTGAGGTGCAAAAGCACGGTGGCCGCAATATTATCGAGAAGAACATTCCATCTGAGTTAATTGTCGCTGTACGTGAGCTTGCTGTATTAGGTCAGCTTGCTGATGGTTTAGCTCAGATCTTAAATCTGCCATTCTTCGACAAGAAGTACATCTTAGAGACCTTAAATCCAGTTGCTCGTGCTAAGGCAGTGATCGCTTTCTTAAACAACTTCTCCTACAAGGCTGAAGTAGATAAGAAGATCGCTGAAGATGCTCGTGCCGCTATGGATAGATCACAGCGTGACTTCTACTTAAATGAGCAGCTCAAGGCTATTAAGCGTGAGCTTAACATTCAGGTTGATGACAGCAATGATCTTGAAGAGTACCGCAATAAGGTTGCTAATTTAGATGCTCCTGTAGAGGTTATTAACCGTCTGCAAAAGGAAATTTCTCGTCTTGCCATCATGCCGCTTAACACTGGCGAAAACTCCATGGTGCGCAACTATATTGATACCTTGCTCTCCATCCCATGGTCAAAGAGCACCGAAATCAATAAGGAGCTTGCTAAGGCACGTGATGTTTTAGAGCAAGAGCACTATGGTCTTAAGAAAGTTAAAGACCGTATCTTAGAGTTCCTTGCAGTACAAAGCCGTCGTGAGCAGACTGACACCCATGGTCAGATCTTATGCTTAATGGGCCCTCCAGGTATCGGTAAGACTTCTTTAGCTGCCTCCATTGCTAAAGCAACTGGTCGTAAGTATGTACGTGTTGCTCTTGGTGGTATGTATGATGAGTCTGAGATTCGTGGTCACCGTCGTACTTACATCGGTGCTATGCCAGGCCGTATTATTCAGGGCATGATCAAGTGCGAGGTGAATAACCCACTGTTCTTGCTCGATGAGATCGATAAGATTTCAACTAATACTTACCATGGCGACATCTCTGCAGCCTTACTTGAAGTATTAGACCCAGAGCAGAACTCCACCTTCTCAGATAACTACGTTGACCTTGAGTACGACCTATCTAAGGTGCTGTTTATTGCAACTGCTAACAGCTACAACATCCCACCTGCATTGTCTGATCGTATGGAGATCATTGATCTGTCCTCATACACAGCAGATGAGAAGTTCCATATTGCTCGTGAGCACTTACTGCCAAAGCAGCTACGCAGAAATGGCTTAAGCGAGGATGAGTTTGATATCTCTGATGCAGGCTTAAAGCAGCTGATCGTGCACTACACTATGGAAGCTGGTGTTCGTGCTTTAGAGCGCATCATCGCAGAGCTGTGCCGTAAGGTAGTTAAGGATCTGATGCTTAACCCTCCTAAGACTCCTAAAAAGACTGTTTTAGGCGTTAAGGAGATTGAAAAGCTCATTGGTCCTAAGCGCTACGACTACACCTCTAAGCTTAAGGACAATCGTGTTGGCGTCGTCAACGGTCTGTCAGTAAGCTCAGTTGGTGGCGATATGCTGCAAGTTGAAGTTATCGCTAATGAGGGTAAGGGTACGCACCTGCTCACTGGTCAGCTTGGCTCAGTGATGAAGGAGTCTGTCTTTGCTGCTATTGCTTGGGTTCGCTCCCACGCACGTGAGTTCTCCTTAGCTCCAGACTTCTATCAAAGTGTTGACCTTAACGTCCACTTCCCTGAGGGTGCTATCAAGAAAGATGGTCCATCAGCAGGTAGTGCTACCACCACCGCTATTGTCTCTGCTTTAACTGGCAACCCAGTGCGCTCTGATGTGGCTATGACTGGTGAAATCACACTACGTGGTGACGTTCTGGCCATCGGTGGTCTTAAGGAGAAGCTCCTTGCTGCACTGCGTGGTGGTGTTAAGACTGTATGTATTCCATTTGATAACAAGAAAGATCTGTGGGATATCCCTGAGAACGTAACTAAGGGTCTGAAGATCGTTCCAGTTAAGACTATCGACGAAGTGCTCGATATTGCCCTTGAGAGCAATCCACGTAAGTTCAAGCCAACTACTCCAGAGGATTGGACCTTAAGTGGCTATGAAAAGCGTGAGGCACAACGTAAATTGCGTGCCGAAGCTGAAGAGCGCAAGTACGCTATGGAGATCAAAGACTCCTCCGAGATCGCTGTTGGTGAAATTCACAACAACAAGGACGAAGAGGAAACTCCAAAGCCAACTCGCCGCCGTCGTCGCGACGATGCCCAAAAGCGTCTTGAGATCGTGCAGTAATATATGCACACAAGCCAAGTTCTTTTGAACTTGGCCAAGCCCCATTAAGCTCCAATGAGCAATTAATAGCAATGCTCCACGCTATGCAAGAGCATTGCTAAGAGAGTTTAAGAGCAAAGCAAAGCCTTGCATGAGAAACACTACAAGCAAGGCTAGAGCAATTAACAGCATTGCTCTAAAGCTTAGTTGGCACAAAAAAGGCAGCGTCAGCTGCCTTTTTTCATCGTGATCTAAAAGTTTCGTGCAAGATCCTTGCGTTTTGGGCTATAACGTTTAGGGTGAGAAATATCTTGAGAAGTCGAGGTTATAAGCAGTATGTTGGATAAAAGTGTTGTCGAAAAAGCACGTCAAATGTACCAATCTGGATATTATACTTACGCTCAAATTGCCGAGACTCTTGATATCTCACGTAGCAGCGTCTACTCCTTTTGCAAGGATCTCGTCAAGACAAGAGGACGTAACAGCAAAGAAAGCAGCGGCCCTACAACTGTGGTTGCAGTCCATGAGCAATCTTCTGATGATAATGCTCATGAAATTACTAACACTTGTGCATCTGTTGCTACCATTGCTAAGAATGCGCCCAACGCTAATGGTACAGCTAACAGTGATTGCCAAGATGACGTGTCTCAAGCTAGCACTAAAGATAAGAGCTCTATTTTAGAGCCTACGCCGTCATCAACGGTAGCATCAAATTCATCATCAAATCCATCTTCAAATCCACCATCAAAAGCATCATCAAATCCACCATCTACGCCATCTGTTAATTCAGACAGTGAAGAGGTAGGTATTAAGTTTGGATCTTATGCGCTCATAAGCAAAGCTATATATGACCTTAGGTTTGACAAAACGTTAAAGAGCGCCATCAAGCTTGCTCAGCTTGAGAGCAAGGTGCATGTGGAAACTCTTATTGATTTAGCTTGCTACAGTCTCTTTATTGCTGATGGAAAGGCTCTTAGCTTAGAGCAATATGCCGCTGACCACTGCTTATTTGACCATACGCAAAAATTTCCTGGAGAAATGGACTTAGCACAACTGCTTGAGGGCCCTTTATTTAATCTGCAGCATGCCTTAGGCGAAACACTCTTTAAGACATTTGAAAAATCTGATGAGCTGATAATTACATACGATTTATCAGATAGCTTACAGACCTCTGGCAACCTCAACATTATCAATAGCAGGTCGTTTCGTTCAGTCTCTACTTTAGATGGTTTTTATGTAGCTCAGGCTCGCAGGGCTTATGATGGCATGCCTTTTACCTTTGAGCTTATCAAAGAGTCATTGCCAAGCTTAAAAAGCCTAAGTGAGTTTGACAACACACTGCCTGATGACACTGATGATAAGCATACCGTCTTTTTAGATAAGGGTACATTCACAGACAGCTTCATTAATGACCTTGAGCACCGTGGTTTCAATGTAGTCTTATATTGCGATGGCAGAAGTGCAGTTATCACTAAGCTTGTTAATGAGCATGGAATGGAACTGTCAAGCTCTGCGCAAATGCTTAGTGAAAAAGCACCATTAATTTCAGGAAAGACCATCAAGGGTAAGTTTTTAGGCAAAGAGCGTTACATGCACTTTTTCTATGATAGAGGTGCTAGCACTCCGTCTATAAGCTTTAATAATCAGGTAAAAGTTAAGAGTGGCAATCAAATTAATGATACGCTTAAAGATAAGTTACATGCCTTTAGCTGTATTGCTACCACTGAACTAATGGATGCTGCTCAAGCCTACGATCGCTACAGTGCATTGACTAAAACTCAAAGCTTGTTAAAAGTACCAAGCAACATAAATAAGCAAAGCCTGCGCTACAACGACATTGCTCAGTTACTAACTGGTGCTTGTGTAGTACGCTTCATTAGCTCTGTACTGCAAGCTTATATCAATAGCAAACTAGCTCTTGATCCTGATAAAACCGATAATCATGAGCAAAGCCTAAGTACACTGTCAGCTTTAGAGCACTTAGACAAGATTAGGCTCATTAGTGGAGGCGATTTAGTACCATTAAAGCTAACTACACCGATAGACCAACACTCACAGCACATCCTTAAGTGCTTTGATATTGATCCTACATTTGTTGCTAATTTGGCAGACTCGCTCTGCACTCAAGCAGACTAAGACTTGGAAAA
>Reeses_p1__coassemble_508_pt1 | contig 23586 bp, 17 predicted proteins | sample Reeses_p1__metabat2_low_PE_009 | metagenome-assembled genome bin Reeses_p1 | reverse complement strand
CTGTATCTACTACTACAGTATTAGTTGGTCTAGGAACTTTCTTTACACTATCAGGAACCATATGTATTACCATATAAATAATATGTACAAATATCCACAATAACATTATTTAATATTGCAGAAGTACAGAAACCCAAAATGGTAATTTATCTGCAATCTATCTGATATTCATTATTGTATACTTTATAAGACATTTATTAAGAGTCCATAATAACAGCTCTTATAATCAAACTATATGTAGTTCCTAAAAGCGTAAATTTCCTCTAAAACGGTAACAAGTGCATCATTATTTTAAGAAATATTCAATTTAAGCTGATGCCTTTCCTGCAGAGAGCAGAAGCAGCAATCATCTTTCATTAACATACCCTTTTAATCTTGAGTATGCCCCATATAAACTCCGTATAAAATGTTACCATTTTGTACATTATTCTATAATATTTTTATTTAATTTTTCAATAGGCAAATATAAAGAGCAATCTCGCATTTATATGCTATATTGCCACTGATGTAATCTGAAAAATATATTAATTTTTAAAGATCAGTTGTTACCGTTTTAGAGGAAATTTACGAAAAGGGATAATCTTTTATTCACTAGCGCCTTCTAAACTTAAAAAGCCCCAAAACCTCGATTATTTTATAATGCTCCGTATAAGTTATCTTCAGCACTGGAATACCAATAAAAGAAAACTTATCATAATTTAGCCTATGTTTATGTCTTATAGTCCACAATAAACTATAAGTATTGGCATCTTTCAATTTACGATTGACAATTAAATCACAATAATGATTATGCAAAATATTTGCCGCACTAAAATTTTCTGAATTTAAAATATTTAATGCCTCTTTATATACAGCAGCTTCAACTTCATCAGTATGCTTAATATCAATAGCTACCTTAATAAACTGAAAAAAGAAAGACCAGAATATATCTTTGTGTTTATTAAAAAGCTCTTTTTGTTTTAAATATTTTAATACTTCTGCTACAATTTTAATGCAATGGATAGGCAAATCTGACGAAGCAACGTCTGCCACTCCCGTAATAGAGCTTACTCTGCCTCTCAAATATTTGTAAAACAAACTCTGCTCAAACCAAATTGTTTTACAATGGCAAAGATATAAAGTACTAAAATAGGCATCTTCAAAACTTAATCCATCAGGAAAGCGTAAATTATTTTCAAATATTATTTTGCTTCTAAAGATTTTATTACATACAGAGAATGACGTGCCGCTAATTACTTGCTCCGACAAATCATGCTTTCCAATCAGCCCCAAAGAGTTTCCTTTGTCACATGATCCTGTTGGGTCAGGCTCTCCGTCATCAAAAACATATTCACTTGCAAATGCCAAAACATCAATATCATTTGTTAAGACATTAATACATTTTTCGTATGTACAAAGATCAATATAATCATCTGAATCAATAAATGAAATAAATTCAGGACAGCTATTATGATCCCGTTTCCAATGCATATACATTAATTCTAAAGCAGCATTGCGAGCAGACGAAAGACCTCCATTTTCTTTATGGATTACAATGATGCGTGAGTCTTTCTTTGCATAATCATCAAGAATATCCCCACAGTTATCTGGACTACCATCGTCTACGCAAATAATCTGTAGGCTCTTGTATGTCTGATTTATGATGCTATCAAGACACTTTGGAAGATACTTTTCAACCTTGTAGACAGGAACAATAACAGCTAGTTTTGGGCTTTCAGTACTGTTTGATAATTCTAGTGTCATAAATTAAATAATTCATTATAAAAAAAGGCTGTGAATATCACAGCCTAAAAAAACTAAACTCTGGAAGCAGACCGAACTTGTTTAATTTCGTTAAGCTTTGTCAGAACTCTATTTAATGCAGGTAAATTTACCAGCATCAAATCAATATCTATTATTGTAAGATCTTTTTGTCGTTCAGTATGTGAGCGTACACCAATTACATTAATCTTTTCATTTGCTATAACAGTGGTTACATCACGAAGCAGCCCAGGGTAGTTTAGAGCCACGATCTTAATGGTGACGGTAAATCCATTAGCACCAGCTGAATCGCCCCACTGAGACGAAACAACACGCTCAGGATTCTTCTTCATAAGTCCCTTTAGCTGCGGACAATTAGCCTTATGGATGGAGATACCTCGACCTTGAGTAATAAAGCCAATAATCTCATCACCAGGAATTGGCTGACAGCACTTAGCAATATGAGTCATCATGGTACCAATGCCGTCTACCATGATGCGACCCTTATTATCTGCATGACGCTCGCGCAGCTGTTGATGAGTTTTCTCAGAGATTAAAGAGTGTAACTGCAGCTCTTTACTTGAAGAATCGCGCTTGAATACACGCTCTTCAAGGAAAGATATGATCTGATTTACCTTAATATCGCCCGCACCAATACCTGCATAGATATCGTTTACAGTACGAACATTAAAGCGTGCAATCTTCTCTTTAAGGAAAGCTGCGACCTGATCTTTGTTAAGACCAATACCATGGCGCACAACTTCGCGCTCTAAGATATCAACACCTGCTTGTACGTTCTTATCGTAATCAACCTTTCTAAACCAGTTAACTAACTTAGAACGAGCTCTAGATGTCTTGATATAGCCATTATCTGCGTTGATCCAATCACGTGAAGGATTAGGTTCCTTTTGTGTGATGATATCAACTTGTTCACCAGTCTTGAGCTTATAAGTGTAAGGAACAATACGTCCATCTACCTTAGCACCAATACAGCGGTGTCCAATCATGGTATGAACTTGATAGGCAAAATCTAAAGGTGTAGCACCAGTAGGCAGATCTACAACTTCACCTCTTGGGGTAAAGACATAGATTCGATCTTCAAATACCTGCTTTCTAAATTCGTCAAGAAGAGCTCCTGACTCAACCATATCATCACGCCACGCAAGCAACTTACGCAGCCAATTGATACGTTGCTCTACACCAGAACCTAAGCCACCGCCCTCTTTGTACTTCCAGTGAGCAGCAACACCAAGCTCTGCCATTTGGTGCATGTCATGAGTTCTAAACTGCACCTCAATAGCCTTATGGCCGTCTCCATACACTACAGTATGAATAGACTGGTATCCATTTGGCTTTGGGTTGGCAATGTAGTCGTCAAACTCTTTTTCGATATGCTCCCAGCGCGTGTGGATGATACTCAAAGCTGCATAACAGTCTTCAATCTTATCAACGATGACACGTACTGCACGCACATCGAATAATGAGGAGAAAGGCAAATGCTTACGTTGCATCTTTCGCCAAATACTATAAATGTGCTTTGGACGACCATATACCTCAGCGTTTTTAATGCCGTTTTCGCTTAAAAGCTCTTTTACTTCAGCTACAAAGTGCTCAATGTAGCGCTCTCGCTCTACACGTTTTTCACCTAGTTCTCGTGCAATTTCCTTATAGTCATCGTTATGCAGGAAGCGGAATGCAAGATCCTCAAGCTCCCACTTGAGCTGACCAATACCAAGACGATTGGCTAACGGCGCATAGATATTTGCAATCTCTCTAGCAATCTGCAGCTTATTTTCTTCAGATGCGTGTTTTGCTGCTCTAATTACAGCAATACGTTCTGCAAGCTTAATGACCACAGCTCTAACGTCATCAACCATGGAGAGCATCATGCGACGCACACGATCTACCTGTGTATCAGTACCTTTGGTGTTAAGGTTCTGTAAGAAGCGAATTGCCTCCATATCCTTAACTTTCAGCAGGAGCTTTTTGATGCCAGGCCCAAAAGTCTCTTCTACGCTATCTAGGTCTAAAACCTTTGCTTCAAATGGTGGATAGAGGAACGCCACTAACAATGAGTCCAAATCCATATTGAGGTTCATCAATATGGAAATAATCTCAGCTGACAAATTACTCTGAGCTTTAGGATCGATGTACTGAGTTTGACGAGATGCACGAGCGCCCTTACGGTTTTCAGATGATTGACTCTGATCATCATTACCCTTATCAGACGAGCTTTGCTGAGCCTGCTTATCCTGATTTGGTTTGCTCAAAGAGTTATTTGCCTCAATGCACTTAAGCACATAAAGATGACAGCTATGCAGCTTTTCTTTTTGTTCTTGAGGTAAATTAAGTTTTGCTGCCCATTGGTCAAAGTCAAATGAGGCCTCATGAGTGTCTCTTAAAGCAACCATATGCACTCCTAACAGCTTTAATGCAGCAGAAACTAAATATTTCTGCTAAAGCAGAGTCAATAGCAGGCGAGATTAAAGATTATGCCTGTCTGATAATTGTAACAGCTAACTACCCCATGCACGCATCATGTGCAATTATTGTAAGGGCTGTAACAACTTGGTTCATTTCCTTAAAAGCAAACTATTTTTGCTCTGGAGAAAATACCAGCATAATCTCGATATGAGTAGTACGTGGGAACATATCAATTGCTCCCCAAGAGTCTAGCTTGTACCCAGAGCCAATAAGCTGAATACAATCTCGAGCTGCAGCCAATGGGTTGCAAGAAATCATAATGATCTTCTTTGGCTTGAGCTTGCCCATGAAAGACACTGAGCGCTTAGCTCCGCTACGACCTGGATCCATCACAACCACGTCATAGCTGTCTTTTGCCCACAGTTGAGACTCAAAAGGTTCTTCAAGATCGGCGACAAAGAAACGAGCTTTCTCTGCATCAATGCCATTTTCTTTGGCATTCTCATTAGCTCTACGCACCATGTCACTGACGATATCAATACCAACTACAGTCGCTCCTGCTTTTGCCACAGGTAAACTAAAGTTGCCAAGACCAGAGAAAAGATCCAGCACCTTCTTTTCTGATGATGGCTCTACCTCTTTGAGCACCTGCTCAATCATGAGCTGATTTAACTTGCCATTAACCTGTACAAATGACGAAGGAGAACAGAAGATCTTGCAGTCGTTTGACATTACAAACATACGACGCGCATCTTCATCACTCTCGTCAGTAATAATTCGCTCTCTTACAACCTCAGTGTCATCAAGCTGTTTAAATGGCTCAAGCACAGAGACTACTACAGAGTATTCTTTGCTAAATTCTTTTAAAAGAAGCTCATCTTTTGCATTGAGCTTTTCTGTCATACGTAAAAGCACGCCTACCGCACCATCACTGTCTAACAGCTCGACGTGACCAATGCTCTTCTTAGACTCCATACGATTGACAATAGCTTTTAAAGGCTCAAGCAATGCATTATTGCGCTCGGTTAAGACCTCGCAATTAGTAACAGGCACTAAATCCTTGGTCTTTGCTCCTCTGAAGCCTAAATGGAGTTTACCGTGATCACCACGGATAGCTAAACGACATGCTCTTCTGTAGCTCACCTCATCAGAACGAAGCACAAAAGAAGGCTCAGCAATTAAATCAGCAGCCTGAATGCAAAAAGCATCTAGCTCCTTTTGTTTAGCAGCATTCTTAGCTGCAGCTTGCTTTTTAGCTAAGGTATGCTTAATGGTGCTATTTCTACCAAGCTTCGATGATCCTTTGGCTGTACTTACCTTAGTAGACTTAGCTTCTTTAGTGCCCTGAATAACGCTCTTACGTAGTAATGAAGCTACGCCTTCGATCTTAGCGCTAAGTGCGGTCTCATTAGGCAAATGCTCTAACGGGCAGCCACCACATTGATCCTGCAGAGGGCATGACTGAGCACGGCGCTCATCTGAGGTTTTAATATACTTAGTTACTTTTGCTGAAAAGAACTTATCTTTGCTAGAAAGAGATCCTGCTACGCCATTTGATGCAAAAGGTACTACTCTTGCGATCTCTGATGGCATCAGGTCTTCAACAAAATATACCATGCCGTCCTTTTTACATACGCCACGACCTTGTATATCTAAACTCTCGCACTCCACCTCAAGTGCTTTAGGTGCAGTTACTTTCTTCTCAGAAGTATAAAATCTTGCCATTATTTGCTCTTGAATAACTAAGGTGCAAAGCACCGTTACTTACTAAAAACAGCTGTCGCAAGTTGCGACCCAAACTATGGATCTTAATTTGCGACAGCTGCCTTAAACCATATTACGAAGTCTACTCTTCTAGTGATTGCTTCTTTGACTGTCTCTGCCTTTTCTTCATACCAGAGTCAATCATAGCAAGCATAGAATGAGCAAACTCCATGTCAATTTCTGCTTCTTTAGCTTCAGCATCGGCGATTGCCTTAGCTTTAGCTCTTTCTTTTAAAGCAGCTCTACGCTCAGCTTCTTTAGCCTTTTGAGCAGCCTTTTTCTCAGCTTCCTTTATTTTGGCAGCTTCTCTTTTGGCTGCGGCTTTGGCCTTTTCTGCTTCCTTTTTAGCTTGTGCTTTAGCTTTTTCTACCTCGCGTTTAGCTGCTGCCTTTAATTTTTCAGCTTCTTTCTTTGCAGCTGCTTTAGCTCTCTCTAATTCTTTCTTTTTTTCAGCTTTAGCTTTTAGTACAGCTTTTTGCTTAGCCTTTTTCTCTTCTGCCTTTTGCTTATCAGCCTCTTTCTTAGTTCTAGATGAAGCCTTAGATGCTCTACTCTTTCTTTTAGTAGGAGCAGCATCTAACTTAGGCGTTTCATGTGCCTCATCAGATATGGCGTTTTCAGACACCTCAATATCTAAAGATGATTCTGAAGATTCTGTAGCATGAGGCTCATTAACTCTACCTGACTTAGTATCAACCGCCTCATTTATAACATCGGTGTTCTCTAGCTCAGATGCATCAGATAGTTCAGCTTTTGAAGCTTTATGCTCCTCTTCACCAACCGAACCTGATAATGCCTCAGGAACAGTGGCATCCACAGCCTTATTGGTATCATCTGTCTCTAAGGATTTAGTAAATTCAGCTTTTGAGGCTAAATTATCCTCTTCGCTAGCAACATCTGATCGTGATTCAGAGACAGCAGCTTCCGTTACAACGTCTGTGTCATGTGACTCTGTCGCATCCAACAGGACGGCTTTTGAGACATTATGCGCCTCTTCACCAACTAAACCTGATAATGCCTCAGGGACAGCGGCATCATCAGCCTTATTGTTATCACCTGTCTCTAAGGATTTTGTAAATTTAGCCTTTGAGGCTAAATGATCCTCTTTGCTAGCAACATCTGACTGTAAGTCAGATACAGTTGCCGCACTTTGCTCCTCTGTGTTTTGAGTGCAATGTGCCTTTTCATCTGACTTCGAAATATCAGATAGTGAAGCGTTTAATGAGTCATGCTCAACTTCACTACCTACATATGAAGGTGTAGGAGCAGATATAGAGGAATCATTATCTTTATATGTTTCAGGTTGCTGCTGAACAGCATACTGAACGACAGCTCCTGATACTTGAGGAGCTAGATTGAGATACTCTGTCAGGAAATCAGGTGCATCGTCTTTATCACGAGGTACATTTCTATGCACATGATTAAACTGTGAGACATAGCCTCTAGACGCAACTGGCTGTACTGGAGCAGTAGGTTCTTTACCAACATTACTATTATTGTTTTCTGCGCCTAGTTGTGCTTGAGGATAAGCCTCAAAGTAAAGCGGCTTCTTGCCACTTTGTTCTTCAGTTGTATGCATGTAACTCTGCATACCCACTGATGCATTGCTTGTTGCATGACTGTCATTGGTATTGTTAGAGCTGCTATTGTTTATTGAGAACTCTGAGCCACCATTGACTACTGTTTCACTTTGAACACTTGCAGTTTGAGCTTGTAAGCGTTTCTCTTGTTCTTGGGCTAATCTTTGCTCTTTGAGTGCTCTAGCCTTGGCGTTACGCATTTGAGCGTACTCGCGGTACAAGCGTCTGCTTACAATCTCTTTACCGTTTAATAAACGCTCGATTAATGCTCCAGTTAGCTGTTTTGCGAGCTTAACACTATCTGGCATGGCAAAATCACAGCGTACAATATCTCTAATCTGTTCACCAGAGAGCACTGGGCCCATAAAGTCATGCGGTAGATCTTGGTAGCGCTGCATATACTCTTCATTGACAAAGCCATTACGCATTGCCATAGAAAGATAAGCATCAGATGAATCTACCCTGTTGTATGAGTAGTATGAGCTACTGTCCTCTAAACGACGCCCGCGCACTTTAGATTTTGGGAACATCATGCCACTGTCATCGTCAGTATGATTAGACATACTGCCAATTGGACGAAAAGACTCATTTGGCTCTACCTTATGAGCCGCAGCGATCTTTAAAGACTCCTCTTGGGCAATGACGGCACTCATTGCATCTTTATCTACTTTGAAAAAGCCAGCACCAAAACAGAAACGATAGTAACTGTCTTTTTCTAACAGCAAACCCTCATCATCTCTCAAAGTTAAGGCGTAGCCCATAGACTCAAGTAAGGTAAGATCAAAAATTCTTAGGCTCAATTCAATATTTTGATTATTTTTGATTGCCTCAAGAGTAGATACATAAACACCAAAAAGCTTAATATCTTGATTTTGGGATTTATATAGATGATGCAAAAGCTCATTGATATAGACAGCACAAAAGTGCTGAGGCAAAGGGAAGATATAGCCGCTTTCAGAGCAATCATAATCAGTAAGGAAGTACAACTCTCCCTTACTGCGTTTTAAACTTAACTTAAGCGGGGTAAATGGCTGAAAGAGCGCCTGAGTAGAAGAGTTCATGCGTTTGCCATTGTTAACCACAATCGACAACGCACCATAGTTTAGTGAGAGTGCCTCTAAGATCTGACTATGTTCCTGAAAGTCGCGTACGTGGTAGATGTAACACGGCTCATGCTCAATTACTGCTGCCATAAACTTAAACTCACAGGAATGTCTTTAGCATGCTCATGGTCATCATCTAGCATTAACCACGAGCACCATATAAAGCCTTACTTATCCTCAAAGTCAGCATAGCCAAGGCTCTTGAGCGCACGCTCATCATCGGCCCAACCTGCTTTTACTTTTACAAATAAAGATAAGAATACCTTACCTTCAATAAGCTTTTCGATATCGTGTCGAGCCTCAGAGCCAATCAGCTTAATACGGCTGCCACCAGATCCAATGACCATCTTCTTCTGACCATTGCGCTCTACAAGAATAGCTGCACTAATTCGAGTTACGCCGTTTGACTCAATCTTGTACTCTTCAATTTCTACACTTACTGAGTATGGTAACTCATCGCCCATTTGACGCATGAGCTTCTCACGGATGATCTCTGCGACCATGAAGCGAGTAGAACGATCAGTAATACTATCCTCACTATAGCAATGAGGGCCCTCAGGAAGTGCCTGTCTAATCATATCCTTAAGGACTTCAAGATTACTGCCTTTTAGAGCAGATACAGGAACAATATCCTTAAAGTTCAAGGTGTTCTTGACCTTTTCAATCAGTGGTAACAGCTTTTCTTTGTCATCAAGCTTGTCGACCTTATTGATAACAAGAACCACAGGAGCAGATGTACCCTCAAGCTTTTGACGAACCATCTCATCATCTTCTGTCCAATAGGTCGCATCTACTACCCAAAGAACCAGCTCTACATCACCTAAAGATGACTCTGCAGCACGATTCATTAAGCGATTAATGGCTCGCTTTTCAACCTTATGCAGACCAGGAGTATCTACGTATACAGTTTGGTAGATACCATCGGTATCAATGCCTAGTACACGATTACGGGTAGTCTGTGGCTTTCTAGATGTGATAGAAATTTTTTGACCGATGAGGTGGTTCATTAAGGTGGACTTACCTACATTAGGACGTCCAACAATGGCTACGAAACCGAATTTGGTTTGTTCCAATCTTTCCTCTCTGCTCTAGGAGCTTATATTTCAAATATGGTTGCCACAAAGCAGCATTGCTATGCAAACAAGTGGTCGCTATGACAGGCCTTTTTCAGACAAGTACTCTAACACTGCAGTTGCAGCTTTCTGCTCAGCGCGTCTGCGAGAAGAGCCTTTGCCTCTGAAGATTTGCTTAATATCTTCAACAGTGACTGAGACTTCGAAAATCTGATTATTATCGCTACCCACAATATTATCAATGCGGTAAGTTGGCAGTTTTTTATGCTTTGACTGTAATAATTCTTGCAGTGTGGACTTAGGATCCTTTTGCGACACGTTAGGATTGATTGCCTGTAAGCGGTCGTGGAACCAGCGCAACACTAAATGACGCACAATCTCAAATTGCTCATTACAGTCAATAAAAGCCGCACCAATAATGGATTCAACGGCATCTGCAAGCAAGGAATCACGACGAGAGCCACCTGACTTGAGTTCACCTGGGCCTAACAGCAGGCAATCGCCAATCTTAAACTCACGTGCAAGTTGAGCCAGAGTAGTTTCACGTACTAACACTGAACGCATTCTAGTTAGCTCGCCCTCAGGGCTCTCTGGAAATTGGGCATACAGCTCTTTGGCGATAATCATGCCTAAAATAGAATCGCCAAGAAACTCAAGACGCTCATTATGACGTGTACCATAACTGCGATGAGTTAACGCCTGCTGCAGCAGTGAAATGTCTTGAAAAGCATAGCCCAGCGTCTGTTCTAGATGCTGTATGCGGTATATAAAGTTAAGATCTGTTGTCATCACTTTGCTAATTCAGCTTTAAGAAGTGATCACCCTATAACCCCCCAAAACCAAGGATATAGCCTCTGCTACACCTTTTGACAAGGGAGTGTGAGGGACTATAGGGTGCACACTAATTTAATGTAAGGGAACTCGTGCTTCCTAAGAAAAATAGGAGCGAAATCGTCTAAGTATAGCAAGACATAAGGTGATAGCGACGCTTGTTTGCACCTTTTTCTCTAATCTAGACTAGTTCTTTGTTCTTACTTATCATCGAAATTAAAAGACTCCCTAATGCTTATCACTAGGGAGCCTTAATTAATTAATTATTGGATAGAGCCAATACGCTCGTATCTCAAGCTTGTTGGGTAAGTGAAGAAAGAACCATTGGTGTCAGCATAGGTTAGTGACATCCAAATGCAAACTGCCTTACCAACTAAGTACTTTTCAGGTACAAATCCCCAGAAGCGGCTATCCTTGCTATTATCGCGATTATCGCCCATAACAAAGTAGTATCCCTCAGGCACAACCCAAGATCCGCGCATGGCACCACGCTGTCTGTAATAATACTGAGACAAGTCAGGTGTTCTTTCACTTATCTGAATCTTATGCTGATTTTCACCAAGAGTCTCATCGTAAACAGTAAACTCATGGGTGTAAGTAGCGGCTTCATAGACAACCTTACCTGCAGCTACCATTGGTACAGCTACAGGAGACTCGCATGCTTGACCATTTGAATCTTGCTCTATGGAGTCAACAGTTACCTTACCTACATTGCAAGCCTTACGAATATAGACTTTTTTATTACTGAAAATAACTTCATCGCCAGGAAGGCCAACAACGCGCTTAATATAGTCCTGTGATGGATCCTCAGGGTATTTAAATACCACCACATCACCGCGATCTGGAGTACCAGTTCTAATCCATATCTCGTTATTTACTGGATTTCTTATGCCATAAGACCATTTGGATACAGCAATAAAATCACCAGATAACAAAGTTGGTTCCATAGAGCCTGATGGGATACGGAATGGTTCGTACACAAAGGCCCTAAACATGAAGATGAAGAAAATGACAGGGAATATGGCTGCACAAATCTGTACGAAACCTTCGCCATCTTTAATCAAGTTTAGCTGGCGCTTTGTCAGGTCTGTGCGAGTTGCCTTAGCCTCTTTATAGGCCTTCATTCGCGCTGGACGCAACTTGATAAAATCGTATACATACATCGCTCCTGTGAATACACAGAAGAGAACCAACAGTATAGATATGGTACTTATGAACATACTAGGCCTTCTATTCCTTGCCTACCTTTAAAATTGCTAGGAATGCCTCTTGAGGCACTTCTACTTTACCTAACTGCTTCATACGCTTCTTACCAGCTTTCTGCTTTTCTAAGAGCTTACGCTTACGGGTAATATCACCACCATAGCACTTTGCAAGAACGTCTTTACGTAAAGCCTTAACAGTGCATCGAGCAATGATTTGTCCGCCGATAGCAGCCTGAATTGCAATATCGAACATTTGACGAGGGATGAGCTCTTTCATCTTCTCAACTAAAGCGCGACCACGAGATTGAGCAATAGAACGGTGTACGATAATGGCTAAAGCATCAACGCGCTCTTGTGCAATCAAGATATCTACGCGCACTAAGTCACCACGCTCGAAACGCTTAAAGTTGTAATCAAGCGAAGCATAGCCACGTGATACAGACTTGAGGCGATCAAAGAAGTCTAATACAACCTCACTCATTGGTAATTCATAAGTAAGAGCAACTTGATCACCGTGGTAAACCATAGAAGTCTGTACACCACGCTTTTCTTGGCACAAGGTCATAACTGCGCCAACATAAGCGGTTGGCATCAGCATACGACACTCAGCAATAGGCTCACGAATCTCGGAGATATTGCTAATTGGAGGCAGTGCAGCAGGGCTGTCAATATGAATAATTTCACCAGAGGTCAGTACGATCTCATAAATTACAGTTGGGGCTGTAGTAATGAGGTTGAGATTGTACTCACGCTCTAAACGCTCCTGAATGATCTCCATGTGCAGCATTCCAAGGAAGCCACAGCGGAAACCAAAGCCAAGTGCAGTAGAGTTTTCTGGCTCGAAGAACAGTGATGCATCATTTAAAGAGAGCTTATCTAATGCATCACGGAAGGCATTGTAATCATCAGTATCAACTGGGAACATGCCTGCATAAACCTGTGGCTTAGCCTCGTGGAATCCAGGTAGCGCCTCAGGAGCAACATTGCGTGCGTGGGTAATGGTATCGCCTACAGGAGCACCATGAATGGTCTTAATACCACAGACGACCCAACCTACTTCACCGCAGTTTAATACTGGCACATCAACACGCTTAGGAGTAGAAATGCCCAGTCGTTCTACATCCCATGCCTGACCAGTACTCATGACCTTGATCTTGTCACCCTTACGTAAGGTGCCATTCTTAACACGTACTAATGACACTACACCAAGGTAATCATCAAAATAAGAATCAATGATCAGAGCCTGCAACGGAGCTTCAGGATCTCCAGTTGGAGCTGGAATAGAGTGAACTAAACGCTCTAATACATCCTCAACACCTAAACCAGTCTTTGCAGAGCAGCGGCAGGCATCATGAGCTTCCAAACCAACAATATCTTCGATCTCGAAGATTACCTTCTCAGGATCAGCAGCAGGTAAATCAATCTTGTTAAGAACAGGAATTACCTCAAGATTTAGCTCAATAGCCTGATAGCAGTTTGCTAGAGTCTGAGCTTCTACACCCTGGCCAGCATCAACTACTAATAATGCACCTTCACAGGCAAAAAGAGAGCGAGATACTTCGTAAGCAAAGTCTACGTGACCTGGAGTATCAATGAAGTTAAGTTCGTAGGTATTACCATCTTGTGCTTTGTACTTTAAAGTCACAGCCTGAGCCTTAATAGTAATGCCACGCTCACGCTCAATGTCCATTGAGTCGAGAACCTGAGCTTGCATTTCACGATCACTAAGACCGCCACAAACCTGAATAAAGCGGTCTGACAAGGTTGATTTACCATGATCAATGTGAGCAATGATCGAGAAGTTGCGTACTAATTTCTGGTCAAAAGTGTTAGCCATGATGAAAGTAAAAAGTTCCTAAATCTGGAGTTCCAGGGTAATCCCGTTGGCTGCCTCAGCGGCACTCAAAAGCGATATCTAGATCTTAAGCTAGCTCTCTATTATATCTAAAACATGTATCTTTTAGATCGTAACTGACAAATGCACTGTGAATAGGCCAATATTACGGTACTTCAAAGCACCCATTAACTAAAGTCTAATCATGCGGTGCGCTGGTCGATCTCCAATTGTCGAATCAACCTCATGAAAATGCATAAAATGATTCAAAGGGTATGCTCTAAAAAGTTTTAAATTATGGTATGCGACAAGTCCTGTTAAATAGTCTGCAACGATTCTTACTGGGTATCCAAGCTCAATAAGACGCTTACAGGCTGTCGGAGTTACTACATATAAAGCAGCATATATTAAAACTCTTCGGCGATTAAAAATGGCATCAAGTGTGTTATTACGCATACCTAAACGCTGGAAGTAAAATCCTTTTTCTTTATTTGCATAATACTTCTTTGCGCCAGGCAAACTCTTGATACCGATGTGAGATGAAAAGTTAATGATATCCCAAGGCTCTTTAATACAGTCAATATTATCTAAGGCCTCATAAACATCTTGATTAAGAAGCATATCGTCCTCAAGGATTACTGCTCTTTGCACTCCATCATCTAAGATCTTTTGATAAAGTTTAAGATGGGATAACGCACAGCCTTTTTCTGGTAAAGATAGCTTGTCTTCGACAAGTAGCTTTCTGCCACCTGTCATTTCTAAAATGTTTTTATCCTCATCTGCAAATAAAGCTTTCTGCTCTTCTGTTAATGCCCTACCATTCACACCATCAAAGAACTCATAATCAACTCCTTGGGCATCGAGTAACTTTGCCATGCGCTCGCGACGCTCAGTTTGGCCCTTGAGATTGATTACATAGTACTTTAGATTTTGCTTATTAGAAGCTGTAATAACGCTCATTTTAGCCATTGATCCTTGTCAATATATATTAAGCTAGTCAACAAACACTCTGCCTACAATTGTTAAATTATTACTAATCAATCATTATTTAAAGTCGAAATATTTGGTGAGATGGGCGATATCCAATAGTCGAGTCTACATTATGAAACTTCATAAAATGATTTAATGGGTAAGCTCTGAAAACTCTTAAGTTGTTATATGCAATAATACCAGTTAAATAGTCTGCAACTATTCTTACTGGATATCCTAGTTCTATAAGACGTTTGCAGGCAGTAGGTGTAACTACATATAATGCTGCATATCCCAAAACTTTTCTTCGATTAAAAATGGCTTCAAGTGTACTATTGCGCATACCTAAACGCTGAAAATAAAAGCCCTTTTCTTTATTTGCATAATACTTCTTTGCGCCTGGAAGACTCTTTATTCCTATTTGCGATGAGAAATTGATTATGTCCCAAGGCTCTTTAATACAATCAATATTATCTAGGGCTTCATAAACATCATGGCTAAGAGCTAGGTCATCCTCAAGGATTACTGCTCTTTGCACACCTTCATCTAAGATCTTTTGGTAAAGCTTAAGATGTGAAAGAGCACAGCCTTTTTCGGCTGGAGATAGCTTATCTTCAACTATTGCTTTTCTACCTCCAGCCATTTCTAAAATGTTTTTATCTTTATCTGCGAATAAAGCTTTCTGATCCTCTGTAAGTTCTCTGCCGTTTATACCTTCAAAAAACTCATAGTCTACACCTTGAGCATCAAGGCTTTGCTCCATTAGTTTACGACGCTCTGTTTCATTCTTCAGATTAATTACATAGTATTTGAGCTTTGGGGCTGTGGAGTCTTTTTTTGTAGTCATGTTAACCATTGATCCTTGTCAATACATATTCTGCTAGTGATACAGGAACCTCACCCACAACTGAATACTCATATTTTAACGCTTTTTTGCGCACAACCGAGATGGTTCCATTTGTAAGTACAGGATATAGAACTGCAGAAGGATCATTCTTATATACCCTAAATGAGGTTATACCATCTGAAAACTCTTGATAGGTACAGTTTGGACCGCCTTGTGCAAATTTACCAGAATCAACTAGCTGATATACGTTTGGAATCTGCAGCTCAGGCCACGGTAACGGATCTTCATTATTTTGAGCCTCCGCAGCTTTATCAGAGTTGACGTTACTTAATGAACCTTTTACAGCGCCAGTCGAGCCCTCTTGAGTACTGCTATTAGCTTTATCTTGAGAGTGTTCAGCTTGAAACCTATTAAATATCTCATCATTAATCGGGAAATTTAGACTAGTTACAGCCCTGCTATCCATGGTAGTCATGCGCTCAATGACAGATCCTTTAGGGTCGAGAATAGTCAGCTCAACAGGAAAATCAGACTCATCCTCTTTGGCTAGCAGATATGAATAGCGTAAGTTCTCTTGAGGCATTAGCCTTAAGATACTAACGCGCTTGCCCATCACTCTAGTTCTGCCCATAAAAATACATGAGAAGCTATTGAGCGACTTGTCTGAAGCAAAAAGACTGTCCCAAATAAAGGTTGGATGCCAGGATAACGGCAAGGCAGTCATTGTACTATCGTTATAGTCAAATCCTTCGCCATCCCTAAGCGCATACCCTTTAATTTCACCATTTAAGGTTTGCCATAAAGTGTAATGACGACCATTAGCACCAACACTTTGCAAAGTAATAAATGGGGCGATACCTCCTGGATTTGATAGAACTACAACTGATTGAGTACTTGAATCACGCACACGTGCTCTAGTTTCTTTAAACGAATCAAAACACTTATTTATATGGTTTGAGTCTATTGGACCAATGGATGAAAGTGGAATAGTGTTTGATAAGTATGAAGTATTAGCCTCAAGAGTATCGACCATAGGGTTCTCATGAGCAAAGACATTTGTTGAATAAATACTTGCTATAAGTACAGTTGCAAAACTGTAGAAACTAAAAGCATGCCGCACTTTGGTTACCTAAATTAACAAGCTACAAATACAAAAAAGGCCGTATCGCGTGGACACAGCCTTAGCATTATCTTATTAACAATCATTCTAACAGCTTTGATACTGATAGGATAACTATTGATTCAAACTATCTTGAAGCAGTTTCAGTAATAAAGCCTTGCACATAAGAATTAACTTTATCAAGTTCTTCCTGTCGAACTTTGCTTAAATCTGTCTTATCAGCTGGCGGAGTTGGTTTAGCACTATCGTTTACATTGTTATTTAGAGAAACGATATCACTCTCATTAGTCTGAAAAGCTGCTAAGTTTAACCCATTAACAGGGCCTACATTGTTTGATGCAGTTGTTGCGATGTTATCCATCTGCACGTTGGATGCATTATAGACTTGCATGCCAATTACGGCCACTGTAGCTACAGTTGCAGCAACAGCTGTTTGAATTAAAACTGTGCCTGCCTTTTTCAAAGCGATAGTTGGCATAGCTAATTTAACTTTACCAGTCTTATTTACATCTTGCTGCAAGCTAGACTGATCAAAGTTATCCTCGCTTTCATATGGAGGAACCCAAGCTTTATCTTGCTCATCAATTGCTGCCATTACTTTGTCGGCAAAATTAAAGTCGACTTTTTGAGGCATTTCATCACGCAAGGCGCTACCTATTAAAGCCCAGTTCTTTAAATGCTCTCTAACCTCAACTGAGTCAAAAGACTTTAAGTCCTCCGAACTTAGATGCTGGCAACGGCCATCAAAAAGTTCCGAGGCCTTTAAGAGTTTCTCGTTAGTTTCTGATGACTGGTTTCGCATAGACTGCTCCAAACTATAATCCCCTTTCAAAGCGAGCCATTTTTTCTTCTATATGTTGTCGTGCTCTGAAAATTCTCGATCTTACGGTTCCTAGAGGAGACTCCATAATTTCAGAAATCTCATCATAAGACAATCCCTTTACTTCACGTAAGAGGAGGGCTCGTTTTAAATCCTCAGGAAGCTCATTTAATGCCTCATTAATAATATTGCTAAGCTCATGAGAGTCGAACAAAGCGTCAGGGCCATCATTTGAAACCAACATACCGTGAACGTCATGCTTAGAATTGAATTCAGGATCATCAACATCGACTGCATAACGATGTTTATTGTTGACTTCTAAGTAAGTTTTAGCAACATTTGAGGTTACTCGAAACATCCAAGTATAAAAGGAACTTTCGCCACGGAAAGAGTCAATTGACTTGTATGCACGAATAAATGCTTCCTGTGCAATATCGTTAGCATCAACAGGATTGCTTACGAACTTGTATGCGATATCGCAAACCTTATGTTGATAACGAAGCACCAGAATGTTGAAAGCCTGCTTATCACCTTGCTGAACACGCTTTACCAGCGCAATATCTTCAGCTGCGAGTGATTGTGCCTGCTCTTTAGTCATCATAATGATTCAACATCCTGTTTAGTCCTATAGACCATTGAACTTATTAAAAAGTTCCCTAGCTGAGGTATTCTCACAATACATACGCTATTTGACAAGACTAAGATAGAGATCTTAGACATTCGTATAGAACAATAAGATCGCAAGACTACTATGCATAACACAAGTATAAAGCATACAACGTTCATCTCAGACAATTAATGATCGTTTTGCATTAATATCTCGCCCTACTTTAGTGCACCACTTATCGCATAAAAGACGATTTAAATGCCATTTTGTTAGCAAGTCTTGAAGAAGTTATTAAAATTCAGGTTTGTATTAGGCTAAAATCTGATTAGCTTGGCTCTTGGCATAGCACAAGCCACATCTGTGAAACTCTATTTGACCGCTTTAGCTTTTAGCTGGCACTTGAAGCAACTTCAAATACCCGCGATCAAATTCACTACGATTTAAGGGCTCCATTATGGATTACACAACAGACTGCCTTGTTATTGGCAGTGGTGCCGCAGGTCTAACTTTGGCATTAGGTATTGCCAAAAGTGCGAAAGTGATTGTTTTGTCTAAGGCTGACGTATGCGCTGGTTCAACAAACTATGCCCAAGGTGGTATAGCAGGCGTATACAACATTAAGGATGATCAAGACTCGATTGAGGCTCACATCAAAGATACCTGTATTGCAGGATCTTTTATCTGTGATGAAAAAGTAGTTCGTGAAGTGGCAGAACATGCTCATGACTCAATTCAGTGGTTAATTGATGCCGGCGTTCCTTTCGATCTCAAGGAAGAAGAAAAGAGCGCCGAACAATCACCTTATCATCTGCATAGAGAAGGCGGTCACTCTCATAGACGTATCTTCCACGCAGAAGATCACACTGGTAAATCAATCCAGGAGACTTTAGTTGCACGTGCAAAAGAGCATCCAAACATTACGATCTTAGAAGATCGCTATGCTATTGATCTCATTACAACTAAAAAGCTGAATATGCCAGGTAATCGGGTACTTGGTGCCTATGTGCTGAATGAAAAAGACGATCAAGTAGAGATCATTAGAGCTCGTTTTGTTGCTCTCTGTACAGGCGGCGCATCCAAGGTATACCAATACACATGCAACCCAGAAGTTAGCTCTGGTGATGGCATAGCAATGGCTTGGAGAGCTGGCTGTCGCGTAGCAAATATGGAATTTAATCAATTCCACCCAACTACTCTTTACAACGCAGCTGATCGTAACTTCCTGTTAACAGAAGCGTTACGTGGAGAAGGTGCTACCTTAGAGCGTAAAGATGGTACACGCTTTATGCCAGAGTACGATGATCGCGGTGAACTTGCTCCTCGTGACATCGTAGCAAGAGCTATCGATCATGAAATGAAGAAAACTGGCGCTGACTGCATGTATTTAAACATCAGTCACAAGCCGGCAGACTTTGTTAAGAAGCATTTCCCAACTATTTACGAACGCTGCTTAAAGGTTGGCATCGATATAACCAAAGAACCAATCCCAATTGTTCCAGCAGCTCACTTCAGTTGCGGTGGTGTGATGGTGGATAGCAAGGCAAGAACCGATATTCAGGGACTCTATGCCATTGGCGAAGTTGCATACACTGGTCTGCATGGAGCCAATCGTCTTGCTTCAAACTCTCTTCTTGAGTGTGTAGTTTATGGTCAGGCTGCAGCTAAAGATATTACTCAGCACCTTGCAGATGAGAATATAGATGAGCTTGAGCAAATCGATATCCCTGCTTGGGATGATAGCCGTGTGAGCGATTCTGATGAAGAAGTGATCATTACCCACAACTGGCATGAGCTTAGACTCATGATGTGGGATTATGTTGGTATTGTGCGTACTAATAAACGCCTGCAACGTGCGCTCCACCGCATTAACCTTCTTAAGAAAGAGGTTGCAGACTACTACTCACACTTTAGGATTTCTAAGAATCTCCTCGAGCTTAGAAACCTACTACAAGTAGCTGAGATCATAGTGTACTCTGCTCAAGAGCGCAAAGAGTCTCGTGGCCTGCACTACTCATTGGACTACCCAGAACAACTGCCAGAAAAGAAAGTTACGATCCTTAGTAAGGATCAAATTGTTTAATATTAGCTAGACTAATATACCAATCAAGGCAGGAATATCCTGCCTTTTTAATACCTCTTAATATATTCACGAAGGCTTCAATAAGAAAACATGGGCAACCAAAAAAGAATAAAAATAGTATTTTGTATACCAGAGCTAGTTATCGGCGGTAGTGAGATTGCTCTTTGTGAAATGCTCTTAGCACTAAAGGAAACTAACATATTTGATCTTAGTGTAATCACTTTTAACAAGATAACACATCCTAGATACAAGTATTTCTTTGAAGAACATGGAATTACAGTTTTAGATGCCTCTAAGGATGAAACAAAACCAAAGTTTCTTAGAAATATTCTTAGATTGCATAAAGCAAGAAAGTATTTTAAACAGCAAGATATCATTGTAGACTTTAAATATACATATGCTTACAGATTTTACAGAGGCATAAAAAAGCCTAAAATTTGCTGGTTACATTGCGGATTTAATTACTTTCAAAAACACCTAAATGCAGAGTTACTGAGCAAATACGACAAGGTAGTTTGCTTAAGTAATAATATCATTCATGAAATAAAGGAAAATTACCCAATATTACAAGACAAAATAGTACGCATATACAACCCGATTAACGTTGAAAGAATACTTAATCAATCCAATGACATAATGTTTTCAACGGACGGACGCTACTTTGTTGCCGTTCAACGGCTTGATCCACATGAAAAAGATGTAGAAACAGTTATTCGAGCGTTTAATATATTCGCAGAAAGTAATAAGGAATTAAAACTCTACATTGTTGGTGGTGGCTCAGTAGAGTACACAGACTATCTTAAGGGTCTATGTGAAACAGATAGGATTATATTTACAGGTGAACTAAAAAATCCCTATAGTATGATAAAAAATGCAGAAGCGCTAATTCTTTCATCAAAATCGGAGGTTGGAGAAGGTCTTTGCCTAGTATTACTTGAAGCACAAGCGCTTGATACATTATGCATATCATCTAACGTAAAATCTGGACCACCTGAGATTCTGTTAAATGGCCAAGCTGGTCTGCTTTTTGAGACAAGCAATCCTGAAGACTTGGCAAATAAATTAACTGCCATTTGTTCTGATCAAGTAGATGTTTTAAAGCTAGTTCAATACGCCAAAGAACAGATAACAAGATTTTCGAGTAAAAAATCTGCTGAAGACTTTATAAAGGTAATTCACGAAATTCGCACTGAATAAGCCATATAAAACAAGGTTTATGACGTTGTAGACCGCTACAATTAAACGTATTTTTTAATTATCTACGATCAACTATTTTAACCCTTAACTTTTCAAGTAATTACCCCTCAAACAACCATGTATCACAAATGCCATCTGTAAAATCCGATAAATAATTGAAAAATAAGCATACAGCCCCTTTCAGGGGCTTTTTTTATATGCTATAATTGAGGGATAAATTATCCCTTAAACAACTTCATTAGACGGTCGTTATTGTGATCTCAACTAAAGCTATAGTAGACCTGCCTAAAGCACCTCATCGCATCAAGATGGTAAAAGCTAAAAATGGCACTAGATATGTTTATCTAGAGGTCGGCAGAACTTATAACAAGGAAAAGAAGTACAACTTGCCTGAAAGAGTTGCTATTGGAAAGCTCTGTAAAGATGACAACTCAAAGATGCATCCTAACCAGAAGTACTATGAGCTTATTGCAATCGATACAGTTATAGACAGGGCAGCGCTATATATGCCTGCAGAAGCTCCTAATATCAGGAGTCATAGCAGGCTTATACAAGTAGGTTCTCATGTAGTTATAAATGAATGCGTGACTGATTTTAGCCTCGAAGAATTACTGAGTCAGTCAATCGAAGATGCTGGCCAATCTGATGTTTTATATGCGAGCACCATCTTGGATCTAGCATCATACTCGATTGTTACTCAGTCAAATAAAGCCATCCACTATGAGAACTACGCTTATAATCACTATTTGTTCGAACATGATCAGCGAATTATTAGTGGTCCAGAAATCTCTGTAACTCTGCCAATGATTAATGATGATGTGCAGATGAGCTTCCTAGAGCGCTGGAATAGGATGCATAGTGACTGTGGTGAAGTAGTTATTGGCTATGACTCAACAAACAAGAACTGTCAGGCTGGAGATATTGAGATTGTAGAGTTTGGCCACGCAAAAGTTGATAGAGGCACACCCATCTTCAACATAGCAATTGCCACTAGCTTAAGGGGAAGTATTCCGCTGTTCTATGAGACTTATGGAGGATCTATTCCTGACGTATCACAACTTGAACACTTCATCGGTAAGTTAAAGAGCTATGGATACAAAAAAGTCAAATTGGTTTTAGATCGAGGATACTTCTCAGCCAAGAACTTTGATGTCATTGAGAAAGCTGGCTTCGATTTTATTGTCATGGTTAAAGGCTGTAAGTCATTAATACATGACTTTATCGATAAGCATGGTCCAAGGCTTGCCGTATCGCATGATGCAACAATAAACGGTAATCTATGTCTACATGGCTTAACTGTTGAACACGATTTTCTTGGAAAAAACCGTTACTTCCACCTGTTCTTTTCAAAGAATAAGAGTGTTTCTGAGGCAGAGCAGCTGCAGAATGATTTGTCCAAGCAGAGAGCTCTGCTAAACGCTCATGAAAACAAGGTTTTTGAGGTGACTGACAACAGCATTCTTGAGCACTTTAAACTAGTATATTCTGATGATGGAAAGACATTCCTATATGCTGTTGAGAATAAGGAGGTTATTGCGGAGAAGCTATCTCGCTGTGGCTTCTTCTGCATCATAACCTCGAACAACGTAAGTGCTGAAGAGGCTTATCTTGACTACAAGAAGAGAGACACGTCTGAAAAGCTATTCTGTGCTGACAAGACATTCCTTGGCGCTCAAAGTGCAAGAGTTCATAGTCTTCCTTCGCTAAAAGCAGTCATCTTCATACTTTTCATAGCACTGATTATTCGCTCAAGAATATATGTACTCTTGAAAGATGCTTCAATCAAATCAGGCAAGAGATCGCAACACTTAAACGTACCAAAAGCTATTAAAGAACTAGACAAGATTGAGATCATTCAGCCAGTAGTTGGCGAACCGTACACACTATCAAGTGCTATTAACTCTAGGGCTAAGCAGATCCTTAGCTGCTTTGGCATAAGTGAAGAAGATGCGCTAGAGCGTATACAGAGAATGGGCAGCAACGAGGCTCTTTGGAAGAATAATAAAGTTCAGAGGCAGTTTGCAATTACACAAAAGGATAAAGAGGCTCAAGATGACTTTGCAGAGCTTGAAGAAAGCCAGGGCTTAGACACACTTGAGTGCGCAGTAATTTACTATGAGGATGAAGAGTACTAATGGCACGTAGAAAAAGCATAGCTTCAATTGAGACCAAGATTGAAGAGAGTAAGTCACGCATTGAGAGACTTGATAAGAGACTAGCTAATGAAAAGAAGCTCCTTGCTGATTTGTTAAATGAACGTGATCGCACATATGCTGATGCTATTCTTAATGCACTGAAGACAAGCAACAAAACCATAGAGCAAGTCATGACTTTCTTAGGAAAATAGATACGTCAAACTCGTTCTAAGGGATAATAATTTGAAAAGTTCAGG
>Reeses_p1__coassemble_440_pt1 | contig 26386 bp, 18 predicted proteins | sample Reeses_p1__metabat2_low_PE_009 | metagenome-assembled genome bin Reeses_p1 | reverse complement strand
AATTTGACCCAATCCTTAATTGGATTTTTTTCTAAATTATTTGTTGACTATGTAAAAACAGACTATGGATTAATAAGGACGCGATTAAATGGCATTAACCTGGCATGACATAATTGGTGATCTTAAAGAGACTGATTACTTTAAGAATGCTTTAAATGCATATGATGCTGATGTCCAAGCAGGCATTGCTTGCTATCCTCCAAGAAAGGAGATCTTCAATGCCTTTAAGCTCACAGCCTTTGAAGATCTTAAGGTCGTCATTATTGGACAAGACCCATATCATCAAATGGGCCAAGCCATGGGACTGTCATTTTCGGTGAAGCCAGGTATCAAAGTCCCACCATCTTTGCAGAATATCTATAAGGAACTGCAATCAGACATTCCTGGATTTGTGATTCCACAGCATGGCTGCTTAACCTCATGGGCAACGCAAGGTGTGCTCTTATTAAATGCTATCTTATCGGTTCAAGATAGTAAGCCACTTTCTCATGCTAAACGTGGCTGGGAGGTGTTTACCGATGAGGTGATCTCACGCATCAATCAGCATAGCTCTAATGTGGTCTATCTTCTGTGGGGAGCTAAGGCCAAAGCTAAATGCATGAGCGTTGATAGAAACAATAACCTCATCTTAGAAAGCGCTCACCCATCTCCACTCTCTGCTTACAATGGTTTCTTTGGTTGCCGCCACTTTTCTCAGGCTAATGCTTATTTACAAGCCCACGGCAAGACGCCTATCAATTGGCAGTTGCCGCTCACTATTGACACACAAGGCTAAAGCCATTTACGCATGGCCAAACAAGCCTAAAGCCATTCATGCCATGCATGAGGGCGGCTAAAGCCATTTACGCATGGCAAGGCACGCCTAAAGCCATTTACGCATGGCTAGGTACGCCTATAGCCATTTACGCATGGCTAAGCACGGCTAAAGCCCATTAGTTATGTTGGTTTGAGCTAAGACAAGTAAGTTTAGCTAGATAAGCTAAGCGTTGAGTAAGGAGAGGACTTTCTCTTCAATGCGCTTAAGTCCTGTGCCATCGTAGATCTTAAGGCAGTTGTTAGTGAACTCTTGAGAGCGGCTAGAGAGCTCTTTGAGTGCCTTAGATACGGCTCTAATATCGTTGAGCTCATCAAGGCTCAGGGTGAGGCCAATATCATTTTGCTCGACTACAACATCAGCACCTTTTTGATTGTCGGCAATCATTACTCCAGCGGTTGGAATAGCTGAGGCAATACGTTCACGGAACATGCCGCCATATGCGCCAATAGCCGCATCGTGCTTAAAGAGTAAATCAGCAACATCAGAGCAATGGTGCAGGAGTATAAAGTGTTGTTGATATTGCTTAGGTATGCCTACGCGTACACGCTCCACTATGGTGTCATAGTCTTTATTGGCAGCACCGGCAAGCAGGGTAAAGCAGTATTGTTCGTAGAGCTTACCTTTGATGATAGTGTCAGTAAGATGTAAACAGGCACTAACAGGATCGGCACCACCAAAGCTAATGAAGATACGCTCAAAAGGAAGCGCCTGACCATCAGAACAGCTGCAGTGTTTAGCAAGCGATGAAAGCGATGATCCATCCTTACCTAAGAGTGCACGGTAGTTAAGTTGTAACTGATGGGCTCCACAAGTACATGGGCTTTGATAGTTAAGATCGTAAAACTCTGGATAGAAACGCTCTTGGGTTAAAGAGTATTGAGAGCCAAGCAAAAGCTCACAGTCGCTATTGCACAGCTTTTGATACTCACTTTCATGAGTGATTAAAGTCTGATCTAAGAGCATATGGCATTGATGAGGTCTATCATAGAGATCATCAACTACAAAGATCTTGCAGTGCTCATAAAGCAATGACTCAAGCGAGCTATCAATTGCATAATCATCAATGATCACTACCTTAGGCAAGTTGCCAATGTCACTCTTGCCAATAAGGTAGTCTGGATGAATCGTTGCTGCAGATGCGCCGGTATAAGATTCAGCTAGATAGCTAAAGATGTCTTCTTTGCACTTAAACTCCAGCACCTCGTCATAATCATTACACATAGGTAAGAGTGCTTTATCAAAAGCATAGACGTACAGACGTAGATAGGCCTTACTCTTAAGCTTTGGTAAGAGGCTGCGAATACGCATAAGATGGCCAGTTCCAATTGAGGAGTTAGCACGTAAGATAACGCCAATGACGGGCAAGGTAGCTCTCTCCATACAAATGGATCTCCTAAAAAATACTAATGTGCAAGAGTAGGGTGAAGCCTAAGTTTTGGCGCGATATCAGCACCTGCCAGAGCAAGAGGAATCAGTGCTACAGATAGTAATTTTGCTCTAGAGCGGGCGCTTGAATGATAGGTGACGCTATTTAGTCGTAATTGAGCTTCTTAATAGCCTCAGCCAGGATCAGGGCGTATTCCCAATCCTCTGGAGTGTCGATATCAATAACACGGTAGCGAGGCATTTCGTACAGACGGCAGACAAAGTCTTTGTAAGGATCGCGCTTAGCACGCTCAGCTTCGTCTAGGCCTTCATACAAGGTGTACTCAATAGACTTAAAATAGAACTGACCAGCGTCTTGGTAGGCCTTAGGCAAATCCTGAGAGCGCATTGGGATACACTCAGGCATAACTGGATCAGGAGCACCAGCTTCAGTTTTGTAAAAGCCTCGTTGGAATGGGAAAGGGAACTCGCAGCATGAGAAGAGGTAGTCGACATGATCTTTATTGAAGATCTCATAGGCCTCTTTTAAATGCTTAGCTGTTAGTAAAGGTGCAGTAGCGTAGATAGTGCAAATAGCATCATAGTCTTTGCCTTGGGCTTTCATCTTGAGATAGGCATCACTAGCAACAGGACCAGTGCCAGTAAAGTCATTGGACAGTACCGCATCACGTAAGAAAGGCACAGAGGCACCATACTCACGAGCAACTGATGCTATTGCCTCGTCATCAGTAGAGACAATGATGTCAGTAAAGATGCCAGATTCTTTTGCCGCCTCAATTGTATAGGCAATAAGTGGCTTACCTAAGAAATCTTTTATGTTCTTATGTGGAATACGCTTTGAACCACCACGTGCTGGAATAACTGCAAGTAATTTCTTATCCATAAGGTCAACCTTAACGACTCATGTCATACGCCTAAGCGCAGACAATTTCTAACTCTCAATCACAATGAGAATACTGCCAGATCATAAGAACTAGTAATCAAAGTGCCTAGATCTAATAGGGCATAAATACACAAAGCCCTAGATTGGATCTAGGGCCTAACAAGTTTTTGAATGCCTAAGCTATTTTTAGGAGCCAATCTTATCTAAAGCAGCTGCAATGATAGAGCTAATCATGCTCTGATCTACACGATTGATCTTAGGATGGAGCGGGATGGTTAAGGTATGCTGATAGAAGTACTCGGCACCTTCAAGTAATTCGTTGTACTTGAGTTTTTGATAGTAAGGATGACGATAGATTGGCAGATAGTGAATCTGTGCGCCTACACCCTTTGAGCGGAGGGTATTGTAGATCTCATCACGGTGAGGTACTTGTACCTGATATAAGTGCCAAGAGCTCTCGTAACCCTCAGTATCAGCAACAGGCAGAGTAATGATGGACTTGTCGAGTAACTCCTCATAGTCCTTAGCTAATTGACGACGCTTAGCCAGGAAGCTGTCGATTCGAGCAAGCTGTGATACGCCAAGAGCAGCTTGCAAATCTGACATACGGTAGTTGTAGCCAAGATCAATTTGCTCATAGTACCAAGCAGGCATATTTGGTCGCTCCATGAGTGCAGTATCGTGAGTGATACCATGCGCATGGAGTAAACGTACACGCTCAGCAATTTTGCGATTGTCAGTTAAAACCGCGCCACCTTCTGCAGTGGTGATGATCTTAACTGGATGGAAAGAGAAGATAACTGCATCAGAGAAGATGGCCTTACCAATGATGTTGCCCTCATAGGTTGCACCGATAGCATGGGAGGCATCTTCAACTAAGTAGAAGTCATAACGCTGCTTAAGGTTTTGCAGAGCACGTAACTCACAAGGACGGCCAGAGAGATGCACTGCAACTACAGCCTTTGGTAGCGGCTTCTTGTTTTGCTCTGCATCTTTGAGCATCTGAGCTAACTTGTTTACGTCAAGATTGCCAGTGTGCTTATCGACATCGATAAAACGCACAGTAGCACCACAGTAGCGGGCGCAGTTAGCTGAAGCGGCAAAGCTGATGGCAGATACCCACACTTCATCTTCAGGACCAACGTCCATAGCCATCATGGTAACGTGCAAAGCTGCAGTAGCACTTGAGGTGGCAATAGCATAGTCTGAGTCAGTGTAGTTGCACAGACTATCTTCAAACTCGGCAACCTTCGGGCCGCAAGTTAAAAAGTCAGAGCATAAGACGCGTTCAACAGCCTTGATGTCCTCATCATTGATGCATTGGGTGCTGTAAGGGATCATAGACTCTCCTAGAAGTCAGCTTTGATACTAGTAGTACATAGCTTGTACGCATATAAGCAATGAGACAAATGCTGATCGCTTGTACGCGCAGATAAAGGGTGGTGTGACCACAAAGCAAAGTGTTTAGCACTGTTGCCACGTAATAATCTCATAGCAAAAGCAAAGTGTTTAGCTCTGTTGCCACGTAATAATCACATTGCATGAAGCGATTTAATTTAAGCGCTATGGAAGATTATTAGTGCTGAAAATGCGGTCGTACAAAAGTAAAAAGGGCCCGCATCTAGGATGCTGACCCTTTATAAGAACAAGGCGTCTAAATTAGACGTGCTTGTTTAGCTCAATGAGCTCATCAACTGTCAGATAGTGAGGGTTGTTGAATGAGTTGTATTCAAAGTTGGCCTCAACAGGAGCGCCCTTCTCACCGAGCTTAGTTTCTAAATAGTCAACATCACTATCACCAAAGCGAATGGATGGTTTGATGATAAAGAAGTTATCAAACTCAACAGTGTGCTGGAAGTCATCACGAGGGCACATAACCTCATGGATCTTCTCGCCTGGACGAATACCAATGATCTTCTGCTTGATATCTGGACCCATAGCAGTAGCAAGGTCAGTAATGCGAATAGATGGAATCTTTGGTACGAATACTTCACCGCCGTGCATACGTACTAAGTTAGTAAGCACGAATTGAACACCTTGCTCTAAGGTAATCCAGAAGCGGGTCATATTCTCATCGGTAATTGGTAACTCAGTAGCACCATTAGCAATGAGATTACGGAAGAAAGGAACAACTGAGCCACGTGAGCCAGCTACGTTACCGTATCTAACTACAGCAAAGCGTAGATCGCGGTTACCAACTAAGTTGTTACCAGCAACGAAGATCTTGTCGGAGCAAAGCTTGGTTGCGCCGTACAGATTGATTGGGTTAGCAGCCTTATCGGTAGATAAAGCGATAACACGCTGAACTTTAGTGTATAAAGCAGCTTCGATAATGTTCTCAGCACCACCAATGTTAGTCTTGATGCACTCCATTGGGTTGTACTCAGCGGCAGGAACTTGCTTAATAGCTGCAGCATGAATAACCACATCAACATCGCGGAAAGCTAAGTACAGACGCTCCTTATCACGAACATCACCGATGAAGAAACGCAGACGGCTTTCATCGCGGTACATCTGCTGCATTTCGAACTGCTTGAGTTCATCACGTGAGTAAACAATGACTTTCTTGACAGGATAACGATCAAGAACGGTACGGATAAACTTCTTGCCAAAAGATCCAGTACCACCAGTTACCAAGATGGTCTTGTCCTTAAGAAATTCCGTGATCTTGGATTCAATGTCTAACATCTTTCTTCCTAACAGTTCAGTTGTATACGTTTATGCAGTCGTGCAATGAGTATGTGCATTTAATGGCCGTAGCGACAATTAAAACGCAATTACGGCCGCATGATGTGCATATTAAACCTGGCATGTGCTTATTAAGCCAGGCATGTACATATTAAACCTGGCATGTGCTTATTAAGCCTGGGCGCTGATGCCGTATTTCTTCATCTTTTCAATGAGAGTGGTTCGACGGAGGCCTAAGGTCTCTGCTGCTTTAGCCACTACGCCATTGGTTTGCTCTAAGGCTTGCTTAATCATGGAGATCTCGATGTCCATGATCATATCCTTGAGGTTGACACCATCAGAGCTTAAGCGAGGAATGAAGGCCTGAGCCATGTCCTCTTCATCACGAATAACTGGCAGATCAGGGAGCTCAGCACGCTTTTGCGCAGCTTGCTCACTATCTAAGTCACTTGCAACTAAGGACTCGTCGAAGTCCATGTCGAAATTATCATCAACGCTGTCAAATTCGTCAGTGCAAGTAAATGCCTCAAGCAGAGCCTCACGCTCAGCTACTGGATCATCCTGGATTTGATCGCCACGATACTTGGCTGGGAGATCGCTAATATCGATTACTTCATTTGGATGGAGAATCAGCAAGCGCTCAACTAAATTGGACAGCTCACGCACATTACCCTTCCACTCGTCCTGCATTAAGGTAAGCATAGCGCGTTGAGTGAAACGAATAGTGGTGTGCTGCTCCTTGCCATGACGGTTAACTAATTCTTGGATAAGAATTGGAATGTCGTCAGTACGCTCACGCAGAGGTGGAGTTTCAATTGGGAAAACGTTCAGTCGATAGAACAAGTCCTGACGGAAACGCTTCTCCTCAACCATGGTCTCTAAGTTTTGGTGAGTAGCTGCAATAACACGTACGTTGGCATTGATGATCTTGTTAGAGCCTACACGGGTAAACTTGCGTTCTTGAAGTACACGCAACAGTTTTACCTGCATAGCAAACGGCATATCACCAATTTCGTCTAAGAAAAGGGTACCGCCCTCAGCAAGCTCGAAACGACCTTCACGAGTAGCAAATGCACCAGTAAATGCGCCCTTCTCGTGACCAAATAACTCAGACTCTAAGAGCTCGCCTGGAATAGCACCGCAGTTTACAGGTACGAAAGGCTTCTTAGAGCGGTTTGACATGTCGTGAATTGCACGAGCAACTACTTCTTTACCAGTACCTGACTCACCTAAAATCAGAACGTTGGCATCAGTAGGCGCTACTTGCTCAATGAGACGACGAACAAGACAGATAGCATCGCCACGACCAACCAGTCGCTTAATGAGAGCGCCACGACGACCATCGGAGCGGCCTGACAGACGGCTCATGGTCTTAAATGACTGGCTATAGTGCAGCAGCTGAACTAATTCATCATAGGTAGGTTCTTCGGTAAGACGACCAATGTAGTTTGCGTCTTCCTTACCAGTTGGGACGAACTCAGCATCGCAAATGATGAAAGCAGTACGGTTGTACTTAGGTATGATGCGGCTAATAGTAGCCTTGCCATCTAAATCACCTAAGATACATGCATCCACAGACTCAGAGGATGAGTCGAGGTAAGACAGACAGTCTTCGACTTCACCTGTTTGAGTTGCTGCACCGAGGAAACTGAAGATAGTTTCTAAAGCCTGACGCTTATCTTGGTTATGCTCGATGATAAGAACGTTGCCTGAAAACTGCATATTCCCGCCTTATGTTAGGCACTAAATGAAGCGACCAAAGTAGTGGACAAATAAGTCATATCACAGGGTTAAAAAGGATATGGCATCTAAAAGCACTTACTTTAAAGTCGGCTACAATCGTTAAGATCTCAAAAAAAAGAGGCACTAATTTGCCAGATCAAATGATGAGATCTATACACAATAGTCCAAAGCTCAATACGAGTTATCTGCCTTATTACAAAGGGCCATAAAGTCTTTTGACTCTCTTAAAGACTTTATGACTCTCAATCCAATATGCACACTTATCAAGAGATGATAAAGGTGCTAGTTGGTGTGTTCATGTATCGAGTCATGCTTAGGGACTTAAGTTAAGCATGGCTGCCTCTCCAAACGCTTGTTGACTATAAAGTAGATAAGTCGGCGTTAAAGCAATCTGCAGACTACAAAGAAGATCCGTAAACCCTAGATCTTGAAGACGAACAATAAACTCTCGCACACGAGCTCAATTTATATATCAGCACTATACATAAGAGAAAAAGTTCGCATGGAACTAAGTAGCTGCAAAAACTCGATCTCAAACGTTAGTCCTAGCTAATAAAAACTATGGAACTACTCGTTTAAGGCAGAATTTTTACAAGTGCCTATGATACGCCATTTTGAGATGAATTTGGCAGTATTTTGACGGACTGTCAAAAAATCTGTTGGCGCTAAAACACCTGAAAATAGCTCGATCATTATTAAATGATCTCCACTAAAGCTCATGTTATGTGCATAACAAATGCGTTGAAATTCGGATCTTAACTAGATATGCCTGGTATACAAGTAATATCTAGGATGAATCAACTTCGTAACCATAATCGTTCAAAAATTTTTACCCTATGCATCATTGTGAAACGATAGATATCTGATCAATCTCACACTTTGTTTTACATCCAATGTAAATTAGAACATGTAACTGCACCAAACCCGCCCGATCTTAGCTCTACCTAACTACTAAACCACCATTCTCAAAGCGCAACTCCATGATCCTCGCACCACAAATTTTTAATAGTTTCGCTCTACAAACGCAGCCAATTATCGACATGCCTGATCTCACGATCCATACATATATAAGTAGAGGGTAGCAACTCAAGAACTCACGATCCCTAAGAAGCGAGCGCTACATATATAAGTAGAAAGTAGCAACTCAAGATCTCACGATCTCTTAGTAGCGTGCTCTGCATATATAAGTAGAAGGGAGCAACTCAAGATCTCACGATCCATCAGTAGCGAGCTCTACATATATAAGTAGAAAGTAGCAGCTCAAGATCTCACGATCTTGAAGCATCGCGATCTTAAGATTTTTAAGCTATAAGATCGCAAGATCTTTGAGGTCGTAAAACTGGCGATCGCTGATCCTATGAAAAAGAAAAAGCATTGATGCTTCTACATAAGATCAGAAGGATGTCGCATATAAATAAGGTTATATAGCGATCGTCAAAAAGCATACACCAAGATCGCAGCAAGGTTTTGGTGATTACTGAGATCGTAAGATCTCACGATCGCGGATCATGACTTGAAAGAGATATACATAAATGTGGATCGCAAATTTGTGGCGATCTTAAACGGCAGATCTTGAGATCGCACAGTACGCCTATTGAGGGCTGTGATCCTTGGGCGGTGATCTCTGATCCTTTGTCAAATGATCTTTAGCATCAAATCATGGGTGAAATAGGGGTGTAAAAAGGCTGTCATGCCTAGCTCATGAATGCGATATTTATGCGGTTTAAAAGCGTCAAAAAGCCTATGGCATATAGGTTGCACAAACACTAAAAAATATCCTAAATCGTGTCTCGCAAATGGCTTATTTATAAGCTTTTATAAAGATTTGACACAAGGATTTTGTGCATGGGTTTGAAAAAAAAACTGCACAAAAAGCTTTAGGACTTCAAGATTTTTAGGTTAGTGAAGTAATAGACGGTAGACGTTATGGATGCTGGTTTACAAAAAGCTAAGGCTGATTTAGGCCTGCTCGCAGATACACGTGGCTTAAACAAGCTGCGCTCTTTGGGCAACGGTACTAATAAACAAAAGGCCGAAGCCCTGTACATGGCTGCCCAACAGTTTGAATCACTCTTGATGCAATACTGGGTTGATGGCATGCGTTCTACCAATGAGGAAATCAACCCTGATTCTCCTCTGCGTAGTAAGTACTCTGGATTCTTCGATGACATGCTTGCTCAGCAGCAAGTTGGTGCCATGGTTCAGGGTAACGCATCTGGCGGTGCATCAATTAACAAATCTTCTATTACTTATCTCATCACTAAGCAGTTTGCTAGAACTCTGGGTGATGAGGGTAAAGCCCTCATGGCAGAACTAGAAGGTCGTCCATATGAACCTACTAAGGTTACTAGGATGCCAGGCGGCATGATGCCAATTAATGGTCCTGATGCCAAGTTCTACAACTACTCAGAGGACTCATTGCGTCCTATTGTCAAACGTCCATCAGAAATGTTTGCCGCCGCTAAAGGCAAATCTGCTGAGCAGGCAACAGTTAACAACCTCAATCAGGTTTATGCATCACTTCCTGATCAAAGTGAAATGCGTAACTTCAACTCTCCAGAGGATTTTGTGGAGAAGATGATGCCTTATGCAGTTAAGGCAGTTGAGGGTATTGGCATGAACCCATTAGTTTTAGTGGCTCAAGCAGCACTTGAGACTGGATGGGGCAAACATGTGCCGTCTGGCAATAATTACTACGGCATTAAGGCTGGCCGCTCATGGACAGGAATGACTCAGGATCTTGATTCTGACGAGTTTGAAAACGGCGCAATGGTTAAGCGTAACTCCCGATTTAGAGCCTATCCTTCGGTGCTTGAGAGCATGAAGGACTATGTTGCCTTAATCACTGGCAATGATCGTTACTCAAAAGCTGCCGGCAAGAGTTTCGATCCTGACAAATATTTTGATGAGATTCAGGCGGCCGGATACGCTACGGATCCGCATTATTCCGCCAAACTCAAAAATATTTCACGCCAAATCGCATTTATGGCATACAAATAGCATTAAGGGTTATCAAGAGAATTTAATCTCGGCTTGAACAGGGCCGCAGTTGAAGGAATTAGGTCTATGCTCGATTTGTTACAGACTGGTAAGTATGGTGTACTTACCCAACAGAAGCTTTTAAACACCACCTCTAACAACATCAATAACGTCAATACTCAGGGCTATACTCGTCAAGAGACCCATGTCTATACAAGCACTATTGATTGGGGTGTAGGCAGCACTGTAACACGCCGTATGTACGACAAGTACGTACAGCGCGAGATGTTCCGTGACCAAGGCAATGTAGGTTTCTATGATGCTTTTGCTACTGGCTTAAGCACCGTTGATAGCATGCTGTCCAACAAGGACACATCTATTAACAGCAAGCTCGACTCCCTGTTCACTTCAATGGAAGCAGCTGTTCAGAACACTACTTCTGTTGCAAGCCGTCGTGAGCTGTTAAGTCAGTTCCAAACTATTGTAGACCGTTATAACACCCTCAACTACAACATCCGCAATCAGATCACTGATATCAACAATAAGGTTGATGATACTGCTGCTGAGATTAATAACCTCGTTAAGGGTTTATTCGAAGTTAACAAGCAGGTTGCAAAGTTAGGCTCAGCTGGTCTGCAGTCTGATATTGGTATGCAGTTGGTTGACGAGCGTGACCGTTTAGTTGACGCAATTTCTAACTTAGTAGACGTTCAGGTTACTACTGAGGATGACGGTTCATTCAGCCTTTACTTAGGTAATGGCCAGTTACTCGTAAACCACGACACTTACGGTACTTTACAGGTTAACCAGCACCCTGCTGATCCAACCCGTAAAGAGGTTGGCTTATACTTCAATACTCCTTCTAAGACTAAGATTGAAGTAAGCCACTCTCAGTGGGGCGGCAAGTTAGGTGGCTATTTAGCAGCATCTGACCAGATGCGTCAGGCTATGCGTGATCTTGGTCAGAATGCGTTAGCATTTGCTGATGCTATGAACGAGCAGAACCGTGGCGGTATTACCTTAACTGGTAATGCAGGTCTTGATTTAATAACCATCCCTGATGTTCCTGCTTGGTCAAGCAATGATGCATTTGCTATGACTGTAAAGTTTGATCGTGGCGCTGGTGAGCAGATTCATTCAGCTGACTACCGTGTAACTTGGGACAATACTCAGCAACCACCTGTACCACAGGTGTGGATGACCGATGCTTCTGGCAAAGAGACCCAAATTGACCAGAACCTTGTTCACGTAACACCACCAGCTGGTCAGCAAGGTAACATGGTAATTAAGCTTGAAGGCCATGGTGTAACTATGACTTTCAACAACACTCAGCAGAATATCGCCAATGCTGATGTTGAGTTCCGTGTACAGCCTACTTTTGATGCTGCATTCCAGATTAAGTGCAACATTAGTAAGCCGGAAGACTTTGCTTTTGCATCAGCAATTCGAACTAACGTTGTACCTAACAAGGGTAATGCTACACCAACTCTTAATGGTGTTTTCCAGATGGGTACAGGTCAAAACGTAGCTGGTGAAGAGGCTATGGGCTTGTATATAGATGCTCAGGGTAAGCCTCAGATGAAAGATGATGCTCCAGCAAAGATTGTATTTGAAGAGAAAGCTGGTGCAAAAGGCGAGTATGTTATCTACGATAAAAATGGCAATAAGTTAGGAAGCGCTCCACAAGATTGTAATGGTCAAAATATCTTTGAACATGCAACATGGGATAATCCAGGCAAGCCTGCAGGTTACCCAGGATATGAAGTAAGCTTTACTGGTACTGTCGTTAATGGCTCAAGCTTTACAATTGAGATTAACAAGGATGGTATCAATGATAACTCAAATGGTAACCTGCTCGCTGGCTTAAAGCAGGAAGAACTTGTTTACAGCTCCGATAATGTAAAAGTTTCCTTTACCGAAGACTACGCCGATATGACTTCTGCAGTAGGTTCTGCAGTAATGTCTGCCGCAACTGACCTGAAGGCTTCTCAGGCTAAGTGCGAGCAAAGCCAGAATTTATACTACTCAGTGGCTGGTGTTAACCTCGATGAAGAGGCTGCCAACCTGATTCGTTTCCAGCAATCATATAGTGCTTGTGCACGCATTATTAGCGCTTCACAAACCATTTTTGATGCTCTGATTAATGCTGTTTAAGGAGAATTGAGATGCGTGTTTCAACTACTATGCAGTATAAGAACCATCTAAGCTACTTACAGGGTCATAACTCCCGCTTAGATCTGGCTTCCCAAGTTTACAACACCGGTAAGAAGTTCCAGACTGCTGGTCAAGATCCAGGCGGTATGTCCGCTCACATGAAGTATGAAGCAGATATTGCTTCTTACAAGCAATACACTCAGAACTCCAAGATCGTTGCTGACACCTTTGCTCAGGAAGAAACTTCATTAGGTCAGATCTATGACGCTTTAAGCTCTGTTCAGACTCGTCTGATTCAGGCTGTTAATGGCACATTAGATGATGGCTCACGAGCAGCTTTAGCCGAGGATATTAAGCAGGTTCGTGATCAGATTTTTAATCTGATGAACACCAAGAATGCTGAAGGTGAATTCATTTTCTCTGGTGCGCAGAGCTCTATTCCTACTTATGTAAAGAATCCAGATGGAACTTACGTTTGTCAGGCAGATGGCTCAAATAAGTATGTGAATGTATCACCTACCTTAACCATTCAAGCTAATGATAGTGGTCTCAATATTTTTGAGAACACTAATTTAGCCAATGACTTCCGCCTTTCAGGTAAAAACAAAGATGACTATCTTGGTACTGTTAGGGATTATGATGAGTTCAACACTTTCTATAAGAAGTACTTCAATGGAAATGTTGATGGCCAAGATCCTACTGTAAAGGACAACCGTTTCAAGGTCGAAGTTCTCCAAGATGGTAAGAGCTTTACTGTTACTGATAATGCAGGTAATCTAATTCCTCCTTTCGATGATCCTAATTACAAGGGTGAAATCAAAGATGGTAAGATTAATGTCTTTGGTATGCAGTTTGAGCTTAAGGACGGCACAAAATCCCCTCAGCCAGGCGATAAGATTAATATCATTTTAGAGCCAACTAAGCAGGACAACATCCTAAATCAGTTAACTAATATTGCTGATGCTTTATTGGTTCCACAGGATGAGTACGGTCCTAATAACATCGTAAGCAGCTCTCATGATCTTACTCGTCAGGTCGCAAAGATGCAGGAAAACGTCAACATTGCTAAGAAGCAGGTTGATACTTTCCGTGGTATGGTTGGTGCTCGTGGTGCAAACATTGATGCTATCATCAAGTCCAACGAGTCTATCCATGACATCAAGAAAGAGTCTGATGCAAACGTAGTTGAAGCTGATGCTTTCACTGCAGTATCTGATCTCATGCAGGCACAGGCTGCGCTGCAAGTAGCACAGCAGTCATACCAGGTTGTTCACTCAGCAACCCTGTTTGACTTCATGAGATAAGAACTAAAAGTTTCTATCTAAACAGAGGCGAGCCTTAGTGCTCGCCTTTGTCGTTTTAGGCGATCAAACTTGTTTAAAACGTCCTAGCATCCTATCTGAATCTTCTGTGATCTTCTGAATAGCAGATCTGTTTTATTCGGTGATTTGATACAGTGATCTTTGGGACTAGTGATCTGTTTTAGGCATTGCAGAGATCCTGTGATCTAATGTATTGGTGAGCTGTTTTATGTGGTGCTGAGATCCTGTGATCTTAGGGATTGGCGATCTGTTTTATGTGGTGCTGAGATCCCGTGATATTAGGGATTGGCTAACTGTTTTATCTGGTGCTGAGATCCTGTGATCTTTTGACGCTATGATCCTTGTGGAGTGAGGGCTGCGTGGTGTGGTCGTGTGTTGCTGTGTAAATGTTGCTGTGTTTATTATTGAGATAAATCAGAAACGAAAGGTGTAATGTTTCATAAGATTTGATGAACATGTCAAAATGTTTTGATAATGATAAGTAGATCAACTTTTTTGCATGATATTGTTGAATGATTGGGCAGATGATGTGCGCTTCTCATAAATCGGATAATTATGAGAAAGTGTTGGGAGTATATTGGCTTAAGTGTCGGGAAAATGCTTGCACTAGTTGGATTCTTTCTTGCAATTAAAGAAGTGCTATTGCAGTGCATAACAAACAAATCTGTGTTGTATCGAGCAAAAGTGTAAGGTCGATCATGTATAATCGCTCAACAATTTTTACGGCGATTTGCTGGAAAGCTAAGTAAGTTTTCAAGATCATCACTGTACATATGATAACTTTTGTAAGTCCTTGGTTTGATATTGACCAAATATCTATGACTAAAGAACTTAGTGGCTATTACTTAGATACAGCGCTGACGTGATCTTTGTGGCTCATAGAAACAAGCAAGGTATATTTCTTAATAAGAGAGCTTGAAGTTTTGATGCCATGAAACATAACCTACATAAGGTTTATACACGCCGTACTCATGTTATGCAGATCACAATGATGCATAAACAATTAAGTTAATACGTGATGGTTTTCAATAAATAGCATTGTAAACCGATATAGAATTATGAAAGGGTATTACTCTTTATAAACGACTTGTTTATCTTGTTAGAACAAGGCGAGTAACATTCTTTCTATTGCGTTAAACGTAGACACCTACTGTAGTTATTTATGCTACATGCCTATATGAAGATACTGCTTAATTCTTGGCAGTGGTCTACATATAGCTTATACGCATACACTAGTTACTGCCGCTAATTTTTAAAACGGCAAGACTTGTTTCTCTTATGTTTGAAACTTCAATTATGGTGTTCTCACATAAGACCTTTAAGGTGAATCACTGTAGGTTCAATGACATATCGTCATCATGTATTTACACGGTTAAAAGCCGACTCTTAGATGTTTTCAATTCCTAAGTCCGAAAGCATCAAGAGTAACGATCAGTAGAGTAAATCTGAGCAGATACAGAAGTGGAGAGTAGTTGCTATAGCAACTAGCAGCCTTTGTTGCACTGATCCCTTAACTGATATCTCTTATCGATACTATGATCGCTTTCGGCCTGTTTAAGGTTTGCTAAGCAGAGATTCATGCAGTTTCACTAACTAAGGAACTTCATGCTGCATGAACGGTATTAGGATAGAGGACTCAAAAATGGATTTTTCAAGTGTAGTAAAAACTGACCTTAGTGTCAGGAACACCCTGGATGCCAAACGTAAAAGCCTTCCATCAGCTCCTGAGGCATCTAAAGTACATGACAGCAAAGATGCTCCTGTAAATGAAGCTAAGAAGGTTGATGTTTCTTCAGCTCTCTCAGCTCTCAACAAGACTAATGCTTGGAAGCAAGAATCTGTATCCGATAAGGCTGCAGAGCGTAGTACTCTGCGTGCTAATGAAAGTGAGCAGCAATCTCGTATCCGTCAAATGCGCGAAGAGGCCGCTCTTGAAGACAGAGAAGAGCAGATTGAAGAGGCAAGAGACAAGGCTAAAGAAGTCATTGACTCACTGAACATGAAGCAGGTAGCACTGCGCTTTGATACTGCTGAAGATTATGACAATGCACGCGTAATTAACGTAGTTGATGCTAAGTCCAATGAAGTCATTCGTCAGATCCCATCAGAGGAGTTCTTACGCGTCTCAGCAGCTATTGCAAAGTATGAGCAGCGTATTGCGCACGACGAAATGACCCAAGATCCTTCTCTCAAGGCCTATGGTGTTGACAGCAAGAACGTAAATGAGTCCCTACGTGGTGCTGTATTAGAGACTACTGCCTAAAGAGTATAGATCTACAAAGTCTAACTACCGTTTGTGTAATAACTACATTAGGTGTAAAGAGGCCTTGGTATCAACCTGGGCCTTTTTTGTTTTTTGGCCATATTGCTTATAAAGGCTGTAGCTAGTACGTTAGTATGAGTAAGAGGTTGTATTGTCGATAACGAGCAAAGATAAGATCACAAGTGAATTTGTCGTGATCTAACCTCAATTTAAGCAGTTTGGCAAAGCTGTTGCTAGAAGATAGCAAGATTTTGTATCAATAATGAGCTTGGCCGTAGCATTAAAAGTCGCTAACTTTCCCGTATAATAAGGCGCGAACGAGTGTGACTAAGCAATCATTTTGGCTCAAGTTCGTAGTCTTTGCATAGCCTACACTAGATGTGTATGTTAAAATCATTCAGTTGAGTGATACCGCAATTGCCGCAGTAACATAGGCGTGGCAGATAGGTATACGAAGATAGAAGATCTCGTATCAGTTGCGGTTTTGAATGCACTGACTGTGTTTATAACTGTTTCTCTCGCAGATAGGTGTGCCGTCATGTGCATCAAAGATTTTGCGGACGAATAATATAGGAGAATGAAATGTACGGACGTAACCTTAAAGCTTACAATCGTACAAAGCTTGAAGCTGAGCTCCTCGTAGCCTCCCCTCACCGCGTTACTCAGATGCTGTTTGAGGGTCTTATCGAGCGTTTAAATCAGGCTAAGGGCCATATTGAGACCCGTGATCCTGCAAAGAAAGCAGAGTTCATCGGCAAGGCTATGGGTATTCTCAATGGTCTTCAAGGTGCTGTAGATCCAAGCTATGATCCTGAGCTCGGTAACCGCATTATTGGTTTATATGATTACATGAAAGATCGTCTCAACGATGCCAACATCAACGATGATATTGGTGCTATTGATGAGATCATCCGTCTGATCACTCCAATCAAAGAGGCTTGGGATAACATTCCTGACGACATCAAGGAAGAGCAGAACAAGGCTATTACCGAGAAGTTTGAAAGCATCGACGAGCAGCAGCGTGAGCGTAACCGTAAGGGCTATGCATACGACTAAGCCATTCGTTAATGGACTTCATGAAAAAAGGGAAGACTTCGGTCTTCCTTTTTTGTTTCTGGGGCAGCAATTAATTGTATCTGTAGCAGCAGTAATTAATGGTATCTGTCGCTGCAGACTTTGCTTGAATCTTCAGGCATTAAAAAAGCCCGCTGTGCAAGCATAGCGGGCTTTTTTATGGTCATGGCCTAGAGCCATGCAGATTGTTCTTCTTATCTACTAATTAGATAGTGTGAACAGAGAAGGTGTTGGTGATACCGGTAGGAACCAGAGCACCGTTAACCATGCAGATGGTGTCGCCCTTCTTAGCCAGACCGGTCTCTAAAGCGATCTTCTTGCCGAGCTCGAAGAACTCATCGGTAGACTCGATGCGGTTAACAACCTGTGGGATAACGCCACGAACTAAGCAAAGCTGACGAGCAGTCTTCATGTGTGGAGTTAAGGCTAAGATGTGGGAAGTAGGGAAGTACTTACGCAGAGCCTTAGGAGCATTGCCGTGCTCAGTAGCAACAACGATTAACTGACCACCTAAAGTCTCGGTAGCCTCAACAGCAGCTAAGGAAACAGCCTCAGTAGTGTTGAGATCCTTGTGGCGGTAGTCAACACGTGCCTGAACTTCGCGGTCAGAACGACGGCAGATAGTAGCCATGGTTGAAACAGCCTCGAGAGGATACTTACCCTTAGCAGACTCACCAGAGAGCATAACAGCATCGGTACCATCAAGAATAGCGTTAGCAACGTCGCCTGCCTCAGCACGAGTAGGACGTGGGTTCTTGATCATGGAGTCGAGCATCTGGGTTGCAGTAATAACTGGCTTGCCAACCTCGTTGCAGCGCTTGATCATGTGCTTCTGGTGGAAAATAACTTCCTGAGCTGGAATCTCAACGCCTAAGTCACCACGAGCAACCATGATACCGTCAGCAGTAGCTAAGATATCTTCGAAGTTATCGATACCTTCCTGGTTCTCGATCTTAGCAATGATCTTGATCTCGCTGCCGCCGTTAGCGTCTAAGAAGTTACGGATGTCCTGTACGTCCTGACGGTTACGGGTGAAAGAAGCAGCAACGTAGTCAACGCTACGCTGAATACCGAAAAGGATGTCTCTCTTATCGTGCTCAGATAAGAACGGCATAGAGATGTGGGTGTTTGGAAGGTTAACGCCCTTCTTCTCACCTAAGGTGCCGTTGTTCATAACCTCACAGAAAACTTCGGTATCGGTGGTGCTTAAGACCTTTAATGCGATTAAGCCGTCATCAAGCAGAACGATGTCACCTTCGTTTAAGTCACGTGCTAAGTCTTCGTAGGTAACAGCGATACGCTCACGGTTGCCGATAACAGTGCTATCGGTAGTGATGGTGATCTTCTGACCAGTTACAAGCTGAATGTCCTGACCATTTTCTAACTTGCAGGTACGGATCTCTGGGCCACGAGTATCGAGCAGAACGGCAAAGATCTTACCGGTCTCTTTCATGATGGCTTCTAAGTTGGTAATACGGCCACCGTGCTCTTCAAAGTCACCGTGTGAGAAGTTTAAACGCATTACGTTCATACCAGCGTTTAATAAAGACTCAAGAACCTCACGCATTTCGGACTTTGGACCGATGGTGCAAACCATCTTAGTTTTCTTCAGCACTTAAAATACCTCGTAACGAGAAAGAAATAATTCAACTAATTTTCGGGTGCTGATTATAGCAAAGGAAAAGCTAAGAACAGGTTAAGAACAGTCAAAAGTGATAAAAAATTTTTTTCTATTACAGTATTTTATAAAGTCAGTTAACTAAATCTTTTAGCTTCCTATAAAGCCGATTTATTTGCGTATTATGTGCCTGGATCCAAGTAGCCAAGCATCGGGCTTTGTGAGTACTTAGACGTTAAATTTGCGCTTTCTTGCGCTCAAAACGGCCCTTAGGCCAACTTTAGGTGATAATTGAAAGATAGCTCACAGAAATTTGGAAAAATCTGTGTTTTAGCAAAATTTTCATAAGTATTACTTATAGATTATGGTTATAAAACCCTATATATAAGCCAAATGATGTAAAAATAAATACTTCATATTTTGAGTTTCACTTTGGTAATTGCTGTGTAAGCATACTTGTCGTACAGGCTGACATACAAGTCAGATCATGAGGCAAATTAAGTGTAGATGCGCTTTGGCTTATGTTTGAGGCAGCATGTTTCTGCTACAGATAAATGGTTGTGATTGTATGAATACAGGGATTCAGATCTTCTGAAGCATGACTGCGTCGGTTGATGAAGCGCTATGAAGTTCAATGATGATTAGCAGTGGCGAATAAGAGATCTTGTATTGCTAAGAGAAGAGGGTGAGGATAGGGCTAGAAAGACTATGGTATTTGCTACCTGATGCTTCAGTATAAAGGTGGGGTTAGAAAGGCACAAATACACAAGGTACAAAAACAAAAGGCGCAACCAAAATGGAAGCGCCTTTTGTTTTCAAATCAAACGATTAAATCGTTCTTATCTTAGAAGAGCTTTGCGTAAGCAGCTAAGATTAAGAAGAAAGAACCGAATGAGAAGAAGCATGCTGCACCGTAGAACACATAGTGGTGTAACTTAGTGGTGTGAATACCAACATCGTGGAGGGAGTGGTATAAACGGTGGAAGCAGTGGAAGAACATGGTGAATAAAACCACGAACAGGATGAGACCAACGATCCAGCTGCCGAAGATTGCCTTGGCCTGTTCAAAGTTTAATAAACCAGAGGTTAAGTCTGGTGATGATAAACCAGCTGCTAATAAGATTACTAAAACAGCAGGTAATACCATAGCAACGGTCATACCGCCGGCACCGAATAATAACCAGAAAATTGGCTCATCGGAACGTACTGGCTTTTGCATGATGATTACTCCCGAATTACATGCTGGCGAAAGCAGCAATTAAGATAACAAGAGTAGCACCGCCCATTGCAGCGTATAAAGCGCCAACAACAGCAGTTTCTGGTACTAACTCAGTTGTGTTCTTGTTCATGAATACACGAACAGCCTTAGGCATAAGAGCAAACCAAGTTACAGCATGGAATACGCTAGCGCCTAATACGGCAACGTTAAGTAACATTACCAGTGGGTGGGCTAAGAATGAATTAACATACCAAAGCCATGGGGCTGCTGATTCAACAGTAGCAACTTCACCGCTGAAGTCGCACAGTACGAACATGAACACGCCTAACATGATCTCAAGTGCGCCGAAAAGGGCTGCAGCAGCAGTACCTTCACGGAGCATGTAGCGGAAGTAGAACGGATTCTTTGTCCACCAAGTAGCCTCAAACTTAGGATTGTAAGGCTTGCGGTAATTCTTTACATCGCTCATTGTTTTACTCCGGCTTGAACATTCTGATGACGTAGTCGGTAGCACTCATCTTCTTGCCCAGCTGAATTGCAGAGCTTGGATCTACGTGCTTAGGACAAACCTCGGAGCAGTAACCAACGAAGGTACAACCCCAAACACCTTCCTCAGCTGAGAGGTAAGGTAAGCGATAAGCCTGACCACCGTCGCGGTTATCGATGTTGTAACGATATAACAGGGTTAAAGCGGCTGGGCCGATGAACTCCTTGTTAATCTTGTACTGAGGGCAAGCTGCATAGCAGCAACCGCAGTTAATGCACTGAGCAAACTGACGGTAAGCTTCCATCTGCTGAGGAGTCTGCTTGTAAGCCTGGTTTAATGGCTTGTTCTTGTCCTTCTCAGCTGGGATGATGTAAGGCTTAATGCGCTCAATCTTCTCAATGAGATCGGAGATGTCAACAACGAGGTCGCGCTCGATTGGGAAGTTATCAAGTGGAGCGATCTTGAGCTCTTTGCCCTCGTAGTCACGTAAGAAGGTCTTACATGCTAAGTGAGGAACACCGTTAACCATCATACCGCAAGAACCGCAAACGGCCATACGGCAAGACCAACGGAAAGAAAGGCTTGGCTCGAAGTGATCCTTGATGTAGAACAGAGCCTCGAGAACTGAAGTCTCGTGGATGTAAGGAACGTCGAAGGACTGCTCCCATGGCTTCTCGTCATGCTCCGGACGGTAGCGGAGGACGGTAACCTTCATAGTCTTTTGCTGTGGTGACATTATTACTTAGCCTCCTGCTCTTTCTTTGCCTTTGCAGCTTCTGCAGCTTCAGCTTCAGCGCCGTATACACGCTTAGCAGGCTGGAAGGTGGTGATCTTAACATCGCTGTAGGAAATATCTGGCAGACCAGTTTCCTTGTTGTAGATAGCAAGAGTGTGCTTGAGGAAGTTCTTGTCGTCACGCTCTTTGTATGCACCATCTGGACCGTCTAAGCGCTGGTGGGAACCACGAGACTCTTTACGGTTGATAGCAGAGTGAACCATGGTCTCAGCACAGTCTAAGGTGTAACCAAGCTCAATTAAGTTCATCCACTCGGTGTTGAATACGCGGCTACGATCGGTTAAGCGAACGTTAGGCAGACGCTTGCGCAGACCCTTCAGGACATCGATAGTCTCCTGCATGGTCTCCTGCTCACGGTAAATACCAACGCCCTTTTCCATGCTCTCGCCCATCTCAGTACGGATCTTGTACTGTGACTCATTGCCCTGAACATCGAATAAGGATAATGCACGAGCCATAGCAGCTTCAGCCTGACGGTCGAGCTCCTTAGAGTCGTGAGCCTTAACCTCGTGTGCGCGCTGTGCAGCAACGTCACCAGAGAGCTTACCGAATACAACGGTCTCAACGAGAGAGTTGGAACCTAAGCGGTTTGCACCGTGGATACCAACGGAAGCACACTCACCGGCAGCGTATAAGCCTGGCATACGGGTAGCGGTGTTGCCATCAGTCTCAATACCACCCATGGTGTAGTGAACTACTGGGCGAATTGGGATAGGCTGCTTAACTGGGTCTACACCTGAGTAGGTCATAGCCAGTTCGCAAATCATTGGGAGACGCTCGTGTAAGTACTTCTCACCTAAGTGGGTCAGGTCTAAGTGAACTGCCTCACCTAAAGGATACTTAATGGTGCGGCCCTTACGTGATTCCTGCCAGAAAGCCTGGGAAACACGGTCACGTGGACCTAATTCCATGTACTTGTTCTTTGGATGACCAACTGGGGTCTCTGGGCCAAGACCGTAGTCCTGGAGGTAACGGTAGCCGTCCTTGTTGTACAGAACACCGCCCTCACCACGGCAACCTTCGGTCATTAAGATACCGCAGCCAAGAAGGCCGGTTGGGTGGTACTGAACGAATTCCATATCACGGATAGGTACACCGTGACGGTAAGCTAAGGAGATACCGTCGCCAGTTACGATGCCACCATCGGTGTTGAAGATGTAAGCACGGCCTGCACCGCCAGTAGCGATAATTACAGACTTAGCATTGATCTGACGGAATACACCGTTCTGCAGATCATAAGTTACAACACCACGGCACTCACCATCTTCAACGAGTAAGTCTAAAACGAAGTGCTCGTCAAAACGCTCGATTGATGGGAACTGAACGGAGGTCTGGAATAAGGTATGGAGCATGTGGAAGCCGGACTTATCAGCGGCGAACCAAGTGCGTGGTACCTTCATACCGCCGAAACGACGTACGTTAACGTCGCCGTCATCCTTACGTGACCATGGGCAGCCCCAGTGCTCTAACTGGAACAGCTCTTCAGTGGTGTGACGAACGAAGTATTCAACTACGTCCTGCTCGCACAGCCAGTCACCGCCAGCAACGGTGTCCTCAAAGTGCTTCTGGAAAGAGTCATCATCACGAACTACACCAGCTGCACCACCTTCTGCAGCCACAGTGTGGCTACGCATTGGGTAAACCTTTGAAATAAGTGCAACGCGAAGCTTTGGATCTGCTTGAGCAACTGCGATAGCTGCACGTAAGCCAGTACCACCAGCACCGACGATTGCAACGTCAGCTTGAATTTTTTCCACGTGTATCTCCTAAGCCTTGAGTGTGTTATCGCACCGCGATAAACCACCCGGCAAACAGCAAAAATCGTGATTAATATATCACAAGAGGATACATATTTTCTCGCGTAAAACCTAAGTACGATCACGAAAATGGATACACATAATGAACCAGATTCTAGATATGCAACCGAGGTCATTTTTTTACCTCTTGTAGAGGCAAAAAACTGTTTACACGAGTCAGTAAAATGATAACTAAGTTGTGTCTCTTAATCATCAGATTTGCAAGCCCAGACCTTTCGGCGTAGTCCTGATTTGGGTGTCAATGATCTAAAGCTTATCGATTAGAACAGCGGGCCACATCAAGTTGTTTAACCCTTCGAGTTCTAGAGCTTAGAGCAAGACAAAATCGGTTACTAACATACAAGCGTCACATTAGTTTAAGTTAAGGGGGCTTAACTACAGCAATCTAATGTGTTTGTAAGCATATGGTTGCTCGTAGCAACACTGCTTTACTAAAGGAACAACCGCTGAAAAGTCAGGATTTGCACTTGAGAGTTTTGCTATCAACTCAACAAATAATTTGTCAGTTGCAGCAAGGCTCCTAGTAAGCTGCAGTTTTGATCGATGTCTTCAACTGCATAACTCATTAAGCCTGATAAGGGAAGCTATGTGCCTTAGCAAGTAGCTTCGGTTATCTTAAGTCCAAATGAATCTGGGTATTCTAACCTGAATAGTTTAGTGCTTGAGAACTTGGATCCCAAAAATGCGATGTTGCTATACAAATTTTTGCGTGACAGACGCGCACCAGAGTAATTGCAAGTGCTTAAGTACAATCAAATGATTGAATAAGAACAATTAAAGCTACATAAATTACAGCTCATAAGACGACTTTAGTAGCTTTTAATACAACCTCTAAATCATGGTGATCTTTAAAGCCGTAATTTGTGTTGATCTAATGCAATGGACTCATGTCCTAAACTGTTAGTCTCTCCAAGCCTAGCATGTGAGCTTACTTATTAGGATTGATTAAGCAATGCTTACACGGTTTTAAGTAATGAGTTACCAATAAGACTTTCACTTTTGTAAGTGTATTGATCTAATAAAAGTATGCTGAGTTAACAGTGGTCACGATCTTAATCGGCGGTGATCTAAAGAAACGGTGATCTTGAGCCTATTGGCGATCTAAAAATACAGCTGCATTCATAGCCTACTGATCTTCAAAGAATGAGTGATCTTTTATTGGGGTGGCTCATTTCAAGGTGGCGATCTTAAACGCTCGTATGGGGGTGAGATCTTAAGGTATAAAGGGGATGGAGGAGGTAGCAGGATGGAGCTTGGCGGTGAATGTAGAAGAATGGATCTTGGCGGGGGATGTAGCGCAATGGAGCTTGGCAATGCCCAAGATCTCTTAGCTGAGATCTTGGGAAACTTACATGTAAGGAAGCTAAATTAGCTATTTGCGAGAGCTGTATTAGCGATCATAGGCTGACCCATCTTCACAACGGCACCTGAGGTGATTGATGAGTGAAGATCGCCGCCTTGTACTGGCCATAAAGTAATAACGGTAGAGCCGAACTTGAAGTGTCCGATCTCATCACCACGCTTGTATCTAAGATCCTTATCAGCGTAGTTCTTGATCTCAATACCGCTGCGACGGACTACGGTACCATCCCATACAGTGCCAATAGAACCAACCATTGCAGCACCAACCATGATGACAGCCATTGGGCCTAATTCGGTTTCAAAGATACATACCAAGCGCTCGTTCTTGGTAAACAGATCATCCATATAAGAGACGTTGCGACGACCAACAGGGAAGTGACGACCTGGAATATGAATGGTACGTAAGAGCTTGCCATCTACTGGCATATGAATACGGTGGTAGTTAGCTGGTGAAAGGTAGGTACAGCAGAACATACCGTTTTCAAATAAGTCACTATCTTCTTTAAGTCCACCAACTAAGGCACGTAAAGAGTAGTCAATGCCCTTAGCTTGGATGAGACGGCCAGACTTAATAGTAGCTGCTTGCCCAACAGTACCATCTACAGGAGATACTGCTTTGCACTCACTTTCAGAGGCGATATGGCGTGCATCTTCTTTAAGTTTACGGATAAAGAAGTCGTTAAAGGTTTCGTAGCTCTTTAAATCAGGATTAGCGCATTCTTCAAGATTGATCTTATAAGTAGTCACAAACTTTTTAATGAGCCATTGAGTGAAACCACCCATCTTTGCATCGGTAAGCTTAGATGAAAGAAAGGTTAAAGTAGAGAGTGGGGTAAGGTACTCAAAGACCTTTAAGATTAGACCGAACATGTAAGTTCCTCAAAATGTTCTTAAGTGGCAAATGGTAATCTGTAAGCTTACCCATCTTTATGTTTGAGTAGGGGACAAGATTAATTTGCACGTCTTAAGCCACATAATTAATCAGATTTGTAGGCGCAAACAAGGTATAGGAATTTGCCCTCTTGTGCAATGATTATATGCCCCAAAGCATAGGAATAAGATAGGCATCTCATAGCAAGCTGAGGAACGAAACACTACATTCACTATGTCTGCATAAGCTGCATTGCAAAAGTTACTAAGGTAGTAGCTGATCTAGCTTATCTATGTGAAGGATGAAATTGTTCTGATCATATAGCAGGGACTCGCTACTACCTTTGGTATGGTCGGATAGCTTTTCTTGTAATGCGCTGCTGTTCATGGCCTTTATATGAATGGTAGCAGTGAATAAGACTGCAGGTGTATTTAGAAGGTTTGGGTGTTTAGTAACAGCTCCACTGCAGATATGCTGAAGCTTCACTACAGCTATGCTCTTCTTTAGTTATGGGATGGCATATAAAAGTGGAGATAGGGTTACTGTATGTAAGCGCGGTTGGTGCACTTTGGAAGTTTTGCAGCTTTCTAAAGTAGGTTGAAGATTAAATTCAGTTAGGACTTTGATTAAGTTTTGCTAATTTTGAGTGATTTTGATGGTGCGATCACCATGAAAAGTGCGGTGAGTGATAGGTTTTGAACCAAACTTTCAAAAAAGTTTAACATTGCAAAAGTCGCATAAAAACGCCATTTATTAACAAAGCGCGGTGCTTTTTATGCACTGAATGTAAAATTTTTTTGAAAGGGGGCTTGCAATGGTTAAAAAACTCCTTATAATGGCGGGCCATGGAGAGCGGGAATAGCTCAGTTGGTAGAGCATAACCTTGCCATGGTTAGGGTCGCGAGTT
>Reeses_p1__coassemble_422_pt1 | contig 26952 bp, 15 predicted proteins | sample Reeses_p1__metabat2_low_PE_009 | metagenome-assembled genome bin Reeses_p1 | reverse complement strand
AAGAGATATTCAATGATTTTACATATCGATATTGATCGTTATATGATCAAAGGAGCAGTTTTTTTTGTGCCCAAAATTCCCCGATGCGGGCCTGTGCTGTTTTTTTGTGTCCAAAAATCCTATCTTCATATTCCCTATCACCCTATTTCATATCCACTATTTCCTATCCTTAGCCTCTGTATGGCGTTGCATTACTTTTAGTTTGTGCATATTAATCGAGTCTTTTTGATCGTGTCAGCAAGTTTGAGCGCAAAATCTTGCATCATGGCTTGTGATTCTAGATACTCATCTATTAAGACAAGATGTGTGTGATGAAGCACAAGGCAGCCTTAGCATCCATGCTTACTAAGTTTATGCAGTTTTTGATCTGTTATTTTGGACTAACGATGCACCTAGACTTAGTGCAACTCTCTTTATAATGTTAAGGTTTTACTAATCTTATTAGCATCTAGCAAGTGCACATATATATGTGTGCTGTGCTTATGCAACACTACAGAATTACGGAGCTGAATTTAGACATAGTTCTAAGGCTCTAACTTATCTACTAGGATTGAGATGCTTAAGTTTTTCGCTTTTGTGTTTGTTGCTTTGATCATATTAGCCGTAGCTGCTACTACAGCAATGCTTTTCATGGCTTAGTTCAGGGCATACCGACACATAAAATTAGTCCTAATTCTTCACTAATTCACTTGTGATATGCTCACACCATCGTCTAGTTAGTCCAGATTACTTTTTAGGTTAACGAATGTTCAAGAAGACTCTTATTGCCTCTGCTGTAACTGCTGTTTTTGCCCTTACTTCACAAGGTGTACAGGCAAACCCAATTACCGACTTAGTTTCAGGCTTTGTTAAGGACGCAGCTACCGTTCAGTTCGACGCACGTCGCGGTGGTAGCCGTTCTTTTTCACGTTCAAGCGCTCCTAAGAGAAGCGTAAGCTCAACTCGTACCACTCAGAAGCGTCCAGTAGCTGACACTAAGACTCCTGCTCAGAACAACGCAGCTACCGCACAGCGTCCAGGCCAGCAGAACACTCCTAATGCCCCACAGGCTGCCCCAACTGGCGGCATGGGTATGGGTGGTTCATTCATCTCCTCATTAGCTGGTGCCGGTGCTGGTGTTCTCCTCGCTAACATGCTCTTAAGCCCAACCGCTGCTGCCTCTCAGGGTACTGAGGTTGCTACCCCAGACATGTTATCTGATGCTCAGATCGACGAGTGCTTAGCTCAGATCAAGCTGGACATCGAAGATGCAAAGGCACGTTTAGCTGAGGCTGCCCCAGAGGATCAGAACGCTATCCGTGATGAGCTTAGCAAGATGAACGAGCTGCAGATCACCTTATTAAACGAGCAGATCAACCGTATCCAGAAGGGTTAATCTAAATCTATCTGCTGGGTTAATCTAAACCTATATGCTGGGTTAATCTAAACCTATCGGTTAGGTTTATCTAAGCCCTATGCTCAGTGCTAATATTCATTAGCGCAAAAGGCCGCTTCCATATTGGTTGCGGCTTTTTTGTTGGCCTCATGAAATGAAGCTCAACACGTAAATTGGCTCTTGAAATGAGCCAAAGAAAAAAAGGCCAACCTAGATTGCTCTGGGGTGGCCTTATTTTTTCTTTATGCATGATGAAAGTCATGCATAGCTCTTGTAAAAAGCTTAGATGTTGTAGATCTCAAGATCTTCAGAGGAGTCTTTCCAAGCCTTATCTGCCTTAGCGTCATCTGAACGCTGGCGATCAAGGTACTCAAAATACTCTTCATCAACACCAGGAGTGATGTACTCACCAGTGAATACAGACTCTTCAAATACGGTAAGTGCTGGATTCTCTTGACGTACTGCAGCCTCAAGATCCTTTAAGTCTTGGTAAATGAGAGCATCAGCATGAATCATCTGAGCGATTTCTTCATTAGTACGCTCATGAGCAATCAGCTCTTTCTTGGTAGGCATGTCGATGCCATACACGTTTGCATAACGCACCTCTGGAGCAGCTGAAGCGAAGTAAACCTTCTCAGCACCTGCTTCCTTGGCCATATCAACGATCTGACCTGAGGTAGTACCACGCACGATAGAGTCGTCAACAAGCAGTACACGCTTACCCTTAAACTCTGCAGGAATTGGGTTGAGCTTATTGCGTACTGACTTCTTACGCTGCTTCTGACCAGGCATAATGAAAGTACGGCCGATATAGCGGTTCTTCACAAAGCCCTGACGGTATGGCAGACCTAAGATACGAGCAATCTGCACAGCGATATCGCATGAAGTCTCTGGAATTGGGATAACAACGTCGATATCGAGGTGGCTAAACTCACGCTTGATCTTCTCAGCAAGGAAAGTACCCATGCTGACACGAGCTGCATATACTGAAACACCGTTCATAACTGAATCTGGACGTGCAAAGTATACGTACTCGAAAATACAAGGCTGCAGCTTAGCATTGTCTGCACACATGCTGCTGTGTAAGGTGCCATTCTCTTCGATTACAACAGCCTCACCTGGAGCAATGTCACGTACTAATTCAAAGCCACATACAGTAAGAGCGCAAGACTCAGATGCAACCATGTACTCAGTAAAGCCATCCTCGCCTTGGCGCTGACCTAAGACTAATGGACGAATACCAAATGGATCACGGAAAGCAACTACGCCTACACCGATGATTAAAGAAATCACAGCGTAACCACCTGAAATCTCCTTATCAACGCCACGAATAGCATTGAAGATGTCTTCAGGAGTTGGCAGTCTCTGGCAGTCGGTAATCTTCTGTAAGTGCCAAGCAAAGATGTTTAATAACATCTCGGAGTCAGAGGTAGTATTTACATGACGGAAGATGCCATTGCACTTTTCCTTTAACTCACGGCTGTTTGTTAAATTACCGTTGTGAGCTAAAGCGATACCGAATGGTGAGTTAACGTAGAAAGGCTGAGCTTCTGCAGCTGATGAACAGCCAGCAGTTGGATAACGAACGTGACCAATACCGGTGTTACCCTTGAGGCGTCTCATGTGCTTCTGCTCGAAGACATCACTAACTAAGCCATTAGCCTTACGCTGTCTAAAGTTACCCTCATCAAGAGTAATAATGCCAGCTGCATCCTGACCACGGTGCTGTAAAACGGTTAAGGCATCATAGATTGTCAAGTTAACTGGTGAGTTGGAGACAATGCCCACTACTCCGCACATATTAGGCTCCTAAATTGAAGTCGATGCCGTTAGAGGCAGTCGGTCCGTTAGCAAAGAACCAGTTAACGATTCTCTGCAGCTCAGGGATAAATAAAGAATCTCTGTAGAAAGGTGAATCAGCAACAAAACTTAAGATATGGAGTTTGAAGCCGATCTGCATCAGTGCCAATATTACGCAAACAACTAAAATGCCACGTAATATACCAAACACCATGCCTAAAAGACGATCGGTTCCAGATAGTCCGACCTTTTCAATGATCGAACGCAAAATGGCTCCGCACAGACCTACCACAATTAAGGTGGCGATAAACAGAACCACTGCGGCTACTGATTTTCTGACTACATCGTCGGCTGATATAAATTCAAGCTTAGGTGCCAGCGCCTCATAGAAGCGGCTGGACACGATAAAGGCACTCACCCAAGCAACTAGTGAAATTGCCTCTTTAACAAAGCCTCTCAATAATGAGAGGCCGCCTGAAATCAGTACAACACCGAGGATTAGCCAATCGGCTATTGTGAGCATTACTTAGAAATAACCTCGAGACCATTCAGGTATGGACGCAGAGCCTTAGGCACAGTGATAGAGCCATCAGCATTCTGATAGTTTTCCATAACTGCAACCAAAGTACGGCCAACAGCAAGACCAGAACCATTAAGAGTGTGTACAAGCTCAATCTTGCCATCCTTACGGCGCAGACGGGCTTGCATACGTCGAGCCTGGAAGTCTGTGCAGTTAGAGCAAGAAGAAATCTCACGATAGGTGTTCTGAGCTGGTAACCAAACCTCAAGATCGTGGGTCATAGCAGCAGAGAAGCCCATGTCACCAGTAGATAAGGTGATGACACGATATGGCAGCTCTAAAGCCTGCAGTACAGACTCAGCGTCGTTGGTCAGCTGCTCTAAGGCCTCATAAGAGTCCTCTGGGCGAACGATCTGAACCATCTCAACCTTGTCGAACTGGTGCATACGGATAAGACCACGAGTATCACGACCAGCTGAACCTGCCTCTGAACGGAAGCAAGGGGTGTGAGCGGTTACCTTAATTGGAAGCTCATCTTCTGGGATGATTTCGCCACGAACCATGTTGGTAAGTGGAACTTCAGCAGTTGGAATCAGAGCAAACTGACGATTTACATCATCGCCATCAGCATTGCCAGATAACTTGGTTAAGAATAAGTCCTCACCAAACTTTGGCATCTGACCGGTGCCATATAAAGAGTCCATGTTCACTAAGTATGGAACATAAACCTCAGTGTAGCCTTGCTTGTTGCAGTGCAGATCAATCATCAGCTGCACTAAAGCACGGTGCAGGGCGCAGATTGGGCCCTTCATGAGAGCAAAACGAGCACCAGAAATCTTACGTGCGTTTTCAAAGTCGAGCTGGCCTAAGCCCTCACCTAAAGCAACGTGATCCTTGATTTCAAAATCAAAGGTACGTGGAGTGCCCCAACGACGAACTTCAACGTTGGCCTCCTCATCTGCACCAACAGGAACAGACTCGTGAGGGAGATTAGGAATAGTAAGAGCGATAGACTCGATCTCAGCTAAAACTGCATCCTGCTGCTTCTTGGTGGTATCAAGCTCATCACCAATAGCACTAACTTCAGCCTTGATAGCACTTACGTCCTTGCCCTCGCGGATTGCCTGACCGATGGACTTGGATAATGAGTTGCGCTTTGCCTGCAGATCTTGAGTACGAACCATCAGGTCTTTACGCTGCTCCTCAAGAGCACTTAACTTATCAACATCAAGGTTGAAATTACGAGTTGCCAGGATCTCTTTGGTCTTGGCTAAATCGTTGCGGATATATTTAGAATCAAGCATGACAAGCTCGCTGAATAAATTCAAAACTCTAGGTTGAGACAAGAAGCCATCTTAAGTGCTCCTGTGCAAAAACTCGCATTGCAACTCACTACAAGCTAACTTGCATCCTTGACGAACTTTTGCACAGGCTCACTTTAGATGCCTAAAGAAGGTCTAACTTTACATAGAAAGTTAGGCAATAGACCCATACAAATTAAGCATGTATATGTGCATATACTGCTCAAATGTATAGCGATGATCATCCTGTCGTATAAAATCTTAGAATTTTATCACGAATTAGACTCTAAAGCCCGCCCGAGATCCTATTCAACAAACTAAGGTGCAACAAAATTACTAGCTCATGCTTTTAACAATTGCTTGCCAAGCTACTCTACACGCCGTTTGACAGCCTGTACCCATCCATCTATTAATTTTTGCCACCATCTTTTGTACCCCATTGGCATACAACTAAACTAAACAAAAGTTGTCGGAAATTCAGAGCCAATTGAGCACAACCATTTTTAGCCTGTATCGATTGGACAAGGCTTGTCTTGAGCATGGATATGACTTAACTAAGCAAGTCGTGGCCATGGATACGACTTAACTAAGCTAGTAGTAGCCATGGATACGACTTAACTAAGCTAGTCGTGACCTGGCTTACGATGGTCATCACCAAAAAGGTCAGGGTAGCGTCGCTTAAGCTCTGAGAGCATGTGTTTGGCATGTTCACGAGTAAAACGCTGTTCATTTGGAGCAGCTTCATCAAGCTTACGTAAGTAATCTAAACGCTGCAGTAAATACTGCTCGTAGCCGCGATTAGTTGGAGTATAGTAAGTACGGCCATGTAACTCCTCAGGCATAAAACACTCTCCCGGAGCGTAGCCATTTGGATAGTCATGGGCATAACGATAGCCATCATGATAACCAAGCGATTCCATGAGCTTGGTTGGGGCATTACGAATGTAGAGCGGCACATCAAATGAAGGCAGAGTTGAAGCATCTGCACGCGCCGTATTAAAAGCGTTATACAGATGATTGCTCTTTGGAGCCATAGCCATATAGACCGCTGCCTCAGCAATCGCTCTTTCGCCTTCGGTCTCACCCACGCGCGTAAAGATATCCCAGGCATTAAGTCCCACTTGCATAGCTTGAGGATCCGCAAGCCCAATATCTTCAGTAGCGATCGCAAGCAGCCGTCTTGCTACATACAGAGGATCACCACCAGCCTCTAAGATACGTGAATACCAATACAAAGCAGCATCAGGGGCACTGCCGCGTACTGACTTATGGAAAGCTGAGATGAGATCGTAGTAAGCATCACCGCCTTTATCGTAACTAATGAGGCGACGACCTGCGACTGCACCTACCATGGCATAAGTAATGACATTACGCCCATCAGGTAATGGAGAGGCGTCATCAGCAAGCATCTCTAAGGTTGTTAATAAGTTACGTCCATCGCCATCACATAGCTGAATGAGCGCATTACGCACGCGATCATCAAAAGTAAGGTTCTCTTTTTTAAGCCCATGCTCTGAGCTTAATGCCAAATCAATAAGATCTGAAAGCTCTTTTTCATTAAGCTTTTTGAGGACATACACGCGAGCTCGTGACAAGAGCGCTGAGTTAACTTGGAATGATGGGTTTTCAGTAGTAGCGCCAATAAAGATGACGGTACCGTTCTCAATATGAGGCAAGAAAGCATCTTGCTGAGCTTTATTAAAACGATGCACCTCATCGACAAAGAGCATGGTACGTATACCACGGCGGCGGCGATCTTTAGCTCGCTCTACAGCCTCGCGTATATCCTTGATACCTGCAGCTACAGCTGAGATTTCTTCTAGTACGGCATGAGAGCTATTAGCGATGATATGAGCCAAGGTAGTTTTACCTACACCTGGTGGTCCCCAAAAGATCATGGAGTAGCACTGTCCACGCTCAAGAGCGCGACGCAGTGGCTTACCAGGACCAATTAAATGACTTTGGCCAATGTACTCATCTAAATTTCGTGGTCTTAAACGCGCTGCTAGAGGGGCAAAAGGATCATAGGCTGCATCTTTATCCACCATTGCACTAGTAGCAACAGCACCTGCTCTATCTTTTTCAGACGCTATTTCGCTCATACCAGCGCCACTGCCATTAGTCACAGTAAACTCAGGCATCGAGACTTTAGCACTACTAGTTGATGAACCTTTAAATGCAGAGCTATTGCTATCTGACTCTCTGAGGTCATCATCTAGAGCACCAAGAAAAGAGTCCTTGAGAGAATCCATTGCGAAACCTATTCATCCTAAAAAACTGACCACCGCCCATGGCTTTGACCATGGGACTCATGCCTATTAAGGATAGGCTAATCTAGCAGCACTGCCTCATCACTTACTCAAGTGCGGCAGTTTAGCTCTTGAGCGTTGAAGCTTAGAGTATTTGCAGCGCCCGAGCATCAGCAAGATGACAACTGATGAGTGTCACTTGCTTTAGTTGCGCGGGATCTTAACGCTGATCATCTACCTCAACGTCTTTTGGCAGCTTGAAATCAAACTTCTCATCGGCAGCATTTGCTGACTGCTTGGTGAAAAGATAGAAGTTAGTATTGCCGTCATCCATACGTAAGGTTAAAGACTCAAGCAATTGTACTGAGCCTTTGCTTTTGGCCTCTGGAACAAAAGAGATGGTCAGACTTTGAATATCACTACCTGAAACAGGAGTTAAGGTAAAACGATCGCCATCGCGGGTGACATTGTAATCGTTCCAAACACTCTCATCGTTGCCAGAAAGTAGCATCATTGGATTGGAGCTAATGGCAGTTGTAGAGAAGATAGATACCTGATTTACGACCTCATCGTAAAAGTAGATATCCTTATCCTTAGTGTAGAGTACGGTGACATCAGGTGAGTCGGTGTACATGATGAAGCTATGTGGGCGTTTTAAGTACAGCTCACCACTACCATCAGCAATTAAACCACCATTACCATCGCTAAGCTCTTGTCGAAACTTGGCTGAAAATGCACTTAACTTTGAGAGCATATCTTTAAGATCTTGCTTAGCTTGCTCAGCATTTACTGCAGCAGCTGCCTTGGCAGCATATGCGTTTTGAATGGATACAGGAGCTGCAAGACAAACTGCAGCACCAACAACAGCGGCTAAAGCCATAGTACGAATCGATGTCATAATCATAATTAGCGCACGTCCTAGCATTGATATGACAGACAGCGCCTACCTCATTTAGTTCGCTTAAGAAAAATTAAGTGTTTTTATTAGCTTTGGTCTTTTGTAGCTAATACTTGCTATCACATGGGTAGTCCATAGCGATCATATGCTAAGACCACATCATAAAAGATAATCACCAAGTGCTTAAGATGCCATTGTACACAAGATGTACCTAGCAAAAGCTTAGCACATTCACCTTAGCCTCATAACAAAAAACCCGGACAAGGATGTACACCTCTAATCCGGGTTTTATAAAAAATAGCACTACTGATGTAATGCGCTAGTTCACTCTTGAATTAGTCGATAATGCCCTCAAGCACTAATTGACGTAAGAGCTTCTTAGCGCGTGGGTAACCAATTGACAGACAGCTCTGTAAGTCTGAAACGGTTGGAGCTTTACCTAACTCACGGACTAACTCTACAGCCTTATCAAACTTCTCATCGAGCTTCTGTGGCTTCTCATCAGCACTTTCCTCAACAGGCTCTTCAGGTACTGCAATAACATCCTCAAGATACTCTGGAGCACCAGCATACTCGCGCCAAGCATCAACCACAGCCTTAACGTCGTCGTTGCTAGTGAAGGCACCGTGAGCACGTGTTGCAGTACTTGAGCCGGTGAACTTGTAGAGCATATCGCCGTTACCAAGCAGGCACTCAGCTCCCTTCTCATCGAGCACAATAGTTGAGTCGATACGGTTTTGCACAGTAAAGGCCACACGTGATGGGAAGTTAGCCTTAATCATGCCGGTAACAACCTCTGAGCGAGGAGTCTGGGTTACGAGTACTAAGTGAATACCTGCAGCACGAGACTTAGCACTTAAACGTGCAATCAGGCTTTCTGGAGTACCATCCTTATCCTTCTTGCGACCGCTTTGTGCCATCAGGTCAGCAAACTCTTCAACCACAACTACAATCCATGGCAGCGGCTCAAGAGCAGTTGGGTGACCACCCATTTCAGCAGTCCATAGAGGATCAGGAACGGAGCGACCCTTGGCAGCCTCATCACGAATCAGATCGTTGTACTCAGCAAGCTTTCTTACGCCTAATAAGCTCATTAACTTGAAGCGGCGCTCCATTTCGTCAACACACCAATTCAGCGCAATTGGGGTCTTCTCAGCTACATCAGTAATTACAGGAGTAATTAAGTGTGGCAGATCCTTGTAAATGGAGAACTCAAGCTGCTTAGGATCAACTAAGATGAGTCTTAACTCAGCAGGAGATCTCTTGAGCAACATGGAAATGAGCATGGTGTTAAGACCAGCTGACTTACCAGAGCCAGTGGTACCAGCCACGAGTAAGTGAGGGCTTTCCGCCATATCCTTAACCACAGGATTACCCACTACCGATGCGCCTAAGCACATTGGCAGTACTGCCTTTGTCTCTTCAAACTCACGAGAAGAGGCCATATCAGCTAAGGTAATAAACTGTCTTTGATGGTTTGGTACCTCAAGACCTACGTATGAAGAGCCATCGATAATTGGCACCACACGTACATTAGGCACCAGAAGATTACGGCACAGCTCAGTTTCAATTGATGAAATGGCGCTACTCTTAACACCTGGTGCCAACTCTAAATCAAAGCGAGTAATAACTGGGCCAGTTAAGTAGTCAGCAACTTGAGCCTTAACGCCGTAAGAGGCTAAGACTTCATTAATACGCTCTGCAGTCTTTTCAAGTTCCTCAGGTGGAATCTCTACCTTGCTGCCAGAACGAGCCAGTAAATCTAAAGATGGACGCCAAGAGTCATAGCGATGACGTGGCACTGTGCATAAAGCCTTAGAGCCAGTATCTTCAAAGCTTGCAACTGGAGCTTGGGTTACACCTGCCATATAAGATGGCAGATTAGAGCTCGAGCTATTGTGAGCACCCATAAAGGCATTGCCAGCCTCGGACATATTATTGCCCTGGTAGCCATTTACCCCAACGTTCTGATTTAAATGACCGGCATTGTCAGCATGCTGCTCATGGCCTGCATGATCTACGCTCTGTGTATTCTCTTGGCTAGCAAACTGCTGAGGCTGCTCATAGTTATTTAAAGCATTCTCCTGAGCGCTCTCATAGTTATGCTGGTCATAACTCTCTTGAGCTACATCCTCAGCTTGATGGTTATCCATTGCCTGAGCATCGCCCTGGGCAAATGGAGCCATAGCATTAGCTTGAGGGTTCATAGCCATGTTATTACCATACATCATGCCCTGCTGCATACCTTGCTGCATAGCATTGTTTGCCATCATGCCCATCTGATTCATCATCGGCATGCCATTAGGCATCATTGGGACAAATTGACCATTTGGTAGCTGCATGTACTGCCCCATTGGGCCTACACCCATTTGGCCCATAGCAGCCATATTTGGCATCATGCCCTGTCCATTAGCATGGTACATCATGCCATTTGGCATTACCTGTACATACTGACCATTTGGCAGCTGCATGATTTGGCCGTTTGGAGCCATACCAGGCATGGACTGCATTGGCATACCATTTTGATTCATACCCTGCATCTGCTGCATTGGCATGTTAGGCATACCCTGATAGCCCTGCCCCATCATATTTGTCATGGAGCTGTTATCAGCCTGTTGCTGCTCATTTACAGAAGTGGCATTGTTCTCATAGCTCTCATCAGCGCTATTGTCATCGGACTCAGACTCATTTTCATAAACATCCTCATCATCTTCTGAGGAAATAAATGAGTTGAGGTCAGCAAGCTCTTGCTTGCCATTTGACTGACTTGCGCCAAAGCCTGCAGCTACGTGATTGTCTGACTCTTCTTGCTCTCTTGATCCAAAGCCAGCTTGACGCTGTGACTTGCCTGAGACAATATCGGAGCCAAACTCATCATCAATATCGAACTTGCCAAATAGAGAGTCGTCGTGGGCGCTATTGAAGACATTAGAGCTATCGGAGCTGCCAAAAGAGTCTTCAATCTCAACATCATCCTCTGCATTATCAAACTGGCTGAAGTTAAAGCCACGAGTAATGTCGGCACGATGATTGTTTGCACTGCCACCAAAGGCTTGATCATCAATTGGCTCTTCTTGGCCAAAAGCTGGTAAATCATTGTGCTGAGCGGCCTCACGAGCTGCTTGCTCTTGGGCTAATCGTTGAGCCTCAGCCTGAGCTGCAGCTTCACGTGCGGCGATCTCAGCGGCTTCACGTGCAGCCATCTCAGCCGCCTCGCGTTCTGCCTGCTCTGCTGCTTCACGTGCAGCTTGTTCGGCAGCTTCGCGTGCCGCCTGCTCTGCTGCCTCGCGTGCGGCTTGTTCGGCTGCTTCACGTGCTGCCATCTCTGCTGCCTCGCGTGCGGCTTGTTCGGCAGCCTCGCGTTCAGCCTTAGCAGCTGCTTGCTGTGCATCATCATCACGCAATGAGTGACGTACCTTGGCACTTTCCTCGCCTGGCATTGGAATAAATGCTGAGCTTAAACCACCAACCTCAAAGCTCTTCACATTATCAAAGGAGATAATGTTGTCATTGTTTTCACTGTTATCGACTGGAGCTGTTGGCTGTTCGTCTAACTTACTCTCTTCACTAAAGATGTGATCAGATGAGCCCTTGTCAGACTTATTAAAGCGGCTAAAGTAAAAACTTGAGCTGGCCTTCTTTTGAACATGACCAGAGACAAACTCGCTAAAGTCATCCTCATCAGAGTCGCTAGTCTGACTTAAATCAACATTAACAGCACCTGCCTTGTGGCCATCAGAGAAGTCATAAGCATGCTCAGGCTCAAAGCTATCGGTATCAGAGCTCTCTTGCTTATCTAAATCTACAACGCTATCACTCTCATGAGCGAGCTTTACACCTGCAGCGGCGCTATCAATCTCGCTAGCTAAAGAGCTTAAAGCCTTTAATACATCAGCCTTATCTGGAGCGGCGGCGGCACTTGCAGCAAGAGCAGCATCATTGGCACTCTTTGCATCTAAAGATACGGCTGCGGTAGCTTCACTTGAAGCTGCGTTAGATTCACTTGAAGCTGCGCTATCGGCAACCGGAGCGGCATCAACGCTTGCTCCTACATCCTTATTTGCATCAGCATTAGCCTCGTTGCTAGTTGCGCTTGGGGCTTCAACTGGAGCTGGAGCTATCTGACGAGTGATTACAGTACGAGTAATGACAGTGGAGACACGACCATCATCTTCTTCACTCTTATCCTCATCCTTAGCATTGGCCTCATCGTTTGAGCTTGACTGCTCATCTTCGGCCTTATCCTCAGCTACACTCTTGTCTGAATCGGTAGCTTGCTCTATCTCTTCTTGGGCATGCTGCTCTTGAGCCTTGGCCTCTTCTTCTTGAGACTGCTTAGCTAAACGCTCTTTTTCTAAACGCTCTTGCTCAGCCTTGGCTGCGGCACGTGCAGCCTGAGCTGCAGCAAACTCTTTACGAGTATCACGAATGATAGTGCCAGGGCCCTTATCCTCATCATCATCTTTCTCCTCTTGTTTGCTGTCTTCATCAACAACACCTGGAGTGATGTACTTAGGAGCTTCGCCCTTAGCTTTCTCGATACCATCGGCGTAAGTGCCAATATAGTGAGGGCCGTCATCTTCCTCACTCTTAAGATCAGCACTAGCCTCTTTTTCAGCCTCTTGGGCAGCCTGAGCCTCGGCTGCTTCTTGCTCAGCCTTAGCCTTTGCTTCAGCCTCTTCACGCTCAGCACGCTCTTTTTCTTCACGAGCTTTCTTCTGAGCCTCTAATTGAGCAGCAAAGACCTTAGGATCGGTACGCTGAACGATGGTATGAACCACACCCTCTTCTTCCTCAGCGCTATCCTTGGCCTCTTCTTTATCGTCCTGAGACTTAGCACTCTCCTTAGCCGGATCCTCATCAAAGTGCTTAGCGGCATAAGTGCCATAACCATATGGGCGGTCTTCGCTAATGTCACTTTGAGCAGAGCTATCTTGTGCATCGCTCTTTTGTGAAGCAGCTTGTTCTTGAGATTGCTCTTGGTCTTTTGCTTTTAAGCGCTCTTGAGCAATTGCGTATGGATCGCCAGATGACTTTACCTTGGATACATCAGCTAAAACTACCTTACGCAGATTCTCGTTAATCGCCTCGCGCTCTTCATTGCTCATTTCCTGCTCATCAGCTGCTTCTGCCTTTCCATCGGCAGCTTTGTGCTGAGCTGTTGCAGACTGATTACCAGCTGCTAAAGCACCCTTAAGAGCAGAGCTTAAACCGCTCATAGCATTATCAATAGCTGCAGTAGCTGCAGAAGAAGCAGCTAAAGCTGCGCCAGTGGCTGCTGCTGCAGCTGGAATAGCTGCGCCTGCTGCGGCAGCAGGAGCACCAACACTAGCAGCTGCAGGAATAGCGGCACTAGAAGCTAAAGCAGCACTAGTAACTTCTTGGGATACTGCACTTGCAATATCATCAGCAGATAAGTCTGAGCCTTCATCAGATGCAACAGAGCGTACAGCTGCAGCTAAAGCAGCACCTTGCTCACTCTCATCTGAAGATAACATGTTATTTCTAATATCAACGGCAGGGGAGGCCTCATTATTTACATCAGCAACCTCACTGCCCTGATCAAGCATGGCTTCACTATCAGTTTCACCAGGGATTGGCATTGGAGGCACGAGATCTTCTTGCTCATAAGACTGCTCCATAAAAGCATCATCTTGTGAACGCAGATTAGATCTAGTGCTACCTACATTTTCATCAGCTGCAGCTTCACCACCCTGCTCGTAACCATGAACTGCTTGCTCATAAGCCTGAGCGCCATGCTCCTGAGCATACTGTTGTGAGTCACTAGCTTGTGACTCATAGTAAGCATCGCTTTGAGCATTGCCCTCTTGCTCATATCCTGGCTCAACATCATTCTGATAAGGCATGGAGTTTTGAGCTGGGTAAGCAGCATCATTACCTGGGTAATTGTCCTCAGACTGATAAGCGCTGTCTTGAGCTTGGTAAGCAGCATCATTACCTTGGTAATTGTCCTCAGAGTGGAACTCACCATCTTGTGCCTGGTAAGAACCATCAGCTTGATGGGCACCATCGCCCATTGTATCGTCGGATGTCTGCTCATTATTGATGCTAGACATTACACCAGCAAAGAAGTCTGGAGCGCCTCCCTGTGCACCTTGAGCTGCCATATCATCGCCAAAGACTGGCTCAATGCCGCCCTGAGCACCTTCTTGCATGCTGTTGCTAAAGTCATACTTAGAGGTATCAATCTCATCAGGATCTGAGTCGTACTCGCTAGTAAAGGCGTTTGGTTGCTCCATGAGCTCTTGCTCAGTGAGAGGCTGCTCTTCGTTGGTATCGGTATAAATATCCTCAAGCTCGCCGTCAGCAACAATATCGGATAACTCGTCGCTAGCATGTGCATCTGTTGCCATGGCTGCGCCTACAGAAAGGGCTGCAACAGTACCTGCACCAGTTAAGGCAGGATCTAAAGACACATTGTCAGTATCGGTAATCTCAGTACGCTTCTTGGTCTTTTCGCTGCCAGATGGCACCACCTTGAAGAACAACTCACCAATGCGCTCAAACAGAGCAAACGGAGTACTGCCTGACATAAAGGCAATACCGCTTATCATCACTAAACCAAAAGTTAAAACAGTGAGGATGTTTGGAACAAAGAGGTCAAAGAAGATATTGAGCATGTCGCCAAGCAAGCCACCTGCACCGGTGGAGCCTAAATCGGCAAAGCGAGAGAGAATACCTGCAGCGCCAATTAACACACAGTTAAAACCTAAGATGCGCAGACCTGCTTTGTAAAAATCAGCACGCCAGATGTCTACAGGCTTTAATAAAATGAAATAGCCCACATAGACAATAGCAAAACAAAACAGATAGCTAAGAGCGCCAAAATGCTCAAAGAAAAAGCTGGCTACTGAGGAGTCGGAATCGCCATAACCTGCAGTGTCTACCTTGCCTACAATGAGCTCACCACTCAAACGAGCAGAAGAGCCACTTTGGAAGTCTAAACAGAAATAGACACATAATAAGCTCAGTCCAACACTTAACATGAACAGCACTTTGCGTAGTGGACTACGCTGAGCACCCTTCTCATGCGCCCCTTGTGAAGCAGCCATACTTCAATCTCCTATCCGATACCTTTGTCATACCGTTATCTAAGCTTTACAAGCTGTAACTAAAAAGCACTGTGCTTTAGAGCCAGAAAAGTAGCTTGTATTTCTTAGACTTGGCATCACTACTAAGATACAAAACGCTTAGGCATGCGCTTTATTGCATAAGACGCATGCCTAAACCTTTTGACAAAAGTCCATGAAAAAAACTTTAGGCAAAGTAATACCCTAAAGCTTTTTCTGAAACTGAAAAGTATACGGCATCCTAGCCTCTTTAGAAAGAACAAAGACACCGTAAAAGTCAGCATCCGCCCACAACTTTGCAAACAAATTTCAAGATTATGTAAAAAGTCACTTATCTAGCGACATGCCTTTTAATCTTGCAACATAAACAACGCCCGTAACACTACATGTATAAAGCAACCTACACATCTCAATTTGCACTCACGGCTAGCAGTGGTGAACTTACTTAAACTTTCGTGCTCATAAGTCTTTTCTGATGGCTTAATAAACATGAATTTGCCTTTTATGGGCTAAAGGCAAAAGTTAACCACAAGATATAGTGATGAGTGGTTAAAGGATTGTTTACTCTTAGTAAAGAAATGACGCTACATGCCCTGATGGAAATATGAAAAGTTGTGTAATTTTTAAAAATTTTTGGTAAAAACACATTAGAACACGTCGATTTTTATGAAAAACTTACGAAAAATCTGTTTTTAGTGTCGAATCTTGATAAACTCAGAAAGTTACCTTTTTATTAATCGCGTAACACTAAGCTTTGACGCTCTAATGTTCAGAGCTGCACTGTGCTTGCATTAAGCATCAAACTGCAGTCCTCTTGTAAGGCAAGCTTATTTTCAAGCTACAGTTTGAAAAGAGCATTTATTTAGATAACTTGCTCTAATGATTGCTTTAGTGCCTATGTTTGTTTTGCATCTTCGAATCACGGCATCTACTTAAGAGTCGTTATGCGCTTGTATATCAACTTTTAGCTGCAAAGCGCTGTAGCTTTGCATCAAATATTTAACAGCTTAGGCAAATGTGCGCTAAACTATTAAGGTTGATATGCTTTTTTCAAACTAGTTAGATACCAATGTGGTTTTAATTCTTAAAACTTAAGCACTGGTACAAAAGCTAGAGTGGCAACCTGATCATTGCGTTTGCTAATGACCGCTTGCATGCTGTATCCGGTGTTTAGCTTTGTATAAAGCTAAGCATTTACTCAACACACGGCTCGTTAAGGTCAGCCTCAATGATGACTTTAATCATGAGTATCTCAAGCAAAGCCTTGATAGTTTGTTGATGTAGCTTAGGTATACAGTGCAGTAAGTAGAGTTGCTATCGCTTGTTCACACTCATGCGATACCCGCTCTTACATGCTGCTATTGGGTAGATTACTGTTTCGCTCAAAGGGATCTGAAGTGTTAGACTTTTTAATCTCCTTCTTTACTGACTATGGCTACATGGCCGTATTTGGCATCTTAATTCTTTGTGGCTTTGGTCTCCCTGTCCCTGAAGATATTACCTTAGTATCTGGTGGTGTTATTGCAGGTCTGGATTTAGCAAATCCTCATACCATGGTGATTGTTGGTCTTGCCGGTGTGTTAATTGGCGATAGCACTATGTTTATTGCCGGACGAGTGTTTGGTTATCGTATCCAACGTATTCGCACCTTTAGAAAGATCTTATCCCCACGCCGCTTCTCCCATATTCAAAGAAAGTTTAAACAATACGGCCTTTCCTTATTATTCATTGCCCGTTTTTTACCTGGCTTAAGATCCCCAATCTTCCTCGTTGCCGGTATGAGCCGCCGTATCCCATATCTTACCTTTGTATTAATTGACGGCTTTGCCGCAATAATCTCTGTACCAGTATGGGTCTATCTTGGTTACTTCTTTGCTGATAATTTAGATCTGTTAATGCAGTACGTAAAAGACGTACAGACTATGATCTATGCAGCTCTCTTCTTAGTATTTGCTGTAGTTCTCATCATTTACTTAAAGAAGCGTTTCCACTCCAAGATGTCAAAGTTTTCTGATGACTCTAATTGCAATTGCGAGCCTACTACTCCAATTACCCGTGAGCAGGCTGCAAAGATTGTTAAAGGCGAGTCTTTATGCGAGTGCACTGGACAAGAGGCTGCTAAGCAAGCTGCCAAGCAAGACTCTACAACCTCAACACAAAGTGCAGCCACAAGCGCTGCAGCTGAGGACGAGCTTGAGCATAAAGAGGCAGACAAAGTAGAAAAGAACTTTGCCTCAATTGGCACTCCTAAGCCAGTGTCAGTTAACAAAAAGCCTAACTAAGCTTACGCACTAACGTGCACTTTGAAAAAGCCGGCTCATGCCGGCTTTTTCATATCTACCTCAACTACAAATCCAAAGCCCCCATCCCTTGCCATCTACAGCACTTAATCTCAGGCTCACCTCCGTTGTCATCAGCCGCACATACCTATCCATTGGTATCGGCTGCTGTTAATCTCACGCCCAATCCAATGCCATCAGCAGCACTTAATCTCGCGCCCCAGAAGTGCTTAGCTCATTTCACCCAAACTGCACTTAACAATTAACGTTAAGGTTTACAAAATTCATCCAGGCCGCATACACACTATCTTTAACAGGTCTCAAGCTAACTTTTCGCTTATTTTTGCTATTAGCACCTTTTTTGATCACAAAACAAAAGTGCTAGCATTTACGAGTCAAATCCGCACCATCTTGGTGATACTTTTTGATCATGTGGTATCATTAGCCCCGCTTCTTAAGCCTCTTTGATGGCTTATGTAAGAACTTCTAAGACGCATCAGTGTTAAGCATCTTGTTTACCTTAAGCGTCTAAACTTCGCTAAATTTCGGAACTACCCATACCTTTTGCAATCAGTACTTAACTGATGCGGGTGAAAGGCGCAGCATAAGGGGCACTAATACCATCGAGTTGATGGATAGTGCATGAGGTCTTGTTCCTGTTTGTGACATGGTTGTATCTTCATCTTTGTAAAAACTCCTATCAAAGAGCCTTCTACGTTTCTCTTCAATACGTAGTCTTTGCGTACATGAATTAAGTTACGTTTAAACCAAACGTAGCACTGTTTATGTCACCTGCTCGATAGACTTTTTACTACCTAAAAATTGTGAAATAGAGAAGATCGCCTAACAAATCTAGGAAAGCTTTCTTATGACAATGGATCAGATTACTGAAATAGTCCGTGATATTAACTCTATTTTATGGGGACCTTGGTGCCTTATTCCTATCTTAGTTGGTACCGGTATCTTCTTTACTTTTAAGACCCGCTTTGTTCAAGTAAGACAATTTGGTCGCGCCTTTAGACACGTGTTTGGCAACTTCTCCTTTAGTGGTGAGAAGGCCGGTCAACATGGTATGACCTCATTCCAGTCTTTAGCTACCTCTATTGCTGCACAAGTTGGTACTGGTAATCTAGCTGGTGTAGCTACTGCTATGGTGATGGGCGGCCCAGGTGCTATCTTCTGGATGTGGGTTGCTGCGTTCTTTGGTATGGCTACTATCTTTGCTGAGGCTGTACTAGCTCAGGTTTACCGTTCTCGTGACGGTCAAGGTCATATCACCGGCGGTCCTTCTTACTACATCTATAAAGGCTTAGGCTTAAAGTCCTTATCCATCATCTTCGCCATCCTCATCATTGTTGCGTTAGGTTTTATCGGCAACATGGTACAGGCAAACTCCATTACTACAGCTTTCTCTAGCGCATTTAACGTACCTAACTGGTTCTCCGGCATGATCTTAATCTGTCTTGCTGGTTTTATCTTCATCGGCGGTATTAAGCGTATTGCTTCCTTTGCCGAGAAGATTGTTCCTTTCATGGCAGGTGTATATGTTCTTGGCGCTGTTTACATCATGCTCATCAACTATGACATGGTGCTACCTGCATTTAAGGCCATCATCATTGGTGCATTTAATCCTGAGGCAGCAACTGGTGGTGTTATCGGTGCTTCCATTAAAGAAGCTATCCGCTATGGTGTAGCTCGTGGTCTTTTCTCTAACGAAGCTGGTATGGGTTCTACCCCTCACGCTCACGCAGTTGCTCGTGTAAATCACCCAGCTGAGCAGGGCTTAGCTGCTATTATTGGCCTTACCATTGATACCTTCATCGTGCTCAACGCTACTGCCTTAGTAATCCTAGTAACTGGCTCTCTTGATGGCACTACCACTGGTATCGTACTAACCCAGACTGCCTTCATTAAAGGCATGGGTGAGGCAGGTGCAGGCTTTGTGGCAGTGTGTCTGTTCTTTGCGGCCTTTACCACCATTATTGGATGGTACTTCTTTGCAGCCCAAAACTTCAAATACATCTTCGGCTATCGCAACCTCAATATGTTCTCAGTTCTAGTACTGTGCTTCTTATTAATGGGCTCATTCTTAGAAGTAGACTTAGTGTGGGAGCTTGCCGACATGTTTAACGGTCTCATGGTAATCCCTAACATTCTGGCTGTTATCGGTCTTTATAAGTTAGTAACTCGTGCGGTCTCTGACTACGACGACAAGTACTTAAAGGGTGTACGCCCATTATTTGGCCCATCTGAAGTACTCACTAACCGCTTTGCCAACCTGCAGGCTGTAATGCGTCGTGCTATGTCAAAAGACTACATCGAAGAGAAGAACGATCGCAACGATTAATTAAGTACTCTCTCATTCATAAGCGCAATCACTGCGCATACAAAAGCCGCTTTTATAGCGGCTTTTGTATTTGTACAATGAAGTAATCCCATTATCTAAGCATCTGCTGCAATGCCATCAGGCTCTCTCATCTCGTGGCTGCAGTGATTCTACTATGCTGGCAACGTATTACTAACTATTTGGTGGCAGTTAGTCTGTTATTTTCGGGCGCTATCTACATCTTGCGTTAGGCATCGCGGAGGGCATCATGGAATTTGAAATTACTAGTGAAGGTGAGCTCATCAAATATCATGGCAAAGGTGGTGATGTTGTAATCCCCGAGGGCGTTAAGTTTTTAGCTAAGCGTGAGGTCTTTAGCTCCAAAACTAGAATTAAGAGCATCTTTCTGCCTAAAAGCTTCATTGGCCATCACTACAGTCCGTATTATTATCGCTATGTCTTTGAATGGTCTGAAAAAGAGCAAAAGGTCGTAAAAAGATATTATGATGAGGGCCGAACCGATCTAAGTGCGCAGCATAATAATCTTTATGCCTACCTGTGCCACATGCAATTGCCCTATCTTATAAGCTACAAAGTCCATGAGGATAACGTAGTTTACTCGGAACGTGATGGACTTTTGTATTCTAAAGATAAGCGCTACTTGTTAGGCGTTCCATCTAAGAGTACAGCCAATATTGTTTTTGAAGATGCAGAATGCAATATCAGCTACGCTGCAGTTCAATACCTTAAGCCTAAGGTTATCAAAGCTGAGTTTCATGGCGATTTTCTTTCTACTAAAACTGTTTATTGCGCCAAGGAGCTTCAGAACAAAACTGTGGCTCTTTATCTACCTAATGTCACACGCGTCGATAAATACCTTAGAGAAAAAGAAGTCTATGAGGACGCCCCTCCTGCCATACTGATCGCGCCAAAGCTTAACTTAGATGAGGTGAAGAATTATGTTTCAAGACAAGTAGCCTTAGGCTATTGCCTTGAGCCTCAACTCTTTGATGAAGTGCAAGCTCACAAATGCCAAGAAGTCTTAGCAGAAGAAGAGGTTTTTCTGCACAAATACGCTCTTGACCATAAGCTATCTAATGTTGTGGATGCATACAAAAGCATATGGGACAAATGGCTCTTAAAAGACCGCCCATTAAGTTGCGAAGAGGATGCATGTAGATATCTGTTCGATGCAGTTATATATGGAACTGACGAGCAAGTTCGTACTACCCTTGATACCTCAAATTACGACTTTTGGGGCCGACACAAAGAATATGGCCACAGAGCACACTATAACGGAGCACAGATCTTAGCTGTAGCCTGTCGTTACGGTGGCGTCAATAAGCTAAAAGCCCTGCTTGATACACAGAAGTTTTGTAGTGCTAAAACCAAAGAAGATCCGGTCACGAGCATTGATTATTTTCTCAATACGAGGCTGTATTTATTTTGCTGTGGCTATCCACATTTTTGCTCATATGACGTGTCTAAAGATCTCGCAGTAACAGAGAATGACGAGCTTAGAGATCGCCATCCTTTAAGTGAGGATCAGCGTATTGACTGTATACAACTGCTGATTCAAAGATTCATCCTCGATAAGGCAAAACTAAGCATACTGAGTTTCTTTGCCTTGATGGAAGGAGAGGAAAAGATCGCGTCTTTCTTGCGCACTAAAGGAGCTGTATTTACTGATTTCTACAGCTATGTGGATGGGCATCTTCCTTATTACGATTATGAAAAAGCCGTCAAATACAGCATACAGACCCAAAATAATGGACTTTCTCAATTAGTAAGCTACTTACGCGAGGATAATGCCAAGATTCGCCTCTCTGAGCGTATTCTTACTAACTTACTTACTGAGCACTCTGATCTTTTGTTTGAGATCTTTGACTGTTTAGAAATAGCCCCAGCAGTTATGTCCTCTCTTATATCTAAATGCATTACCAAAAACTTAGGATCATTATTAATTGAGTTCATTAATCGTGGCAAGATTAAAACTAAGGCATCCCTTGAGCGTTACATCGATCTATCCATATCTAATAAGGCTAGTGAGATCACGGCTATTTTGCTTGAATACAAGAAAACTACGTTTGATATCAAGCGCAGCAAACGCGCATCGCTAAGATTATAGCTTTGAAAACAAAAAGACCGCCTCAGATCATAAGATCTCAGACGGCCTTTTAGTAGTTTTAGAGCATTAGCCTATAAGGATTGCGCCACAGCATCGGTGCTGTTCTATAGCTTTAGCCTAGAAAGCCTAGGCTACGGCATCGGTGCTGTTCTATAGCTTGCGCCTAGAAGAATCGATCCACAGCATCGGTGCTGTTTTAGAGCTTTAGCCTAGAAGAATCGATCCACAGCATCGGTGCTGTTTTAGAGCTTTATACGAGAAAGCCTCGGCTACAGCCTAAGAGCAGCCTTGTAGCCTGCGCCTAGAAGGATTGGGCTACGGCCTCAGAGCTGTTTTGGAGCTCGAACGATGAGTTTTTAGTGTAGGTTAAAACTCGATCGTGCTTGTTAATGAGAGTAGAGCGGTGGCCTACTGACACAATCACTGTATCTTTGAGCTCTTGCTTTAAGACGTCATAAACAAGTGACTCACTCTTTTCATCCATAGCCGAGCTTGCCTCATCTAAGAAAAGAATGTCTGGCTTATTGAGCAAGGCACGCACGATAGCAACTCGCTGCTGCTCGCCTAAAGAGAGGATATGATTCCATGTATCCACCTCATCTAAGTGCGCAATCAGATGCTCTAAACCTAAGAGCTTGAAGTACATTTCGGTCTTACCCTCTGTCTCAGGAACACTTGGGTAGGACGCAGCAAGACGCAAGGAGCCTTGAGGTAAATAAGGCTTTTGGCTTAAGAATAAGCAACTTGAATCTTTAATGTAATGCACTTCACCGTCAGCATAAGGCCAAATACCAGCCACAGCCTTTAATAAGGTGGACTTACCGCAGCCTGATGGACCACGAATTAACAGTGACTCACCTGAGCTTAAGCTTAAGTTGAGCTTATCGAGCAGAAGCACCTGACGTGGGCTATTAACGGTTAAGTTCTTAATCTCGATCTTGTCGCTATCACGCTCAACCTTTAAGCACTTAAGCTTTTCAGCCTCTTCTATAGAGATGTAGAACAAGGATAAACGGTCTACTACAGACTTCCATGAGGCCCATGCAGTGAAGTTAGAAACTAAGGTAGATAGCGAATCCTGAACCCGACCAAAAGCAGAGCTAACCTGCATAATCGAACCCATGGTAATGATCTTGGCAAAGTAGAGCGGTGCAGAGATCAGCATTGGGAAGATCACCGCAGTCTGAGCATAGCCTAAGGTTAAGAAGCCTAAGCGCTTGGTGCAGACAATCAGCTTGATATAGTTAGTTACTAAATCACTAAAGCTGTGGCGTAAGTACTTATTCTCTTCATCCTCACCCTTGTACATAGAGATAGACTCGCTATTCTCACGTACACGAATCAAGGAGAAACGAAAATCAGCTTCATAACGCTGTTGTCTGAAGTTGAGCTTAACTAATGGCTTACCTAAATAGAAGGTTAAGGCAGTACCGATGACGGCATAGAGCAAGGCTAAATAGCACATATAGCCATCAGGCAAAGAGAGCTCATAGCCTAAGACGGTGATATCTACAGCTGAGGATAAATTCCACAGCACAATACCGAAAGTAACCATCATGGCTAAATCAGTTGCAGTACCTAAGATCAAACCAATAGTTGAAGAAACAAAGAGATTTAGATCTTCAGCGATACGCTGATCAGGGTTATCAGTCTTTTTGTCAGTTAACTGCAGCTTGTAGTAATTATCGTTGCTCAGCCAACGATCCATAGTCTTACCGGTCAGCCACTTACGCCAATTGATAGCAAGACATGACTTTAAATAAGCGTTATAGACTGTTACCAACACGTGAATCGATGCCAAGGTAGCAAAGACTACAAGCTTTTGCTTAAAGCCGTCGATATCGTAGTTTTGAATGGTATCCCAGAAGTCTTTGTACCAAGTGTTGATAGAGGTAGCGATATAGACAGAGCCACCTGTGAGCGAAATGATACACACTAAGTAGAACCATGACTTCATAGAATCACGGCAACCCCAATAGCTCACTAACATACGCCAGAAAGCTATTAAAGTTATCTTCAGTGGCAAACTATCAGTACCATAGCCATGGCTCTTTTGAGCAGCACTTGCAGTATTTGCTGCGCTATTGGCACTAGCACTTACTTTTGAATCTAGCTTTTCAGGAGACTCACCCATCGAGACTCTCTCCAACTAAGAAGGTTACAAGACCAGCGAATGGTCCATAAAAACGGATATGTTCTGTTTGAGGAAATCTATTGTGCCACAACAAAGATAGTTACACCTTAGATGTGCCCTCAAAACACCAGCTCTTTCGCACCACACAGCAAAATGCCCCGCTCTTTAGTACGACACGGCAAAATGCCCAGTTCTTTCGCACTACACAGCAGAATGCCCAGTTCTTTCGCACTACACGGCAAAAGCCCCGTTCTTTAGTACGACATAGAAAAAAGCCGCGCTCAACGGCGCGGCATATAAGGTGAGAAAGGCTCACCTAAATAACAAATCGAACGTTATGATTAAAGCTGTGGTGGCAGCTTAAAGAGCTTTTCTAAGTAGCAAGCAACACCGTCATCTAAGTAGTTGAAGGTATGATACTTAGCCACAGCCTTAAGCTTAGGCATAGCGTTACTTACTGCTACACCAACACCAGCCTCAGCCACCATCTCAATATCATTCTCAGCATCACCAAAGGCGGCTACATTATCTAGGGTGATATTAAGAATCTTACACAGCTTAGCTAAGGTAGTGCCCTTGTTGCAGCCCTTGATCATAAACTCGAGGAAGTTTGGATGAGTGCGGGCAATAGTAAAACGCTCTTCAAAGTCTGCAGGGAGTGACTCTCTCATGCGATCAAGCTTATCCTCATCGCCTACTGCAATGACCTTGTAAGCCTTTTCTTCCTTATTAAGGCCATCAGGGAAATCAATGAACTCAAAAGGTTGCATGGAGGAGGCAATTTCCATCTCAGTAAAGATGATATTGCTCTCGGTTAAGAGGAAGCGACGAGTAGAGTATGCGTGGATAACGCAATCAGCGCGGCGAGCAGCAGCTTCAAGATCAATAATGTCCTGAGCAGCAAGATAGCTAACTTCGAGATCTTGATTGATGTCATCAAGATTAATTAAGGAACCGCCATTAAAGCAGACACAGTAGCCATGACCTTTATCAAGACCCAAGGTTTTAGCAAAGCCTTGAATACTTTCAGGTGCACGACCAGTACAAATGGCTACAGTAACACCCATTTCTTGGATCTTATGAACAACCTTAATGAGACGCTCAGAGAAAGTCTTATCCTCTCTTAAGGTAGTGCCGTCCATATCTAAAGCAACCAGTTTTACAGGCGGCATAGTCTCGAGGTTTGGTAAGGTCATGTCAGAGTTCTTAGCCTCTTCACTAACCTCAACTGTCATGTACTTAGTTTCGAGCTCTTCTTGAGTCTTGCTATCAAGGTGTTCTAATGACATAGGTTTCAGCTTCAAAATAAATAATCATGCACAAAGTGCTCTAAACCTGATAAGGCTGGAAATGATCCTGCCTCAAGGCTCAATAATAATAGCCTAAAACTTGAATGTTTGTCACACTTTGCAAAATTAGCCTAACAAAAAAACTACCCTCCACAAAATTAACTAAAGCATGTTTTGCGACTCTCCATAAATGGATGACAAAGTAGAGTCTTTATAAGCTGTATTTTCAAAACCAGCATAGCGGTGCAATCATAAATAGAAATTGCACAACCATCATTACAATATTTATTGCAAGCAAAAAATAAGGCAGAGCCTTTGCAGGTTCTGCCTTATCTATAATTCTTTAGTTCGCTTTTACGTAAGAGCTATTACTTAGCAGGAACGATGTTAACCTTAACAACAGTCTTAACGTCAGCGTGGAACTGTACAGCAATCTCGTACTCGCCGATTGAGCGGATAACGCCCTCTGGCATACGGATCTCAGACTTGTGAGCCTCAACGCCAGCAGCAGTTAATGCCTCAGCGATGTCACGAGTACCGATAGAACCGAATAACTTGCCCTCGTCACCAGCGTTAGAACCGATGGTAACAGAACCGAGCTCTTCGAGCTTAGTAGCACGAGCCTGAGCTGCAGCTAACTCTTCAGCGATCTTAGCAGCGTACTTAACGCGATCCTCTTCGAACTTCTTTAAGTTCTCTTCGTTAGCTAAAACAGCCTTCTTTTGTGGTAACAGGAAGTTACGAGCGTAACCGTTGCGTACCTTAACCTTGTCACCGAGACCGCCTAAGTGGGCGATCTTATCGAGCAGAATAACTTCCATTTAGAAAATTCCTTTTAATCTTTGAAGCCAATTAAAACAAAGAGTGAATTAACGGCTGTGAAGATCGGTGTAAGGTAACAGAGCTAAGAAGCGAGCACGCTTGATAGCAGTAGCAAGCTGACGCTGGTACTTGGCGCTGGTGCCAGTAATGCGGCTTGGAACGATCTTGCCAGACTCGGTTACGTAGTTACGTAATAAAGCTACGTCCTTGTAATCGATCTCGGAAACACCCTCAGCGGTGAAACGGCAGAACTTACGACGATGGAAATAACGGGCCATTTACTAGTCCTCCAAATTAAGCTTCTACAGCTGAAACTTCAGCATCAGAAGACTCGTCACGGTCGCCACGGCGACGGGTGTCGTTGTCCTCACGAGCTGCACGACGGTCCTCGCGAGCCTTCATCATTGGAGATGGCTCGGTAACTGGGCCTGAAGTGCGGATGACTAAGTTACGGATTACAGCGTCGTTGAAACGGAAGTTGTTCTCAATGCTGTCAATAGCCTCTTGCTCAGCCTCTACGTTCATTAAAACGTAGTGTGCCTTGTGAAGCTTTAAGATAGGGTAAGCAAGCTGACGACGGCCCCAATCCTCAAGACGGTGAATCTTGCCGCCAGTCTTCTCGATCTCGCCCTTGTAACGCTCGATCATGCCTGGTACCTGATCTGACTGATCTGGGTGAACCAAGAAAATGATTTCGTAGTGACGCATGAAATGCCCCTTACGGTAAAAGTCTAAAATTT
>Reeses_p1__coassemble_266_pt1 | contig 37108 bp, 20 predicted proteins | sample Reeses_p1__metabat2_low_PE_009 | metagenome-assembled genome bin Reeses_p1 | reverse complement strand
AGGCACGCATGGCATCTAGTAAGATCTTATGTTGTTGAGTGCTTATTCGTAACGCTTAACGAACTTACGGGTTGGGTATTTGTCAGTATCAGCCTGAGTTACATAAGGCTTACGTGGGTCAAGCTTATGTGCATGGCACTTACCGTGGTTGTAGCCAACTAAGCCCTTTAAGTGAACTTGGTGATCTTCAGCAAGGTAGTCAGGCATGAAGCGATAGAGCTTCATAGCATCTTCGATGAAGTAGACGATGAACTGAATTTGCTGATCAGCAAGATCTAATGCTAACTGCTCGTTCTTTACGAGGTAAACAGTACGCATTACCATCGCAAACATACCAGCAAGTGAGCCGTCAAAGAAGTCTGCAATATAGTAGTCACGAGTCTCGTGAATCTTATTGAGCATCTCAGAAACGCTCTGCAGCATGAAGACGTAATCGATACGAGTCTTAGGACGCTCTTCTTTAGTCAGCAGCTTGATGATGATGTGACAGATGTAATCGAAGGTATCGTTGTCAATAAGGCTCTTGTCTTGCTCTTCAGTAAGCTCAATGGCAAAGGTCTTCTCTTCGTCCATGAAGCGTACAAACTCATCACGGTCAAAGTCAGGCAGCGCAAGCCACTTCTCTAAGAGATCTTCGCTGTGGACTGGCTCTACTTCCTTTAAGGCAGCACCATCAGAGCAGTTGAAGTAGTTAAGCTTGTTATTAGCCTTAGCGTTACGGATGATAACTTCCATGTAACGAGCTGAGAGCTTGTACAGGTAGTCAGAGTAAACCACACCACCAAAGTTACCCTCAAGGGAGTAAACAAGACGCTTGTAGCTTGGTACAGGATCATCACTGTCACTACTTTCACGGTTGTAGAAGAGGTTCTCATCAGGGTGAGTTTTTAAGTCTTCACGCTTAGTGCCGTTATCAACACCAAATAAGTAAATGTTCTTAAAGCCAAACTGAGTTGCTGCAGCTACACCTAAGTTACCCACTAATGGGTTCATTAAGGAGATAGGCATAACCTCACGCCACTGATCGTAAATCTTACCTGCAGCCAGCCAGAAGAAGGTCTCATCACCCTTACCAAATACGGCAGTGTGATCGAAGAACTTAACTACCTCAGGGTGAATAACGTCACCAGTAACTAAGATGAGATCCTTTAAGAACTCACGATCTGGGATGAGGCTTAAGTGCTCAGATACAATACGTAAACGCTCAGTTGCACCATAGAAAGTAGGGCGAATACCTGCGTTATACAAGGTCTCAACAGCAGTACCGCAAGCTAAAATAATAACCTTATCCTGAATCTTACGTAAGAAAGGCAGATCATGAGATAAGGATGGACCATTTGCAACCACCACAAAAGGTGTGTCCTCTTGCCACTTCTTAGGGAAGTCGACGTTGCGCTTAACGAAGTGAACATGGTTGTGCAGGTGGCTAATGCCATGAGCAACCGCAAAGAGGTGATCGTCATAGAAGCCTAAGGTTGCATAAGCACGCTCGTAGTCTTCAACGATACGATCGGAGATCTCGTTAATCTCCTTAGAGCGGTAGTGAACCATTGACCACATATAGCAAGCGAGCATACGGCCATGGCGCTGATAGTAGTTGTTAAGATCCTCAAACACCTCTTCTTTAGTCTGACCAACCATCAGGTAAATACCACGGTTGTTTTCATTTAAGTAATTTAAGAGGTTTGCCCAGTCAAAGGCGTGTAATGAGGCAAAGAACAGATCGATATTAGGCTCGATAAGTACGAGGTTACCAATATCAACCTTCTCATAGAGATGGCCTAAGTGATAGCCCAAGCCGCAGCCTACGATAATACAGATAGGGCATGAGCCAGTAACTGATGGATTATTAACGTTAGGAATGTGCTGCTTATTAAAATCCACCATGTGGTTTAAGTAACGGTGGTGGATCTGGCCTAATTGCTCAGCGTCTAAGCCGTAGTTTAACTGTCTAAAAGGAGAGCGCTCTAAAACGAGATCTACCTGAGAGTTACACAGTTCAACTGGATCATAAACTTTGTAGAAGAACTCGCCACGTGCAGGGAAGTACAGATTAGGCACACCATTAGAGGTACACATGAACTCTAAAGGCTCACTTGGGCGGAAGTTCTTAAACTGCTCATAGATGTCCGGCATGAACTTCTTAAATGCTTGCATGTTATTGTCAAAACGTGCAATCAGCATTTCGGTCATGGCTTTTTGCAGCTCGATGAGCTGATAGACATGATCTTTTAAGAAGCTCTCGTCCATCTGAGTTACGTGCTTGGACATTTCATCAAGATCAGATGGGTCAAAGCCAAGCTCCTGCTTGAACTCATTAGCAACTTCTTCGCGAGTCTTCAGCTGTGCGTCAATCGCAGAAGGAGCAGCATTATCGTCGATGTTCTCCCATGCCTTAGGTGGCTCACTGTACTCAGTGGTACCGTTGCTAGCAGTTGGCTCTATTTCCTTAACCATAAAAATGTCCTTTTAGCCACTAGTTATCTTAGAAGCTACATAATCGAAAGGGGCAACAGCAAAATGTCCTGTGTTGCAGTGGCATTTTGCTCTCGCACCTGAGTTAGTTTTAACGATGCAATCATTAATAGTAAGCTTAACGCTCTAATTTAAGCCTTATGAGGCTATATGATTACTTGTCAGCGTCCTATTTATGCAAGATTCACGCTAATAATGAGAATTATGACAAGGTAGCTCTCATTGCCAATAGTAAAACGGCGTATATAAGCGCTTTATAGATACTAAAAATTTTGTAACTAGGACTAGGGATAACCAAAATTTTGCTGTACTGATATCTTTAAAGCCAAAATCACCGTCAATAAGTTAGTGGCGAGCCTGACAATTACTCCATCGCACAGATCATGGATGGTAGGGTAATTAAACTGCCCAAAAAGCAAAGCCCCGCTGCTGACAAGAGAAGCGGGGCTTTAAATAAGCTTGTAGCTTTCAAGGCTTATGAGCCTTAGAGTCTTGGCTAGTTAATTCTTATTCGAAAATTGACTTAGGCTTGCCGTAGCCATCAACTTGGGAGTACTGATTCTTGCCCTTGCTGCCCTTTTGGAACTTGTAGAGCTCTTGACGTACACGCTTGAACTCATCGTCAAGAAGATCACGCTGTTCTACTGTAACTTCAAGCAGAGACTTTAAGTACTCATTAAGCTCGGTCTTATCTTCAATGGTCTGAGCAAGATCGTTTAAACGACGGAAGAGAGCAACCTTATCCTGAGTTAAAGCTGCTGCAGTATCAAAGTCTTCAGCCTCGAGCGCATCAGCAATAGCATCCTCGTTATCATCAATTTCTCTTGCAAGATCAAGCAGTTCCTGGTTCATACTGTCCCCTTTGTGATATGAAAGCCAAGCGCGTCATAAACCATATGCAAATAAGCATAGGTCTACTTTAATCCACGCTTAGTGGATGCCAAATATTCTAGTTAAAAGCTAGCCCATCTTATGGTTAGCAGAGCTTGTATTAATGTGCATGGAGCTAATGGCCACATGCTTTGAAGCTGACAACAAAAAGCCGGCTTATGCCGGCTTTAGATGAAGTCTATCTAGCTTAAAAGGGCATTAGCCTTTTGTGCTAGTGAGTAAATATTAGACTGAGCCGTCGATGATCTTATTTGCAGGATCGTAGTTATGCTGGAAGTGATCCTGATCGCTACGCATCTTAGCCTGTGCCTCCTTGATAGAAGCAAGAGGAATCTTGTCCCATGCCTCCTTAATTGGCATGAAGGCCTTGAGTGCATCATCGATTGGATCCTCGCTAACCTGAATAGAAGCATCAGCAAGCTTATCTAACATGAAGTCATAGATAAGAGCTAAATTTCTTGCAATTTCAGGAGCGTGGGTAGGATCAAGAGTGTCCTTAAGGTGCTGAATAATGGCAGTAGCTGAGGCAATCTTCTTTGCCTTCTCTTCTAAATCACCACGTGCAATCGCACCCTTAGCTTGGCCCAGGCGTTCAAAGACACCATTGAATAATGCCTTTGTAATAGTGTAAGGATCAGCAACAGCAAGTTCAGCGTTAACTGAGGCCTTGCGGTACTCCTTCATCATATCCTGAGGTTTTGTAATAAACATTATCTCTCTACTCCTGCACAAGCAAAGGCAAAAAGCAAAAAAACTGTGTAGTTATAACTTACCATTATATAGCATTTCGTAAGCTAGCACTGATGCTTTTTTCTCACTTGCTCTGGCAAATCCTTGCAAGCATAACAGCCATGTTTAACTCATAGCCGCGATGTATAGTTTAGATCGGACTTAGTGACCTAAGATAGATATATTGCACGCAACATGCCATGCACATAAAAGAAACATTAAGCGGATAAAACCTGATAAATATGCTGTTTATGGATGGGTTGTGGCTGCTTGTGGTGCGGAATTCTTTTGCCGCTAGGCATACTTGAGCTTTTGAACTGGCAAAAGTTTGCGTTAGCAAACGCCATCGCAGAGTGTACTTTGTCTAGCCTTTGTTTGCGTGCTATGGATACAAAAAACGCAGCCTAGGCTGCGTCTTAAGTGGCTCATAAACGTAGTTGCTTTAATGCTGAGCCTATCAAGAGATCTAACCTTAAGAATTATAAAATGTTCTCTTGTAAGAAGAATGATAAACGGCGGTGATGAGCTACACGACGAATATTCTTAAACTGTAAACGGCGACGATGTGAACGGCGAATAGATGAACGGTGGCCTTTGAGGTGAGCTGAACGTCTCATAATAAAAACTTTCCTATCTTGAGTGGCTACATCAAGAGTAGTACATGAACTTGATTGTCTAACACGATCTTTAGCTAGGTACGTACTTACCGCCAAGTAGCAAGGTTTAGCTTTTGAGCTTTTCTACTTAGCTTTAGCGCGGCATTTTAGGAAGACCTGTCTAAATGCAGCTTAAGCTAGCACCTGTGTAAGCTTGTCTCTTAGCCCTTAACTAAGCTTTTGTGTGCCTTTAACTAAGCTTGTCTGTTCTTTTGCACTTGTAGTGCTTAACGGAAAACACGGCTATAGACGTAGATCTATAGTTCTCAAATACTTATATCTGATGAGCCCGAATGCCAAATCATGGCTGACATTGAATCATTTGGGTCACGTGCATTATAGACCTCCATTGTTAGCGCAAGATTAGGATTTGAGTAGCTTTTGTGTTATGCATCATGAAATTTATGTTTGCCTAAGCCCGTTTGATGCACTTTTGAGCAAGATTATCGCTAAAAATACCAAACAAGAGCAAAAACTTACTAATCAACAAGTGTAAGTTTGATTGGCTTAGTTTGCGGAACTCATTTTTATCAAAAACACGGTGTACATTGCCTTTTAGGCAGTCTTAAACGGCTGGTTAAGGTGCAAATCTGTGACGGATGTGGGATTTATGGGGATGATCTTCAAATTTCTGTTAAAATGGGGCAGCTTTTGTTTGTGTAGCCTATTTGCGGGAATTTACAAGAATGGATATTTTACGCGGCTCTTCAGCTTTATCAGATTACAAGATCGATAAGCTGATCCTCTCACTGTCTCAAGCTGGTGTAGAGGTTTCCAGCATTTCTACTGCTTTCATGCATTTGATTGACTGTGCTGAACCGCTTACAGATGCTCAAAAGGATGTCTTAGCTAAGATCCTTACCTACGGCCCAGTTGATACTGCTCACGAGGACAAGGGTGAGCTTTTCTTAGTTGTACCACGTATCGGTACCATCTCTCCTTGGGCTACTAAGGCCACCGATATTGCTCACAACTGTGGTTTAAATGGCATTCATCGCATTGAGCGCGGTGAGGCCTTCTACATTTGCGCAAAAGACGGTAACGCCTTTACTCCAGAGCAAAAGAAGATCATTTCTTCAATGATCTGCGATCGCATGGTACAGACTGTTCTGTACTCCTTTGACGATGCTAAGGCTCTGTTCTCCGCACAAAGCCCTGCTCCATTTAAGACTGTTGCACTGACTAGTGGTGGCAAGGCTGCACTTGAAAAGGCTAACGTTGATTTAGGTTTAGCTCTGTCAGCCGATGAGATCGACTACCTTGTTGATGCATTTAAGAACTTAGGCCGTGATCCTTCTGATATCGAACTGTACATGTTCGCTCAGATGAACTCCGAGCACTGCCGTCACAAGGTCTTCAACGCTAAGTGGGAAATCGACGGCGTTGAGCAGGATAAGTCTTTATTTGGCATGGTGCGCAACACCTTTGAGGCCACTCCAGATTATGTGTTATCAGCTTACCGCGATAACGCAGCTGTTATGGAAGGTTCTAAGGCTGGTCGTTTCTATGCTGAAAATGGTTCCCGTGAGTGGGCATTCCATCAAGAAGACATGCCGATCTTAATGAAGGTAGAAACCCACAATCACCCAACTGCGATCTCTCCATTCCCTGGTGCAGCAACTGGCTCAGGCGGTGAAATTCGTGACGAGGGTGCAACTGGTGTAGGTTCTAAGCCAAAGGCTGGTCTGTGTGGCTTTACCGTATCCAATCTTAAGATCCCTGGCTATCTGCAGCCTTGGGAGCATGATTTTGGCAAGCCATCTCGTATTGCCTCTGCTCTGGACATCATGATCGAAGGTCCATTAGGCGCAGCATCATTTAACAACGAGTTTGGTCGACCAAACTTAACTGGCTACTTCCGTACTTACGAAGAGCAGGTTTCAAGCTTCAACGGCACTGAAATCCGTGGCTACCACAAGCCAATTATGCTTGCTGGCGGTTGGGGTAACATTCGTCGTGAGCACATCCAAAAAGATCACATCAACCCAGGTGCTAAGCTCATCGTTTTAGGCGGCCCTGCAATGGATATCGGTCTTGGCGGTGGTGCAGCTTCCTCTATGAACTCAGGTCAGTCCTCAGAGGAGCTCGACTTTGCATCTGTACAGCGTGGTAACCCAGAAATGCAGCGTCGCTGCCAAGAGGTTATCGATTCATGCTGGCAGTTAGGTGCTGATAATCCAATTATGTTCATCCACGATGTTGGTGCAGGCGGCTTATCTAATGCAATGCCTGAGTTAGTATCCGACGGTGGTGTAGGCGGTCGTTTCGAGCTTAGAGCTATTCCAAACGACGAGCCAGGCATGTCTCCTCTGCAGATCTGGTGTAACGAGTCTCAAGAGCGTTACGTATTAGCTGTAGATCCAGACAAGTTCCCTGTATTTGAGGCATTCTGTAAGCGCGAGCGTGCTCAGTTTGCTGTTATTGGTGTGGCTACCGAAGAGCGCCGTGTAGTACTTCACGATGAGCACTTTGATAACTGCCCAATCGACTTACCTTTAGATATCCTCTTAGGTAAGCCACCTCGTATGTTTAAGAAGGTTGAGCATGCTCAGCACAACAGCCCAGAGTTCGATGCTACTGGCATTTGCCCATGTGAGGCTGCCGAGCGCGTCTTAGCTCTGCCAGCAGTTGCTGAGAAGACCTTCCTTATCACCATTGGTGACCGTTCTGTTACTGGCTTAGTTGCTCGTGATCAGATGGTTGGCCCATGGCAGGTTCCTGTTGCTGACGTAGCTGTTACCGCTGCTTCGTACGATTCATACAATGGTGAGGCTTGTGCTGTAGGCGAGCGTACTCCAGTTGCTCTGCTTGATCACAAGGCATCAGTTCGTTTAGCTGTTGGTGAGTCTTTAACCAACTTAGCTGCTGCTTATATCGGTGAGTTAAACCGCGTTAAGTTATCTGCTAACTGGATGGCTGCAAATGGTCACCCAGGCGAGGATGCAGGTCTGTTTGACGCCGTTAAGACCTTAGGTATGGAGATTTGCCCTGAGCTTGGCATTACCGTACCAGTAGGCAAGGACTCTATGTCCATGAAGACCTCATGGGAAGAGAACGGTGTTAAGCGCGATGTTATCGCTCCTATGTCACTCATCATTACCTCCTTTGCTCGTGCTGAGGATGTACGCAAGACCTTAACTCCACAGTTAAGAACCGATAAGGGCGACACCGATTTAATCTACATTGATTTAGGTGAGCGTAAGGGCCGCTTAGGTGCATCTGCTTTATCTCAGGTTTACAGACAGCTTGGTAACAAGCCTGCTGACCTTGAAAATGCATCTCGCTTAAAGGGTCTGTTCGATGCAATTCAGTTCTTAAACAAGTCTGATCTCATCTTGGCTTACCACGACATTTCAGACGGTGGTTTATTCACTGCCGTTGCTGAGATGGCTTTTGCTGGTCACACTGGTGTATCCGTAACCTTAGATCAGCTCAACCAAGATAACTTAAGCGCTCTGTTCTCTGAAGAGCTTGGTGCTGTTATCCAGGTTAAGCGTGAGGACAAGGAGAAGGTTCTCAACATTCTCTCTGGTCACGGTCTGGCTAACATCAGCTTCGTTATTGGTACCTTACGTGACGACGACCGTATCGTCTTCACTCGTGACGGTAAGGATGTTATTAACAACACCCGTACTCACTACCGTACCATTTGGGGCACCACTACTTATCACATGCAGTCTCTGCGTGATAACCCAGTTTGCGCTAAAGAAGAGTTTGAAGACAAGGCTGACGAAAAGGATCCAGGCTTATTCTTTAACCTTACCTTCGATAACGAAGAAGACGTTGCAGCTCCATTCATCAACAAGGGCGCTTCTCCAAAGGTTGCCATCTTACGTGAGCAGGGCGTTAACTCCCAAGCTGAAATGGCACACGCTTTCTACCGTGCTGGCTTTAACGCAGTTGACGTTCACATGTCCCAGATCTTAGATGGCTCAGTTAAGCTTTCTGATTTCATGGGCTTTGCAGCTTGCGGTGGCTTCTCTTACGGTGACGTATTAGGCGCAGGTGAGGGTTGGGCTAAGTCCATCTTATTCAACGAGCGTGCAAAGACTGAGTTTGCTCAGTTCTTCGATCGTAACAACACCTTTGCTTTAGGCGTATGTAATGGCTGTCAGATGATGTCTACCTTACGTGACATCATTCCAGGTGCTTCTTTATGGCCTCGCTTCGTAACCAACAAGTCTGAGCGCTTTGAGGCTCGCTTTGTTCAGGTTGAGGTACAAAAGAGCCCATCTATCTTCTATCAAGGTATGGAAGGCTCTTGCATGCCAATCGTGGTTTCACACGGTGAGGGTCGTGCTGAGTTCAAGGATGAGTCACACGTTAAGGCTTTAGAGGATGCTAATTTAGTAGCACTGCGTTACATCGATCACTACGGTAAGATCGCACAGCGTTACCCATTAAATCCTAACGGCTCACCAAACGGTATTACCTCTGTAACTACCGCTGACGGTCGCTTCACTATTATGATGCCGCACCCAGAGCGTGTAGTACGTACCGTTGCTAACTCTTACCACCCAGACAACATGGGTGACTTTAGCCCATGGATGCGTCTGTTCCGCAACGCACGTCGTTACATCGGCTAATAGCTACACATTAAGCACAATCAAGGTAAGGCGATCTTATAATGCGCCTTATCTAAAAGGCTCTCCAAGCTCACGCTGCGAGGGCCTTTTTAATTCCACCACCTCATCTTAATCCCAAGCTTATCAACCCCACACTACCCTCCTCATTCATTCATACATGCCATCTCATCTACAAAGCACTGATCCCATTGCCCGTGTTCTAAAAAGATCGCAGATCGCGATCGTCACCTTTTAGTAACGGCAATGTTGTGATCTTTACTAAAAAGATCGTAGTTCGTGATCGTTACTTTTTAGTAACGGCAATGCTGTGATCTTTACTGAAAAGATCGTAGATCGCGAACGCTACCTTTTAGTAACTGCAAGGTCGTGATCTTTACTAAAATGGTCGCAGATCGCGATCGTCACCTTTTAGTAACGGCAATGCCGTGATCTTTACTAAAAAGATCGCAGATCACAATGTCTAACTGTCTAAAATGCAATGCCGTGATCTTTACGAAAAGATCGCTGATTCTGATCTTCAATCTTTTGATTGGAGGTTGTGGTAGGTTTTGTTTGCGATCGTGAAGAAAGATCTTAAGATCGCGATCTTAACTTTTTATCTATGTTAGGTATTAATGATCGATGGTAAGAGTGGTTCTTGCTGCTTTTTGAGGGAGGGGATAGGGTATTTTTTTGCTTAAACGCTACAAAGAACATGGTGATGTTGCCTAGGTAGTGGCATAATTGTGTAGCTGCGGCCGATATGTTGCAAGTATGAGGCTGCTCGATTTTTTTACCCTTGCTAAGTGGTGTTGGTTAATGAGTACGATTCCTAATTCTCAAAGCGACGTTGAGCTGATGAGTGAAGTTTTGCAAAAGACTCCTTCAGCAATCATGGTCATCGATGAGGGTGGAATCATTAGAAAAGCCAATCCAGCAGCTCTGTCTTTGCTCAATGAGTCCTATCTTGAGGGTCGTAAATGGGTTGAGGTGATCTCAACTGTATTCCGTCCACGTAATGATGATGGTCATGAGATCTCTACTCGTGATGGACGACGTTGTCAGGTAGTAACTGTACCGCTGCATTCAGGCCACTTAATTCAAGTTACCGATCTTACAGAAACCCGCCTATTGCAAGACAAGCTCTCGCATATGGAGCGTTTGTCATCGCTTGGACGTATGGCAGCATCGCTTGCCCATCAGATTCGTACTCCACTATCAGCAGCTATTTTGTATGCAGCTAACTTAGGAAATGCCAATCTACAAGAGTCTGCTCGTAAGCGTTTCCAAGAAAAACTCATGAGCCGTCTTGAGGCTTTAGAAGCTCAAGTAAGTGACATTTTGATGTTTGCTCGCTCTAATGAGCAAACTGCTAAGCTTACTGATGCTACTAGTGTGGCTGATCAAGCAGCTAATAATGTCACAGCTGTACTTACTAAGGGTGAGGCGCGTTTAGATGTTCAGATTGAAGATGAGGGTCTGGAGATCATGTGTAACGCCACCGCTTTAACTGGCGCGATTAGCAATCTGATTGCTAATGCAGTTGAGGCTGGCGGTCATAACATCATTTTAAATTTAAGTAAGGATGGCGATCGCGCTGTTTTTGCTGTGGCCAATGACGGTCCAAGAATTCCAGAAGAGCTCAAAGAGAAGATCTTCGAGCCTTTCTATACCTCTAAGCCATCTGGCACTGGTTTAGGTCTGGCTGTTGTAACTGCAGTGACTAAAGTGCATCAGGGTATTTTGCGCCTTGATTCTTGGGATAATACTTTTGCGACAGTCTTTGAGATCTCTATTCCTCTGCACAAGGCAACAGAAGAAGACTCAGCTCAGCAAATTGCTGCAGTAACCAACGCTACTACGCACACTCATAGTCAAGCTAGCTCCAATAATACTTTAGCTCATGATGGCGCTGCATCTGCAGCTTTAGGTGCGGGTTCATTAAGTGGCCAAGCTCCATCAAGCGCCCAAGCATCAGCAGCCTCAGCTGTATCCGCGCCAATGGCTACATCGTCAGTTGCGCCATCAGCAGCAGCTACTTCTACACAATCGGCATCGGCTGCTGCATCTGCAACTGAACTGTTACGTGCGACATCGAAAGGGGCACATAAGAGTGCCGCTGAAAATCAAAGTAATGCAAGTGCAATGGGCTCTAACGATACCAAGGCAGCACGTTCAATCTTAACTGAGAGTGCCCACGGTAATAATCGTATTAGTGAGACAGCTATTGGTACTGGCTCTATTGATGTGGGAGTTAATTCATTTGCATCAAGCAGTGGCTTTAGCTCTTATGATAACGCTGAGGATTTTGCATCTGAGGCAAGTGATTTGTCTAATGCCTTAAGACACGGCTCATCTTTTGCAAGCATAGCCAATCAAGATGTTGGATATGGCCATGATGCATCTTCAGGCATGTCATTCATGGCTAATGCTGCATCTTCTCAATCTTTACCAAAGACAGCTGCAGGTATTAGTTCACAGCAAGCCCACGCAGCTAATAGTGCCACCTCAGAGGCCTTTGCAGCTTATGCACGTAAGCAGCAATCTCTAAGAGCTAGTGAGAATGCAAGTACTTCTGAGCACAATACCTTCTCACAGGTAGTGCATACTGATGTATCAGGCTTTAACCAAGTTGAGGTTAAGGTTGATAAGTCGCATAAGTTACTCGATGCAAGCGAGCAGCATAAATCTAATGCGCTTGAGTCAAACCTCAATGTCGATGGCACATCTACGGTCAAAGATCCAAAGTCTGCTAAGGGCTCAGCAGTAGGCGCAGCTAACGCAGTATTTGCCGCCGCTGTTAGATCTCAAAAGCGTCGCAGTGAAGACGAGATCTAGCCTTTTAGCCAAGTCTTTGTCACATCTGGTGATCTATTGTCTAAATCTACAGGTATGTAAGTTCATATTCTCTTAAGGTTAGATGAACTTAAGCGTGCCTAGCTCTTGTATAGCGGTGTTTTATCAAGCAAACACAAGGGTATGTCTGAGTAACATACTGTCACAAGCTATACATGTGTAGGATTGTGTACATAATATTGTGTAAGCTAGTCCTTGTAAGCTTGCGATGCAATTGCCTAACAGATTAAAATGATTGATCCATGGCATTTATGTCAAAACCATATACCTAAGGAGCGGCTTTAGAGCCATTCTTGGCCAATCACTATATGTCTTACCAGACATAGAAACAAGGTTGGTTTAGCTAGTGAAGCTAGGTGATAAGTTTTAACCGAATTGCACAAAGGAGGGCGCTGCTCCAATGCATTAAGGCAGAGGTTAGTGCGTCGATTTTTTTATGAATTCAAGTCTAATTTTAGTAGTAGATGATGATAGTCAGTTACGTGAGGCTATTGTAGATACCCTCGAGCTTACTGGCTATGCATGTGTTGAGGCCTCTAATGGTGATGAGGCTCTGGATCTGCTCAATCGACGTATCGTGGATATGGTTATCTCTGACATTCAGATGGATGGCATGGATGGTCATACCTTGCTAAATTGCATTCGCGACAAGTACCCTCAGATTCCAGTACTTTTGATGACTGCGTATGCCAATATTGATGGCGCAGTTAAAGCCATGCGCGATGGTGCTATTCACTATCTGGCTAAGCCTTTTGCACCTGAGGTGCTCTTAAGCCAGGTCTCAAGATGTGTTCCAGTTAAGCGTATTACTAAGCGCGAGCCTATTTGGGCAGATGAGAGTACTGGTGAGTTATTGCAATTAGCTCTTAAAGTTGCTGCCTCCGATGCTACTGTAATGATTACCGGCCCATCAGGTTCAGGTAAGGAAGTTTTATCTCGTTACGTGCACGACAACTCAGCTCGCTCTTCTGGTCCTTTTGTTGCCATTAACTGTGCAGCTATCCCTGACACCATGCTTGAGTCAACTCTCTTTGGTTATGAGAAGGGTGCTTTTACCGGCGCTATTCAAGCTTGTCCTGGTAAGTTTGAACAGGCTCAAGGCGGTACCATCTTATTAGATGAAATCACTGAGATGGATTTAAGCCTGCAGTCTAAGCTCTTACGTGTGCTGCAGGAAAAAGAGGTGGAGCGCTTAGGTGGTCGTAAGACTATTTCCTTAGATGTACGTGTGATTGCTACCTCTAACCGCGACTTAAAGCAGGCTGTACTCGAAAACAAGTTCCGTGAGGACTTATTCTACCGTTTAAACGTTTTCCCATTACGCTGGAAGCCTTTATGCCAACGTAGCAAGGACGTGCTGCCTTTAGCTCAGTTCTTCTTAAAGCGTCATGCTACCGAGAGCTCTAAAAACATTCCTGAGCTGTCTAAAGAGGCAATAGCACGTCTTGAGGCTTACCAATGGCCAGGTAACGTGCGTGAACTAGAGAACGTTATGCAGCGTGCTCTGATTTTAGCTAGCGGCGGTGTGATCAAGCCTAGCGATCTTATCTTAGACGACGCCATTGGCTCTCAAGATCAGCAAAGATCTATGGCTGGTATCGCTCCAACTATTGCTCAAGAGCAAGTTCAAGAGGTAGCAGATGTTCCTCCACAGCCTCAAGCACCTGTAAGCATGGGCGATGATGATTTATTAAGCCAGCATGGTATGGCCAATAACTCCATGGACATGATTAGGAATCAAAGCATTCCTAAGTCATTAGGCGGCGAGCTTAAGCAGCAAGAGTTCCAAATCATCTTAGATGCTTTAGTAGAGTGCCGTGGCAATCGTCAGGCTGTATCTGAAAAGCTTGGCATTAGCCCAAGAACTTTACGTTACAAGATCGCTAAGATGCGTGATGAAGGCATGATCATTCCAGGCTAATAGCACGCAACGATACTTTAGATAAAAGAAAAAAGCTCAGCATTTGCTGAGCTTTTTCGTTGATGGCCACTAGTTGAGGCCTGAGATGAAGAGATTTATTTCTATCTTTACTAGATCTCAGACCTAAACTTAATGAGAGCATGATTTAAGTTGACTTAGATTGCTCTTCGCTTGAGTCTTTAGCCTTGCTAGTCCTAGTGCGGCTTTTGGTACTAGTGGTAGTTTTTCTAGTACGTGGTTTCTTTACAGCTGCACTGCTAGCTGATGCAGACTTAGTGGCCCTTGTGCTGACCTTCTTGTCAGCAGCTTTATGGCCGCTCTTTGATGTAGTAGTGGATTCGCCTATCTTGCTTGCGTCTATCTCATAACTACTTGTGCTAGAGCTAAGGTTAGCTTTTAAATCACTATCAGCTAACTCATCATAAGCTTTAGAGGTAACTTCATTATGGCTTAAGGATGAGATATCTCTAGGCTCTGATAGTGCATCTGATATTTTGAGCAAGGCATCCTTACTTTGGATATCTACAAGGCTATTTGGGGCATGATTTTTCTTAGCTGCATCTAAAGCATCATTCACGCTAAGCGTGGTATCAGAGGTTTCAAAAACAGCATTTAACTCATCACCATCAGCCACGATAGCACTTGTTTTGCCATTTGATTCACTGCTTTGAGCAGCTGTAGCTTTATTCTTAGCTGTAAGCTCATCGGCTGCCATTGAGATCATGGCCTCTTTAGATAAGTTTTCAAGTTCTTGCTTTTTAAGGCGGTAGTTCTCTATAGCTTGCTCTGCAGTAATAGCATCAGAGATCGCCATTTCCTTTTCACTTTCTTGCAGCAGTTCTAATTGGCGACGCTCATTAGACTCTTTAAGCTCAGCTAACTTGTCCTTGTAGAAAGTGATAGTAAAGGTAGTGCCTTTACCCACTTCTGAGTTAATACGAATCTTACCTTGATGATAGAGCACCACGCGCTTGACAATAGACAGACCTAAGCCCGTGCCACCAGTTTGACGTGAGTGGGACTTATCTACGCGATAGAAGCGTTCAAAGATACGGTATTGCTCATCAGGGGCTATACCAATGCCGGTATCAGCAACAGTGATCAAATACTTATTGTTAGTAGTTTGCATGGAAACGGTAACGCTACCGTTTTCGCTGTTATAGCGAATAGCATTGTCTGTGAGATTGTAGATAAGCTCGTAGATGTAACGGCTTACACCAATGAACTTTATATCGGAACCTACAACACTCAGCGTAATACCATGCTCTTGAGCTTTTTCTTGTAAGTTATCAAAGACCTCGCGACAAGTTTGACTAATGGAGATAGGCTCCATAATCGCAACTTGGCCTTCATCAAGCTGTGAGAGGAAAATGATGTCTTCAATTAAGGTCTTAAGGCGGCTGCTTTGCTTATTGATACGGGAGGCAAAGTGCTTAATATCACCTGCCTTAACAAAGCCATTGGCCATCATCTCAGAATAACCAATAATTGACTGCAATGGAGTCTTAAGCTCATGAGATACGTTAGCAGTGAACTCTTGACGTTGCTTCTCAGTACGCTTCTTATCGGTTATATCTAAAATGATGATCGCATAGCCAATGCAGATGCCGCTATCTTCAATGCGGCTAAAGCGCAGCTCATAATCTCTACCATCACGGACGATATTACGGGTCTGCTTTGGTTTCTCGCTTACCTGAGCCATCATATCTTTGAGGTACTCAAAGTTATCAATAGCCAAGTAGTTTTGATTGAGGCAGTCTTCTTTTGTAACCGCGAAGATCTTACGAGCAATCTTGTTAATGGAGATGATATTGCCATCTGCATTGAGCATGATTAAACCATCAGACATACTCTTAGTAATGGCTTGGAATTCATTAGCACGCAAACGGAGCTCTTGATACTGCTCGTCGATCTTAAGCTGCTGTGAGGTAATACGTCTTATAAACGGACGCAGCTCGTTGTACACATTATCAATGCTATTTGAGTTAGGCTTGATAGTATTGAGGTTGATCTTATCAATAGGCTCAATGATGGAGCGAGACAGTAAGGTGGCAATGTAATAGCAGAACACGATCAAAATGCACAGCAGTATTGCTAAGAATGCCATAAAGTTAAGAGTGTACAGATAGACACTGTCACTTGAGAAAGACAGGCGTAGTACATAGCCATTCTTAAGATGAATAGCATGGTAGTAAGTCTGCTTCTTGAGCGTATTAGAATAGCGGCTTATAGTACTCTTGCCCTTGTGAATAGCATCATCTACCTCTGCACGGGTGCGGTGATTATCAAGAGTATTCTCATCAAAAGCACTGTCATAAAGTATGGTGCCATCTTGGGAAATGACAGAGATACGCATCCATGAGTAAGTGTTATCTTTGAGAAAGTCTATGCCATGCAGATCAATAGCATCGGCAATGACACTTCCAAAATTCTCAAGACGTGAGAGATCTTCTTGTGTCTTTAAGAACTGATGAATCAATACTGCTGCGATAGACAACACTGCCATCAGACCGATAGACAGTTGCAGACAGGCTTTAAAGATCTTCTTTCGCACAACTCTTTCCAACCATGGTAGGTACGCAAGTACTAGTATATAAGGGGTTAAGCTATATAAAGTAGATAGCTAAGTGGCTATTAATTAACAAAAGAATTAACAGCACACATTGCTTTGTTAAGTCACGATCGTACTTAACAATGTATTGTTATACAAAAAATCGATTATATCCTTTGCCTTTAGAACAGGACTTAAGGCTTGTCGAACGGATAGATTCTTACACACGATCATTAAGAATTTGTTAAGCAAATGCGCGACAATTTTGACAGACAAATCCCATATATTAAGGCTTTAACCTAAAAATACTAGGATCACTAAAACAAGTTAAATTAATGATCGCGCAAAGTGTGTTTGGCTTTATAAGATACTTACAAAAAAAGGCCATAAGATTAGCTCTCATGGCCTTTGTGAACAAAAGGAAATGTATGCTTAGGCCATCGGGGCCTTATAAATTCTTAGCTGCACTCGAGCTTGTAGCCTACGCCACGAACAGTCTTGATTAATGAGGCGGCATCGCCAAGCTTGGAGCGTAAAGTACGGATGTGAACGTCTACAGTTCTGTTTTCACCGTCGTAGTTGTGACCCCAAATGAGATCGAGAATTTGCTCACGGCTATAAACGCGACCTTGATGCTTGAGCAGTAAAGATAAAAGCTCGTACTCTTTGTAAGTAAGTTCAATAGAACGATCGCCTTCTTTAACAGTATGGCTGCTTTCATCTAAGGTTAAGTTTGAGGCCTCAAGCACTTTTGGCTTTTCGCTCTTGTAGCGACGTAATACAGCCTTGATACGAGCAACCATCTCCATCATGGAGAATGGCTTAGCAAGGTAATCATCAGCGCCTAAGTCTAAGGCACGAATCTTTTCGATTTCAGCGCCACGTGCAGTGGCCATGATCACTGGCAGATCGTTGGTGCGGGCGTTGCGCTTGAGGAGCTTTAACAATTCAACGCCATCATAATCTGGCAGCATTACATCAAGCATTACTAAAGATGGGCGTTCTGTTTCAAGAGCTTTTAAGAAGCTTTGGCCATCTTCAAAGCCTTTTGCTTCAAAGCCCATAGAGCTTAGAGTGTATAAAACAATCTCGCGAATGCTGTTGTCATCTTCTACGTAAAAGATCATAGGGTCCTCGATCAGACTTAAACTCAAGCTGAAGGGTAGTAGAACACCGTTAAGTGCTAATGGTTAGTGTTGCGTTACTCTATACTTGTTGTCAAGTTCAAAGGGTAAAATAAATTTCTTTGAACTTTCAATAGCTCACTTACATAAGTCTAAATCCATTGTAAAGCCTATCTAAACTCGTGCATAGCTTTAATCATTACTTGCTATGCAATGGCTTAAAAATGGTAGCTGATGGAGCAAGCGCAACTATAAAAGATGCATTGTGTAGATAACAGGCGAAGATAGCAAAGTAGGGAGGACGTTCTAAGCGGTGGTGCTTAAGGCTGTTAACTTTGCAAAGCTAGATCGCACACAAGCAACTACTTATGGAGAATTCTGTTTGTAGCTGTAAGATTAAAGACTTACTTAAAGTAATCTTCTCTGTACAGTAAGCATAAAAAAAGCAGCCAAACCAAAGAGAACCACCACAGGTGAGTAAGCTCATAAGAGCTTAACTAATGTCTCTAAGGTCGGGCATACTTTTATTGTTGTTGTTTGAAGAGCATCTTAGTTGAGAATAGTTAAGCTTGCAGTCTTACAAAAGTTAAATCTAAGTTAAATCCCACAAATATCGCCAAAATTAGCATCCGAAATAGGTATCTTAGCCATAAAACCAGACTTTATAGATACCGCCTAGCCCCAAAAATCGCTCAAATAACCACAATCTTAATAATAGCTTTCATGAGCCAAACGATCAGTTAACCATTCATAAACCACTAAATTAACCACCCCTAGCATCCATACATGTAATACATGTAGAGCTTTGAAGACAGCAAGCCAAATAGTTCAAGCGTGACTGCAGAGCCAAATAGTTCAAGCGTGACTGCAGAGCCAAATAGTTCAAGGCCGCCTTGCTTTATCAGGCTTAAAAACGCAAAAACCCAGGATAAACCTGGGTTCTTGCTGCTAATAAATAGCGATGGATTTAGCTAGAAAGCTTATTCCTGATTTGGCTTGATGGTTGGGTAAGTAGTACCAACTAAGTCTTCAGGAGTTACACCCTCTGGAAGGTTCTCAGGGATTGAGTCTGGCATGATGATGATTGGATCTGGTAAGTCATCCATGTTTGAAGCACCATCAGCGCTTGGGGTGATTTCCATATACTCGTACTCGTCAGCACCTTCAACATACTCATAGCCATCAGCGTATGCATCTTGTGGAGCTACAGGAGCCTGCTCAACTGCTGCTGGCTCAGCAACAACAACTGCAGCCTCTGGAGCAACTGGGGCCTGCTCAACTGGAGCTGCAGGAGCAACTGCAGCTGGAGCAGCCTCTACAGGGGCTGGAGCGGCCTTAACAGCTGGAGCAGCTGGCTTGAGAGGAACAATGTTCATAAAGCCGTCCTGAACAGCTGCAGGAGCAACAGGAGCTACAGCAGCCTCAACAGGGGCAGCCTCTGGTGCTACAGGGGCTACAGAAGCGACAGGAGCTACAGCAGCGTCAACAGGGGCAGCCTCAGGAGCTGCAGGAGCTACTGGAGCTACAGCGGCCTCAACAGGAGCAGCTTCTGGTGCTACAGGAGCAACTGGAGCTGGAGTAGCCTCAACAGGGGCAGCTGGAGCTGGAGCGGCCTCAACAGGAGCAGCCTTAGCCTCTGGAGCAGGAACTACTTGCTGGTAGTGAACGTTGCCGTAGGTCTTGGTGTTTAAAGGCTGGATCTGAACTGGCTGTACTGGAACAACCTGAACTGCCTGGAACTGACCTGGTGCAACTTCGATGTACTGGATAGTAGCTTCACCAACTGGAACAAACTGCAGTGATGGCTGGAGGCCTACTGGAGCAACTGGAGCTGGGGCAGTCATAGCTGGATGACGAACTGGAGCCTGAGTTGCCTGCTTTTGGGATGGGTAGAAGCCCTTAACCTGTGGCTGATCGATAACAACTGGATCAAAGCCCTGAACAGTTGGGTGGTCCTCTAAGATTGGCTTGAAGCCAGAAACAGAAGGAACATCCTCATAGATTGGCTTAAAGCCCTTAACCTGTGGCTGATCCTTAGCAATTACTACATTACGCTCCTTGGCAGCCTCAGCTGATACAGCCTTAACTACAGCCTCAGAAGCCCTTTGTACAGCCTCTACCTTAGCAGTGGTCTCTGGTAATGCATCACCAGCAACAGCCAGTACAGCATCGGCAGCAGCTGCAGCTACAGTCTCAGCCTTAACTAATTCTTCAGCAACTGGCTCAACAGTTTCCTTCTTGAGCTCTTCAGCGTATAACTCTGGCTGTGGAGCGGTCTCCATTGCCTTCTCTTGAGCAACAGGAGCCTCAGCAGCTTCTACAGTAGCTACTTCAACCTCAACTACATTAGCCATGGCTACGAGATCAGCAACCACTGGGAGCTCAGCGTACAGTGAGAGAGGAACCTGAGTTGTAACTTCGGCAACTGGTGCTGCAGCTACTTGAGCAGCAGCTTGCTCTTGTGCAACGGCCTTATCAAAAGCCTCAACAGCCTCATCATCGGTAGTCTCAACTACTTCCTCAGCTACAGGTGCTGTGGCAGCCTGCTCAACAGCTGGCTTAGCCTCTGGGGCAGGGGCGGCCTGCTCTGCAACAGGTGCTGGGGCAGCCTGCTCAACAGCTGGCTTAGCCTCAGGGGCAGGAGCTGCTTGCTCAGCAGCAGGTGCTGGGGCAGCCTGTTCTACAGCTGGCTTTGCCTCAGGAGCAGGTGCGGCTTGCTCTGCAACAGGTGCTGGGGCAGCCTGCTCAACAGCTGGCTTAGCCTCAGGGGCAGGAGCTGCTTGCTCAGCAACAGGTGCAGGGGCGGCCTGATCAACTGCAGGCTTAGCCTCAGGGGCAGGAGCTGCCTGCTCGGCGGCTGGAGCTGGGGCAGCCTGCTCGGCTGCAGGTGCAGCTTGTTCAGCTGCAGGAGCCGGAGCTGCCTGCTCAGCGGCTATAGCGCCCTCAGGAAGGGTCTCGAGCTTATCGCCTACAACATTACTAACTAATTCTGGAGCAGCCTCTAAGGACTTCTCGGCAGCATCAATAGCAGTCTGTTCTACAACAGCATCGATGGATACTGCATCATTATCAGTATTGCCAAGCTTACCACGGTGGCTCAGGACGAAGTTTAAGGTGTCGGTACCAAACTTAGCAACGTAATCCTGGTAGATTGGGAATGCCTTCTGTTGGAAAGCAGCAAGCTGTTCTGGGGTTAAGAAGGTAATCTTTACGCCCTTGGACTCTAAGGTCTTGAGATAGAGCTTATTGAAGTTCTCAACCATGTTGGTCTGCCAAGCAATGGTTTCCTTAATAGCTTCATCAACAGCCTTCTGGTTAGCCTTGCTCATCTTGCTCATAGTGTCTTTATTGGCAAGCCATACGTGGATGTCGTACATGCCATTCCACATGGTTACGTAAGGCTGGGTCTCGTATAACTTGGAGGTTAAGAACAGAGCTAAGTTGCTTTGCTGACCTTGGATCTGGCCTTTCTCTATAGCATAAGGAACTTCAGAGAAGCTCATGCTAACTGGTTCAGCACCAAGAGTCTTGAAAATGTTATGAGGTGCATTGAAAGGAGGTACACGGAACTTCATGCCTTCAAGATCAGATGGGGATGTAATTTCTTTTACATTGTTACTGATCTGACGAGCACCGGCAGAGTAGAGGCTCTTTAAAGAAATGTTGTGAGGATCTAACCATGACTGCATGGTGGTGAAAACTTCTTCGTCATTTACGAAGTAGTTGATCTGCTCATCGTTTTCAAAGAGGAAAGGAAGCCAGAAGGTGCCAAAACGGTTATCGAGGTTGTACAGATCGGTCGCAGATGCAATCTGAATATCGATGCTGCCGTTTGTTAACATGTCCATGACGCGATCTTGTTGACCAGCAGCCAGACCATTGTTTGGATAGATGTCTGCAGTAACGCGATTGCCTGACTTCTGCTCAACGAGCTCCTTGAACTTGTTGGCACTTAAGTCAACATATGAACCAGCAGTGCGGGCGTGTGACAGACGAATGGTTACGGAGTAATCCGGCTCAGATAAGTTTGAAACTACAGTTGAAACAGCAGTTAAAACAATGCAAGCACCGAATACTGTTGTGAATTGTCCTTTCGGTGATGATACGACTTGTGAAAACATCAGACCCCTTCCTACATCTGAGCACTCATCAAAATCACTTAACTTCTATGTATATAAGTTGGTTTTGAGATGAGCTTATACTGAAAATCGGCAGCATTGGCGGTATGGCAACGGCCAGTGGCCGAATCAGTACCATTCCCCTGAGAATTCGTTTTACAACATTTATATGAGTACTTTTCTTTAAGGCTTGAGCGTAAAGAGATCTAATCAAAGCTCATAGATCATCTAGCCATTAGCTTTTATTGCGGTAGCTCAAGTGCAACTTACTGTCAGAAAAGGTTAACTCTGAATTTGTTGTAATAAACAATGATAACAAGTCTACATTTAGACCTATATCCTCATCATTCTAGCAAAGCTATAAAGCCACGTCAGACACGGCTTGATAAAAAGTGATCTCTGTTGTAAAGAAAGTTCTTGATCACTTCAATTTCAGCTTAGTTGAGAGTGTTTTTGCGACTTTTGAATTAACTTGCACCCAAACTAAACATAAAAATTCAAATTTGATCTCCACTATTTGGACAATAGCCCTCTGAGACAAAACAAAACAGCCCCGTCTTTGTGGACAGGGCTGCTTTAGATAAAGATCGTAATAGTTTAGGTTTTTAGTCGCTAAGATCTAGAAGCGATGATGCGAGTCGTTAGAGTTGTTTGAGTCATTATATGGATCGTTAAAGTTGGCATCAGCGTTGTTCTGATCGCCTCGGTAAACATCCTGATCATTGCGCGGATCATTAGCCGCAAAATTATCGTGCTCAGATCTATTAGGCTCACCATTATATGGGCTGTGTGGATCAAAACCTTGACCATTAGGATCGTAGCCTTGGCCATTTGGGTTAAAGCCATTTGGATTAAAACCATTTGGATTAAAACCAGGGCCGCCTTGACCATTAAATGGACCGTTAGGATCGTAGCCTTGACCATTTGGGTTAAAGCCGTTTTGGTTAAAGCCTGGACCGCCCGGGCCGCCTTGACCATTAAATGGACCGTTAGGATCGTAGCCTTGGCCATTTGGGTTAAAGCCGTTTTGGTTAAAGCCTGGACCGCCCGGGCCGCCTTGGCCATTAAACGGGCTGTTAGGATCGTAGCCTTGCCCATTTGGGTTAAAGCCGTTTGGGTTAAAACCTGAACCGCCAGGGCCGCCTTGAGGGCCTGGGCCATTAAATGGACCATTTGGACCATAGCCGTTGAATGGGCCGTTTGGGTTAAAACCAGGGCCATTAGGGCCAAAGCCTTGTCCATTTGGATTAAAGGCAGGGCCATTAGCGTTAAATTGGCCGCCGTTATTGTAGTTGTAGCCTTGGTAGTTTTCCATTAAAGGATCAGGGCCAAAACGGTTTGGTCCTACGGTACCTGGTTGGACTAGCAGCACAATCATGTAAATAAGGACAGCAATCCACCCTACGATCAATACCGCCACGAGACCAACTGCGGCTGCTTCATCTGCAAAAGCATCAGAAAAAATAAGAGCAAGGAGCACCATTGCAAGGAGTGTGGCAAAAGGTATAACTGAATACCAACCACTCTTATTGGTGTCATGCAGACGGCGGATGGTGACCATCCAAATCAGCCAAGAGATCGCAATTGAGGCAATAAGGTTGAGAATCTCTCCGATAGTGCTCAAATAAGTGAGGATGCTAAGAGGTATGTTCAATAAGATTGTGAACAGATAGAACCACCAAAACTCAGATCTTGATGCACGATCTTTCCAATTAAAAGGTTTTTCTACTATGCAAACCTTGATGGCACGCTGAAAATTCATAAACCAATCCTCAATGCTCTTGATTAGACTGTCAGTACATATCTGTTAGATAAATATGTGTAATGAGGCAGTAACTAAAGATCGTATCAAAAATCACCAAGCCATGCTCAATCTCATTGAGCAAAATCTAACACGACTCGCATCCATTACAAACAAAACAGCCCCACTATTAAAATAGCGGGGCTGCTTTGTGACATTTATAAGCGTTTGGAGCAAGCTTAAAAATAAAGCTGCTTAGCAATATAACTATTACTGCTGATTGTTCTTGTCCTGAGGCTGAGCTTCACTTGTTGCAGGAGTTTCCTCATTAGCTGCACTAAGAGTCTCGTTAGCAGCAGGCTCTGACATGTTGTTGTCTGTTGGAGCAGACATATCATTAGCTGTAGTGGCTGACATATCAGGTGCACTGTATGCGGCAGCAGCAAGAGGATTTGGACCGTACTTGTTTGGACCTGGAGTGCCTGGCTGCACAAGTAAGAAGATCATATAGCCTGAGCCGCCTATAGCAACAATGATTCCAAGAGCAAATAATAAGTCTGAGCCACCAAAAAGACCTATAGCCAGCATTGTAATACCAACTATAGATGCGCCTGCTGGTAATAAGATCCAAAAGCCGCTCTTATCAATGTCGTGTAAACGACGGATAGCTGCAACAGTAGATAACCACCAAATGGCGATGTTAATGACTAAGGCAATGACTTGGCCGATAAGTGGAATGGCATTGAAAATAGCGGCAATGATGCCAATAGCGATGGTAGCTAAATAGAACCACCAAAATTCACTACGGCATGCACGATCTTGCCAGTTGAAACGCTTTTCTATAGCGCAAGTGATAAACGCCTGCTTGAAGTCCATTTAAATATCCTTATGTTTTGCACTAAAAATCTAAGAACGGATACGTTTTGTGAACAGATAACGTCTTCTTAGTGCTTATGATTGCAGACGAGCTAAGATCGTCTGTTTAATTTGCAGCGAATATAGCATGGCAATGTTAGATGATAATAATGTGTACTAGTATTGTGATATACCTCACGCATTAATTTCATTCGCTTGTATAGATATGTTTATTTTGAACCATAGTTTTGAGTGTGCACCAAAAATAAGCATTTGTACCGTATACCTAGGTTGAATGTATCGTGGCTCAATACAGTATGGTTTTATGATCTTGCCTTTGTTTAGTGATGTGATTTAGTGCTTTAGTTAGAAGGCTCTGCTACTAGTAGTTCTTGGGATTGTGAGCTTTGTAAGAGTGAGTTCGTCAAAGGTGTTTTGACTACACTTTGCCAGCTTTGAATAGAGGTGGTTTGAGCTTGCTCTGATGGATCGTGGGGATCGTAAATTTGTGGTGTTAGCTTGTGCGGTGTGGCACGGCAGCGATCTTAAAACTATGTAGATTAAGATGGTGGATGCTGCCGTGTTAGATGGAAGATGGTCTTATTAGGCCTTGCTTGGCAGTGGGGATGGTGGGCCAAAGAGATTGTCGCCTGCATCACCTTTAAGAACGCACAGTACAAGTACGTAAAGAGCGCCTAAGCCAGCAATGATCTCGCCTACAGTTACAGCTAGTGGCATTACGATGACGAAGCCTGCAAAAGAAACTAAAAGGCCAACGAGCATTGGGCCGATGTGCAAGCCTGAACGACCGGTGTCGTGAAGACGACGAACCATTACAGTGTAGTGACCTACGAATACAATGAAGTTAATGACAGAGTAAATAATGCCTAAGTACTGAATGGTGTTAAGAGGCAAAAAGACAACACGAACAGCAACAGCAAAAAGAGTAAACCACCAAAATTCAGCGCGTCCTGCGCGACCGCCTGTGATGAATAACTTGTCCTTAAGACAAACTTTGATGGCGGATATTAAGCCGTACATGATATCTCCTGTATTCAATATACAAATGTAGATCAGTAGCTTATAAAAGCTGCATTTAGATTGTATAGATTTAGCTGCAAAAGTCTATGGTAGAGCTAGGGCCTATTTATTTTTGTTGCGATCGCGACGAGATGGCTTGTTGTTATCGCTCTTTGGGGTTGGAACACTAACGTATTTAGGTTCCTCTTCAACTTCTTTACCGGCAGCGATAGCCTCTTCTTTTTCTTGCTGCTTTTGTTTGTCGCGAGCAACACGAGCTTTAAACTTCGCCCATGGATCACCTAAATACTGAGGTACCTCCATGTGCACAGGATTAATGAAGTCTTGAGACTCTTTGCTTGTATCTAAAGGATCAGTGCCGTACTTGTTATTGCCTTTAGTACCAGGCTTGGCGCAGAGGAAGAGAATATAAAAGTAACTTAAAGTAATTACAGTGATAATGCCATCTAAGATCTTTGGTCCATACTCTGGCTGCAGCGCATTTAAAGGACCCCAAGAGATCAGATATACCAAGGTAAATAAATAAGGAACAGCTACGATCTTGCCAGCCATGTCAGTGTCATGGAGACGACGGATCGTGGCTGTGTATTGACAGGCAATAATGGCAATGATCGCTACTGCTTGCAGTAGTGAACCAATTGTTGGGATAGCATTGAGCTTAAAAGATACACCAATGAAGATCATGGTAGCTATATAGAAGTACCAGAACTCTGCACGGCTAGAACGACCGTAAAAACGTAGTCCTTTGGTTTTGAATCCAGCTATCAAGGCCTCTTTAATATTCACTAGTGGCTCCGCATATCTTGTAGTACTGATCTTTGATAAGTACAAATGTTTGTTGGTAAATTAGTGCTGTGACGATCTTACTTTCGCAAAGCAGTCTCACATAGCAATTTGTATAGTGAATGGCTACTTATCGTCTTTATCTTGAAATGATCCGCGTAGCTTGCGCTTGAAATCATCATTGAGCTTATCTGTCTCACTACTGCCAGTATCAAAAGGAAAGTCGTTCTTATGGTATGGGCCGTCAGAATAATCATTCTCATTGTTTTGATTGTAAAAGCTATTAGATCCGTCATCTTGACCAAGAGGATCAGGGCCGAAACGATTGGTGCCATTAGTTCCTGGCAGAGCACAGATAAAGAGCAAAATTAACAAGCCAATAGTTGGGATGATGAGCAGTGCTAACCACCAAGCGCTCATATTGCGATCGTGAAGGCGACGAGCCATTAAGCAAATAGTAAAGAGAAAGATTACTACAGTACCCATCCAAGCGACTAAAGCACCGTAGCTGCCAAACATAGCGCCACCTCTGCCTAAAACGCCCATGGCAATGACGCAAACAGGGTAAACAAACCAAAACTCAGAGCGTATGGCACGACCTTCCATAGAGATGCCTTTACTAAAAGCACGTGAAAAGGCTTCGTTAATACTGAGCATGACGCCTCCTAAATACAGCAAAGTAAGTTAATTATAAGGCAGAGCATGGCTAAAAGTAGGCTTTGTATAGACCACAGTGCTCACATAATTGTAAAAGACTTAATAGTTGCACTTAGTTTGGATAGATTTGGTTAGGGAGCAAGCTGCAATTTTAAAGTTGCACTTAGATTGGATAGATTTAGTTAAGGGGTAAGCTGCAATCTTAAAGTTGCACTTAGTTTGGATAGGTTTTGTTAGGCGGCTAGCTGCAATCGAGAGTAGGCAAATTTAGCAGCATACAAAAAAGGCAAAACGTTTTATGGGGTTGTGGATTGACGATCTAACGCATGCATAGACTAAGCATACATGAAAGGCAGTGTCGCGAAATTGTCAGATCGTGGTGCTAACGCGGTATGAAAAGCTTGCTTACGGGTGGAGTACTTGTCTTTGCAGATGAGCAAATGTGGCGCGCTTAAGGCTTTAAGAAGTGATGATGGGGATTGGTAAGATGATATATACATGAGTATATAAAGGATGAAGGTGGCGCCCCCAGTAGGAATCGAACCTACAACTAGCCCTTAGGAGGGGCTTGTTATATCCATTTAACTATGGGGACACGGCGCATATTATATGCAAAAACACGACACGTTGAAAGTGTTATGCGTGCATGGTTTATAAGCCTTAACAAGGAGTGCAAAAGAAAAGAGCTGATCTAAGATCAGCTCTTTTCAATAGCCTAAATAAAGCTTAATAACTTAAATTACATCTCTTCTTTTAACACTACTAGGTCGTCGAGCATTACGTTAATTAAGGAGTTGTTCATATCAACAGGTGCTAAGGTAGCAGCATTTGGAGATACGTCGATTACCTTGTAAGTGCTCTTAGTGGTGTTGTTCTGGAAGTAGGTCATAGAGTGACGATCGGTGTAATCAGTGCGGTGAATTACACTAAATTTCATACCAGGCTTGATATTAGCACCTTCACCGAGGTTGATACGGATTAGCTCGTCATTAATTTGTACAACACGTGCGTATGGAACCTGGCAACGTAACTTAGAAACGATGTCAGCAATCGCGTACTTGGCGATCTGATTAACTCTCTGACCGTAGTCAGATGAGGCAAAACGATCAGTACGAATGTTTACAGCACCCTTAAGATTCCACTCAGCATCTCCGGTGTATTCCTTATTTAAGATCTGGCGGCCGTTGTAGACGTCATAAACCTGAACGTTAAAACGAATGGTACGTACAGGGCTGAACCACATCTTAGTTAACTCATTATTGCCGGTATCGGACTTGGCAATAGAGCTAATATTGCCAACAACGATGAACTGAGCCTGAGTACGACGAGAGATAGAGTCTAAAGTACGCTGTAAGTTGTAATCTGGACCTGATGAGCCTTGATGAGTCAGAAGTCGGGATTTATCAGCAGGTAAAATGGTTAAAGCAGGGCTTTGTGCGATACCAGCGTAGATGATCTTACTTAAGTACTCATCAAAGTCCTCTAAACCTGCTGCACTTGCTGAAGCCTCAGGATCTTGATAGCGGAACTTAAAAGGTAAGATAGTCTTCTTAATGTTGCCTGCATAGCAGTCTAAAACTGAATCATCATCAATGAGAGCCTTAACTAATACGGTGATAACCTTTCCGTTTTCTTGCTCTTCAACCACCTGCATACGGCGGATAGGTGACTTAGCCTTAATACGGAGCTTTTCATCAAGTAAGGTACCGTTTTCTAAAACCTGCTCGATGCTGATGTCAGCACCTGCTTGTAACGAGGCATTGCGTAATGCATCGTCAATAGCAGCGCGACGTGCTGCAGCTCGATCTCCATTAATAATGGCTGCTGATCCATGGGATGTATACCAACCAGCAAATGCTGATTGGCTAAACAGAGCCATAAACAGAGCAATACATAAAGCTTTTAAAGAAGCTCGCATTTTAATCTCTCCGATGATTACGAGATTGCCTCATGATCCTGCAGCATTGGATCAGACATAAAGCCTGTGCCCATCTGACATCAAAAGATCATTGCTGATCGGGTCATTGTTTGAATAGAAGGTGCAAGTGAGTAACAGCAAAGTTATCTACAACACATTCTTGCTCAAGTACGACAACTATATGCAGTGATATTACAAAATGTAAGATACGCTGTACAAAAGATATTGCAAGACAACAAATTTTTGTCTGAGCACAGTTTGTCATATTTACTGCTATACCCACGCAATGGCTCATAAAAAAGCCATTGAAGCGGCAATACCCTCAACTAGCTTTGGTATAGAGCAAGAAATATGCAAACATTTGTAAGATGCACACAATAGTGCAATGACGCGAATTAGGCGATCGTAATCGTCAAAAGATCTGCTAGACAGTTGTCATCGTATCATGGCACTGTTATTGCACCTTGTCGCAATATTCATTTATAGATGCGGCGGATATAATGCTATCCGCAGCTATGTGCTGCTCAAAGAGATTGAGGTTCAGGAGATGCAATTTAAGTCATCATTGCTCGTAGCTTTATGTGCGAGCTTATTACTTCCTGGCTGTGTTGCGGTTAGTAATAATCAATCAAACATACCGTCTAACGCTCGTATTCAGGGAGTTAGCTCCGTTCAAAGCGATAAGTCTGTATACCAGCAAAAGGGTATGGAGATCAGTGCTGTTACCTCTCGTATGGCTACCACCATGCAAGAGCACATGCTCCACTATCTGCTCCCATATGCTCCAGTAGATCGCACTTCTGAGAAAGGCGATGTCAAAATTGTGACCATGCCACGCATCGCTGTTACCTCATTTGTAGATACTGATACTTTTGAAAATGCAGGCTACTTAGGTCGTGCATTAGCTGAGTTCTTCACCCATGAGATGTCATCACGTGGTTTTGAAGTAACTGAGTACAAGTTAACTGGCAGCCTTTCTGTTACTAAGGATGGCGATTTCATTCTGTCTCGTAACTGGAAGAAGATTGCTAAGGATACCAATGTTAAGTATCTGCTTGGCGGTACCATCACCCGTAACAACTCTGGTGTGGTTTTAGTGTCTCGTGTAATTAACATGCAGACTCGCCAGGTCATCTCTTCAGCAACAGATTTCATCCCATACAATCTGTTACCAGCTTGCTATCGTACTGTAACTAAGCAGTGTGATTTTGCTGGTGCTGGCGGCTATCTGTCAAAAGAGCAGATTCGTGAGGCCAACTACTACAAGACAAAGTATGTAGAGGCACAGAGCAAGCTTGATGCTTTAACTGCTAATAGCGCTGCTGTTAAGGCAGAACGCGCCCGTGCTCAAAAGGCTATTACCAAGGCTCAGATTGTTTCTTCTAATGGCAAGCCATTAGGTGGTGTATACCTTTCTGCTGATGCTGCTCCCAGTGTGGCAATGACCACAACTTCAAGCGCTAACGGTTCTAAGGCAACCACCAGCTCAGGTACTACTGGTTTTACCGCTACCCCAGAAGAGCGTAAGAACTACAATTTCTTTGACAGCTCTGATGAGGGCCCAAAGACCAAGCCTGATCCACGTTTCAAGGATAATGTTGTTGTAGGCGCTACTTCACGCGGTAACTACGATGTATATCTTGAGGATACTGCCTCAGACAACGTTATGCCTACCTGTATCTTAGGTAAGTGTAAGGATCCAGTTGTTTATCCTGCTAACACTTATCTGCACAACACTATGTTAGTTCGCGATACTGCTGATGAAAGCGGTTATAGACGCGTTAGCAAGTAATGTAGGGCATTAAGGTAGATTGAATTATGAATAAGTTTCTAAAAGCATCACTTTTATGCGCCGCATTAGTAATGAGCACCACTGGCTGCAGCACTATTATGAAGAATGCATCCATGGTGGTTCACTACACTGACACTGGTGTTAATGAATTAGACGACTTCCCAATTTTACGTGCTACAGGTTATGCTCCTTTATCACGTCAAAAGGGTGCAACCTTAGCTGAGAAGCAGATTAATGCCATGAGAGCTTCTAAGATTGAAGCATATCGCGAGTTAACCGAGCAGGTCTCTGGCGTATATATCAAGGCTATGAATCGCAATTCTGACAACATCGAGCGCGAAGATCGTTTAAGCGCTGAAGTTGAAGGCTTAATTCATGGTGCACGTGTAGTTCGTCAGTATCCACTGGGTGACACTTATGTTACCGAGCTTGAGATGGATACCAAGCGCATTTACGAACTGTACCAAATCCGTGGCGCTCTCTAATTGCCACTGATTTTGCAGAGCACATAGCATTAATGGCAGAGCTTCGGCTCTGCCTTTTGCGTTTATGGGCCTTTCCATGTATCATATTTCACGCTGTCTTTTGTAATTGACAGTGCGTGATTTGCTAACAAGGTTGGATGTATTGTTACTTTTAGCGAGCAGTTTGTTGGGCATTAAGATCAAACACTCAGGCTCACTAAAATCATTGTCTGCCTTTGTTTGACTGTTCACGATAGGTTTCTTTTTGGCACTTTTCGGCCATAGTCATAGGTACTCTCATGATTACACGTCGTTCAATCAATAAAGCAAAACCTGTATCAGCAATTAAGTCATTAGAAGACTACTTAACTGAGCAGGATGCAATATTAGATGCCGTAATCCGTATCCTCGGACGTGAGTACACCGCGATTAAAGATCGTCGTTTAGAAGATCTCGAGACCATTGCTGAAGATAAGTCATCATTCATGTTAAAGCTTCAGGCCAATGATCAGCGCCTTAAGCTGCATCCTGATGCTCCAATGCTCAAGACCGTATATGCAGATCGTGTCAATGCATTAAAAGAGAAGCTCAATCAGTGCAAGACCATGAATGAGACCAACGGCAAGCTCATTTCCTTATGCTTAGCTGCAAACCGTCGCTTAACCTCAGTGCTCATGTCAGCACGTGATCGTATGTCACGTAACATGACTTACAACGACAAGGGCAACACTGTAGCTACAGGACCACTGCGCGTTAACATCAACGCCTAAGATAGCGATCTTCTTTCACTCAAGATTCTCATACCAGGCCAGCATCATGCTGGCCTTCGTTTTTCTATCATGCCATAGCGATAACAGCCATCAAATAGAGTTTATAACTCACCTCTCGCCGCATTTAGGTATCAATCTAACTAAAGGCTGCTCATCATATCTGTCCAAGCAATCTCGCTTAGTGCCATCAACCAACCAACCAACGAGCAAACTAAGCAATCCAAACTCATTGTAGCCAACCAGCCGAGCAACCGATCGAGCAACCAACCAACCAATCCACAGCATTAATATCACTTCCGTCGTGGTCTTATTTTGAAGGCTCTAGCCTCAGTTAAAAGTTGTTACATAAGAGTGGCTTATTTATGGGTTATTTGTGTCTAACAGTAGTTTGATTTTGCAGATCCCTTTTTTGCAAATAAGTCAAATCGTTATCTTGGAACCATCACTGAGATTAATAGCATCAGCATTAAACGCATTTTTTAGCATTAGTTTAATGATTATGCTAAAAATTGCGATTTTTGCCACTTTTAGTACATTTTCGTGGAAATTGTGAGTATTTCATTTCTGAAGGTCAAATTTTATGAGGCGAAAATGTGTGCGTCTCAGACCTAAAAAAGATCGAAATTTACCAATTCAATTTTTAAATTACCAAATTTTTACGTACAAAAATACATGATCAATATCGCAAAAATTTTGTAAAAGTAGATAAACATCAGCTTTACAAATGCAAAAAATCGCGCTTTAAATAAGTATAATTTATAGTTTCATTCTGCCATCAATTGAAAGGTGCAAGATAAAAGGCACGAGCTGATAGCAAGGTGCTTATACCTTGATAGCAGCTCAGGACCTAAATCTTAATTCTGAGTTCGATGGTATAGGCATGTCTTGTAACAATACTTCTACTCAGTGCGGCGTTGTAACCTCTGCACCGAAGATCAAGCGCGATAGTAAAGGCAGAATCTATGCTGAAGTACATGTGCGCTTTTTAAGTTATGAAGAGGGATCTCTGCATAGCACCTTAGTTGATAGTGGCTTTGAACTTAAGCCAGCAGAGTTCTTTGAAAACTACTCGCTCAACGCTACAGCTAAGATTAAAGACGACTTATCAGTAAAAGATCAGATCACTAAGAGCCAAGATAGTAATGCACTCATATTGCCTTTAGCAGAGTCACAAAAGAAGGCGCGTGCATCCAATAAAGCTAAGCAAAGATCATTAGATAAAAGCGGTGATCTCGAGCTCTTCGATCGTGCACAAAAGCTCACTGAAAGCTACTCACAGCTTATGCTCAGTCATGGTGTGTTACCTCATGATCTGATGGATAAGCTTATTGAGGCAGCCAAGCTTGATGAGAAAAGTGCAGCGGCATATCGACGCCCGCGCCACAACGGCAAAGATAGTGATGCTACTAAGACAACTAAGAGTGCTGCCAACACAAAAGATCTCTATGCTAACAGCAATGCCTTGGCATCGGCTCTTGCTAGTGCTTATAGTGCTTCAACTTTCATCCCCAATAATCGCTACCACGCTTTAGATAGCGGCGATCTTAAGGATGAAGGCAAGTCATATGCACTTGTTGAAGAGCTTGATGCGCTCAGCTCAGTAGCGCCATCTAAATTTAGCTTGGGGTCTAATAATCTAGATAAGCTCTCATATCTCAAATTCTTAAGAGATACCAAGGATAGTATTGCTTTGGTGCGCTCGCAGAAGTCTAAAACAGCCTCTGATCTTGTCCAGATCTCAAGTGAGCTTAATGCTATAGAGAAGAACCTTGAAGATGAGATTACTAAGTGCGAGTACTCCTTAGAGCACGCAAGAGCTACAGACTTACTTCTAGACTACGCCAAGAGTACTACTGATGCTCAAAGACTTAAGCCTAATTGCGATAAGAATCAGGTAGTTACTGAGCGCTACTTGCGATATTACGGCAGCAAGGACGAGCTTGAGAGACTACGTAATGTCATAAGCTCACTCTTGCCTTGCCAGATAGTCGCTTTGTGCAAGCTCAATAGTGTACTGCCATATGGTCAAGACAATAGAGATAACCCTTACTACGATGCTGTTGTAAATGTCATTGTGAAGCTCTACATCAAGTCAGCCTCCCCATGCTCACTTACATCATATGTCTACGACACTAGCAGCATGCTCAGCAATACCAGCACAAGCAGCATGCTCAGCTCTAGCTTGAGCTCTAGTTCTAGCACCATGCTCAGTTCTAGCACCATGCTTAGCTCTAGCCTGAGCTCTAGTTCTAGCACCATGCTCAGTGCTAGCAGCATGCTCAGTTCTAGCAACCTGCTCAGCTCTAGCCTTGCCGCAACACCATCAGACTCATCAACTAGCACCAGTGTCTCTACATCATCATTTGTAGAGTCAAAGAGCTCTACAGCAAGCAGCACCTCTCAGGCGAGCAGCGCTACATATTCTCTTGATGAAGAAGAGATAGTGCCTGCTAAGCTGCTAGGGCTTGATGCTCTTGTTCCAATGCCTTGTGTAGCTGCTACAAACAGTGATCAAAGCATCTTGGATAAGGATTTGACTGCATCTAAGAGTGCTAATTGTGAAGATACTAATCAAGCTAGCCTCAACCTTAGTTGCGATCTTCCTAGCTTAGTTAAAGAGATTGATGCTAAGAGCGGCCAAACTGAAGATGACAAAACGTTAGAGCAAGACACAAATAGCAATGGTGATCGTAAAAATGACCCACTATGCGTATCTTTAGGGGAAGAAAAATTTAGATCTTGTGATCGTGTTGGCAAAAATCAAGAGTCATCAAAAAAAGTTTTTAGCGCTCTTAAAGATGATAAACATCAGCTTTTAGAGATAAATGAACGAGCTGAGAATACCTCTGAGCATAACGCCGCTATCGCAGGTGCTGATCACAAAGTATTCGTAGATGATTCATATAACACTTCTAAAAATTCATCAGACCAAGACAAAAATAACAGCTCACAGACTAAGCAAACTTCCACTGATGTAGCTGCAGCTACTAAAGCAAGTGATAGAGAGCTAAGCAGCACTCAGTTAGCCACAACCTCAACAGCAGTAGATGCCAATGCTTGTGAAGTCTCAAGTGCTGATGGTGCTATGAGCTATTCAAGTGTAGAGCAGGTATCTGTAGATGCATGCAAGGAGAAAGTAGTTGCTGCAAATACTGCTATTAGGCTTGCTGATCAGCTCATTCTCTCTGCTGATCTTAAGGGCGCTTTAGCTGAGTTACTTGCCAAGGAGTTAAGAGAGCCTCCGGTTAAACCAGAGGTTTTTAAACAGTCATTAGACAGCATTGTCGATTGTGAGGCCTTATATAAGTCACAGCATGACAGCCAAATCCATCATGGATGCAATGTAGCTGCTAGCGACGATGCGATTAGTAAACGTCTACAGAGCATAGGTTTAAGCCCTCAGCCGCTTAAGAGTGTGCTCATAAGTAAGATTCACGAGCAAATAGCAACCCAAGAACAGCCTCCTACCCAGACTGCTCGGCAGATAAGTGCATCCCAAGCTACTCCGTAGTCATGAGGCACAAAGTTATCCAGCTGTATCTGAGAAGAGTGCTTGGCTTAGTTAGTTCAGCACTTAGTAGAAAACATCGTTGTTCTTGAGGTTTGTTTATTCATGTTACGCGTTTTACCAACAACTGTTGCTTCAATTACCACTAGCTCTGTAGGTACGGAGATCTTTTACAAATTTGCCGCCAAAGATCTATTAGAGGATGCTGCTGTCGCTGCTGATCCCGAGCTCTTGGCTCTAGCTGATAATCAGGCTACACATAAGGTCAACATTGGTGATCTCTATATGCCGCTCTTTACTCATGACGAAAGTAAAGAAGCCGCTACAAGCAATCCTGCTAGTGCCACCAAGATCGCTGCTACTAGAACATCCATGAGTGATCCTGCTAATGCCACCAAGATCGCTGCTACTAGAACATCCATGAGTGATCCTGCTAGTGCCACCAAGATCGCTGCTACTAGAACATCCATGAGTGCTCCTGCTATTGGCACCAAGATCGCTGCTACTAGAACATCCATGAGTGCTCCTACTATTGGCACCAAGATCGCTGCTACTAGATCATCCATCAGTGATCCTGCTAGTGCCACCAAGAGCGCTCAGAGCAGCCTATCAATTAGCGATCAAGCTGATATGGCAAGCGATGCTCAACGACGTGCAAGTGATCTTAATGTAATTAATGCAGATCACGATCTAAGCAATTTTGTTGAAGATCTTAAGATCGCAGCTAGTAATGAAACTAAGTGCACTTCATTAGATGCTGATAATAGCGCTTATGTGTCTCCATATGATCTTATGCCTAACGAGTCTGAGCTTATTGATCTTGCCTTGTTTGCAGCGCCCGCTCCAAAACAGAGATCGCATGAAGCTCATCTTGATGCTCCTTGTGTGTTTGACAGTACCAAGTACATTCATCTGCCAAATGAAGGTGACTATCCATATTTTGCATACGCTGATTTGTTACTAAATGCAGAGCAGCAAAGCTTATACAGAACTGTTGTAGATCAGCATGATTGCTTTAGACCATGCGTTGATGTTCAAAGACATGGTGGTAGTGGCTGGTATCTGCAGGCAGGTTCATATGTCATAGCCATGCCTAAAGATAAGCGTCCGTTAACATTCGGTATTTATCAGTACTTAGCTAAAAGTACTGCTGTACAGCGCTGTTGTGATCTTGAGGATTTGCATATAGCGCCACGTGCATTGTCACTGCAGAGCTGTTCTTATGCATATGCAGTAGCTAATGCTCGCTTTGAGTGTGTGTTTGAAGATAAGACGGTAGATCAGCACACCCTTAACCTGCATACAGACCTGAGCTTGTCCTTTAGAGACTTTATGCTGCGCTATAGCGGTGTGTTCTTAAATGATCTCGACTCTATCAGCAGTGCCTATAAACCTTATGTAATCACATCTAAGGAAACTACATCTACTGATCTTAGCTATGGCGATGTTGAACTTGGTAAAGAACTTACTGATCCGGATCAAAGCATAAATCTGATCTCTAATGAGTACGGAGATCTTAATCATGTATATGCATCCTCACTTAAGAGTCGCTCTTGGTGTGTGCAGGATGATTTTGAACGCGTATTAATACACTGCTTGAAGGTGCCAGCATCTCAAGTGACTGCTAACTCAGAGGCATTGTTCTATGAGGAGCTCTTAGATATCAATCCTTATGCCCAAGTAATTGAGAGAG
>Reeses_p1__coassemble_255_pt1 | contig 38355 bp, 23 predicted proteins | sample Reeses_p1__metabat2_low_PE_009 | metagenome-assembled genome bin Reeses_p1 | reverse complement strand
ACTCAAAACCAAGCTGTCACAGCCGAGCAACAGGCACAAGCTCAACAACAAGCTCTAGCAGCCCAAGCTCCTGCGCCTCAAGGCAAGGCTCATGGTGGTAGCAATTTAGTTGCTGTAGGCTCATCTATTGAGGTGCCAGGCACTCAAGATACAAGCTCAGCTCCAGTACGTGAGCAGTTAGTAAAGGTGTTTGGTACCAATACCCCTTCCATGGTGGGTACAGTTGAGGAAGTGGCAGCTTATCGTAAAGAGTTAGCCAACAACCAAAACGTCAACTACACCAATCCACCAAGTGTTTATACATATACAGATCAGTACGGTAATGTAGTGACCGTCGAAAATCCAAATCTGTATGATGTGAACTACGATATTTACTTATACGACTACATTGGTAGCCATGGTCAATTACCTCCAGGTTGGGAAGGTGGTTATCCACCACCTGGTTGGCAGCCTCCACCAGGTTGGGTGCCTCCAACAGGAGCTAATCCACCTCCAGGCTGGCCTCCTAATCACCCAGGTTGGAGACCACCTCCAGGATGGCAGCCTCCAGCAGGCTGGCAACCACCACCAGGCTGGCCGCCACATTACCCTGGTAGGCCACCTTCATCTTCAGGCCCAAGCTATGCGCCACCACCTGGTATGCATGAGCCTCAGCATCCGATAATGCCAGGCACTCCAGGTTGGCCAGCTGATCCAGGTGTTCATTACGTACAACCACGTAAGTAGCAACGATTATTACTTAACAAACCAAACAGGGCAGCGTCTTATGACACTGCCCTTTTTTACGTCCAGAAAAATCACCACAGAGCAGCACGATCGCGTCCCAAAAGAAAATATGCTCTTTTGGCGCTGTCAAGGTTACGTTTTTTAAGATCGTAACAGAGTATGATCGCAGATATAAAAAGACTGGACACAACCTGCATGGGCCTAATGATTTTGGCTGCATGGCCGTAATTATTTTGGTTTGAATGGCCAGAATGGTGTTGGGACTGAGTGACCTGAATGCTTTTAGCGTTGAATGGGAGTAATGATTTGGCCATGACATTATGCAGGCATGGCAATGAGGATGTTTGCACGGGAGCGCAAGTAGGGGAGCTTGGCAAGGGCGTGGCTACAACGAGAATGGTAGTAGTTTTTTGAGGAGTGAGTGGCTACTTCTTATCGACGCCTGGAGTTGGGAACTTTTTGTAGAAAGGCTCGTAATAGTAAGGATCGTATTCAGTTGGATTAGTGCAGTTGTAGCAAGGTTTAGAAGACTTTTGCCAATGATTTTGGGTGTCACGGATAGAAGAAACACGTACTACCTTATCAGCAGGTGTTTCTATGGTGGCGCTAGTCGAATCTGCACCTGCTAAAGTAGCAACCTCAACTAAGGATAATGGCTCTGCTACAGAATCTTGCGCAGAGGCTACATTAGCAGAATCTTGGGCGGAGGCTACATTAGCAGAATCTTGGGCTGAGGCTACATTAGCAGCCTCGTGAGCGGCGGATTTGTCATCAAAGTCAGTTTGTTGTGGTGACTCATTATTATCTTGTGCAGGAGCTGCTACATTGTCTTTGTCATCAGTTGACTGCGTATCGCCATGAGCATCATTTTGATCTGCTTGCTGATCTTGAGACTCAGTGAGTGGTGCTATTTGCTTGTACAGCACAATGCGGCTTGGGGCTGCACCTTGAATGTTAATGAGTTGAACTTTGTCCTCATCAAACACTAAGTCAGTTTTCTGCAGCGCATTTAGGTAATCATCTTCATCCTGAGCTCCCCATGACTTTCCTCTATAGTCAGGGATCATGTAGACAATGCGATTGTCTGCTTGTGATGAGGATGTTGCACTTGCCTTAGCATTACTCTCATCATTAGATGCTGAGCAAGCACTGAGTAATAAAGCTAATGCGCTTGAAATTACGCACACAGATGTTTGTGGCTTTGAAATTAATGAGCGGGAATATTTAGCTAAGAACATGGTTCAATCCATTAATCCTTCAACTAAGGACGTTTAGTTCTACCTAGTTAATTCGGCAAAGAGTACCACATCTATCATAAGCTAAATTGCTCTTAAGTGTACGAAAGATTAGGTTGCATTGTTTGACAGCATAGTTTGAGCTCGATAAGAGCTCGTATCGTCACTCTCTTTGCTTAGTTGTAGATCATAATGGCTTAAAGATAGTACTAAATTAGGGAAATGGGATTCGTGCCAGAAAAGGTGTGTACAAGTTTCTATATAATCTACGTGTGACTTATAAATAGCATAGGCGTCAAGCTCTAGGCTATCTTCGATAGAGCACAGGCGATAAATATAAGCTTCTTGGCTTTATCGTAAACAATAAAAACGGCCATGTACATTAATGGGCATGGATATAGGACTCATTTTTCGCAATACTGGTATAGCTCAGAGAGGTTTGTATGAGAAAACTGATTTTAGGTGCTGTTATTAGTGCAGTGTGCTCATTATCTGCCACAAGCTGGGCAGCTCCAAATATAAGCTCTGAAGCGCTTGAGCAAGTTGAAAATTTTCCAACCCAATTTTCTGATCAAAAGGCCTGCATTGCCGGCGTGCACTATATGCGTAGTGCATTTAGCAATGTCTTTATGCTATCTCAACAGGGCTATAAGACCATGGGCGTAGAGGGTAATGAACGCCGCTACTTGCAAGAGCTACTTTTAGACGAGATGCCTGCTATCTTCATGAAATACGGCGTTTCAAATCGCAAATTGGGCATCGATACGCTCTCTTATAAAACCTACATGCTCACAGTTTTGAATATGCAATATAACCCTCAGTACAGCGCTAAAGGCTACGAAGTGTTCTTTGCTGAGCAGATGCAAAAGTGCTACACCCACTTTAACGAGTTTACCGAGGATGACGGCTGGGAATTCGACATCATCGATTCTATGGGCCTACCTCAAGATATGGGCTGGGACTCGTTTGAAACTATCAGCGACTACTCAAGTGAGCAAGGCAAGCCTTTCAAGCTTGATTTTGAGGGCAATCGCATCAACTAAAAGCTACCACAGGTTAAAGTACCTCATGTATCGAACATGAAGTTCCATGCACAAGGCTCAACTACAAGCTAGTTTGAGCCTTTTTCTTTGGCTCCAAGATCCTTTTTACAGATCAGATATCAAGGAGCTTCTATTCAATCACCGTCCTTAACCAATTCATACCATTTGCTGCACCGCTTCTCTACCATATAAGCAGCTACTGAACTTAACGTGCATGGGGCAAACTAGGCATTATTTGGTGAATTATGTAAATGCCTTAAATAACTATGTTTTATTGTTATAAGGTTGTGCAACTGGATGCACCAAACTTGAAATATGGGGATGGTTTTGTGTGTTTAGTCATAAAACCGAGCATAAGTATTTAAATTAAACGTATCTAATACATACAATCAGCGCAAGATTATGTTAAGTGCTCTCTTCATTATTTAGAAATGAATCAGATTACTAAATCTTTTAACCTTGCTTTGCGAGCTAGCAACTAAAGCATCCATATGGATGCTATTACGTGTGCTGTGTGTTGGACGTTTTTTTATGCAGTATATCAAGATACTTTTTTCTTCTTTGCACCCAGAGTTTTTGATTAGAAACTACGTGATCGGACTTGTTTTTGTTGGTGTCTACGGCTGGCTTTCCTACGAGATGATTCAAAAAGAACCTGGGAACATGATCTGGTATGGTTTTGTAGCGTATATTTTGATCTCATATATTCTCTTCCCATTCTCTGTTCTTGTTTGGGATGAGATCATGAGAGTTATGTTTGGCGGGTCGCCTATTGCTTTAGTCGGTACAGCTTGGATGCTAATGGCTATGTTTATGATCAAGTTTACGATCAAAACAATTCTCTATTGTTTTGCTATTTGGATTGCTCCTTTTGGCATCTTATATCTGGCATACAGAATTAAAAGAGAAATGAACCAGCAGCAAAACCAGTGGCAACAAAACCAATGGCATCAATAGATGCACTAATTGAAATATGAAAGACTGATGGCGTTGTAACAATTTAAATTGCGATTTTTCGATGCTTCTTATGAGGCTGTTGCATTGTTTTCAAACTGAGATTAGCTTTTAGTTTGGCTTGTATACGGCCTTATTTGAGGAATTGATGGTTGCAAGATGATAGAAATGTAAAATTCTGTTTAAAAGCTATTGACAGGCATAAACTATCAGATATAATGAGCGCCGTTGTCTTTGACGACAAACTCAAGTGTTTAGGGGTATAGCCAAGTGGTAAGGCAACGGGTTTTGATCCCGTCACGCCCTGGTTCGAGCCCAGGTACCCCTGCCAATCAACCTTAAGAACTTGGGGTATAGCCAAGCGGTAAGGCAGCGGATTCTGATTCCGCCATTTCCAAGGTTCGAATCCTTGTACCCCTGCCACTAAGTGGCTATGTAGCTCAGTTGGTTAGAGCGCGGCACTCATAATGCTGAGGTCACTGGTTCAATTCCAGTCATAGCTACCACGTCAATCTCAACACTTACAATTCGTAGGGGTATAGCCAAGCGGTAAGGCAGCGGATTCTGATTCCGCCATTTCCAAGGTTCGAATCCTTGTACCCCTGCCACTAAGTGGCTATGTAGCTCAGTTGGTTAGAGCGCGGCACTCATAATGCTGAGGTCACTGGTTCAATTCCAGTCATAGCTACCACTTCTCCAACACCCATCAGGGTGTTTTGTTGTTTCTGGGCCCTGTAAAAAGCTCACTACAACACTCCCCTTTAGGCCTCATAGGCCCATTCAAAGCTCCATTTCCTTTGACAAGCATCCTTTTTAGCATCGTACTATCGCCTTAGTTTGCTTTTTTTGTACACCACTGGTTAGCTTTGGCTAACTGTTTATGATGTACTACGGCTTGCATGTAGCCTTTGGCACTGATCAGTGTTGTTGAGCGCTAGAGGATGCGCTTGCTCTCTGGCGGGTATGATGGCTTGTTTGTACGATACTTTTGGCTTAGTACTTTTGGAGCAGTTAACAGCAGTACAATTTTAGCTGTTTATGTGGTTGATGCTGTGGAAAGTGATGATTTTGGGTTGGGCTAAAAGAAACAATCCTGCATGACGCTAAAAGCAAACAAGCCTGCACGAGGCAGGCTTGTTTGATGAAAATAGGTGTAATTGCAATTAGTGCTAGAAGCGATGCGCTTGTGGCTATGTTTGCTTAGCGGCTACTTTGCAAGGTGCGTTCGATACTTTGCAGGATGTAACGAGTGTTTTCGTTATTACGCTCGAGCACAGCAATACGATTATCAAAGTTGCTCAGCTCTTGCTGCAGGAATCTGTAGTCCTGATCGGTCTTGCCAACTACGCCCTGTACGCCATGGAATTCAGCAGATACACGGTTTAAGTTGTTACGCACGCCTTCAAGCTCGCGATAGTACTCAATCAAGGTGTTGTTAAGATTGGTTACCTTGGTCTGCAGGCTACGTACATCAGTTGCACTTGAAGAGTTGTTCAGTGACTCTTTTTGATCTGCAACTTGTAAAGTTAAGAACACAAGTTGCACTGCCATTACGATAACCGCAATGGTTAAAGCTCCAGTGATAAAGAGTAATGGCTTTTGAGAGTGGAAGGTCTTAGTTGGATTGTCGTCTCTCTTCATAAATCACGTCTCTCTTTAAAAGTTGAGCACTGCTACCTTTGTTGACAAAAGCATCCTCAATAACTTATCGATGATGCTGTGTGCACTGATGATAAAAACAAGATGCTTGAGATCTTGCGGTGTATCACCATAGCGATATTAGCACAATCAATGTATCTAGGATGATGAATTTTACAGACAGGCATATGATGGTGCTAGGCATGGTGCATGGGCATATGCTCAGAAAACTTTTGTATATGCTTAGAATATTTGTGCATATGCTTAGGAACTTGAGCATAGGCAAAAATGTTTTGCATAAGCAAAGTTAATCGTGTTGGCCTTTAACTCTATGTGAATAAAGGACGCAGCATAAATGCGCACACTACGCCGTGTATTGTTCAATATAGCAATATGCGCCAGATTTGTAATTATCATTAGATAGAGCCTATGTTCTTGCTCACAGTTTTCTTTTCATAAATGTTATCAGATGCGGTTATTGTTCTGATCTTAAGATCTTGCATGGGGTGATTACACTTTTGTTTGCTAAGTTTAATCTGTGCAAAATGATGGAGTTTTTGACTTACTAAGCTTAAAAGTGTGATGCATTTGGCGACGTTTTTGATGGCGTAATTGTGCAAGATTATGCCAATGCAGATGGGATCAGGCTTTAGCGATAATTGAGGGTGTTTTCTTAGTTTTGACTTAGCTAAGATTTAGCGGAAACTTAGATAAAATAAGGCTTTGTAACAGATTGGAACAAAAAAATTAAAAAAAATTTAACCTTCCTTGAAGCCCGATGAAATCAATGTTTGTGGCGATCTTATTCTCTAAGATCTGACAGATGTTTGCATAAATATAGGTGCTACTAAGTTTCAGCTAAGAACAATAGTTTTTAATGAACTCATACAAGGTAACGCACCGAGCTGAAGCTCACAAAGGAATAAAGTTGAGCTTATTAAAGACAGTTGTTGTTGTCACTTGCAAATACATTTTGCACTCAGTTCGTGGCTAAAGTTACTACTCCTAAGTATTTTCAAGTGAGGATTGAAATCATGACTAAGTTATCTGTTATCGCCGCAGCTTCTGCTCTCGTATTAGCCTCTTCAGCTGCTTTTGCTGCTCAGGCTCCAGCAGGCTTTGAGAACGCTGGCAACCCAGCCGCTCCAGCAGGTTTTGGCGCTCCATCTGCTCCAACCAACACCATCGCTCAGTTAGTTCAGTCAGGTACTGATGAGCAGCGTGTATCTGTAACTGGCCGCTTAACCAACTTCTTAGGTGGTGAGAACTACGAGCTTACCGATGACACTGGTCGTATCCTCATCCAGCTCGACGACGATCGCAACTGGGGGCACCTCCAGAAGGGCGCTCTTATCACTGTATTCGGTGAGTTAGATCGCGAGCACGGCAATGTTAAGATTGACGTAGACGACGCTGTTTTAGCTAAGTAATAACTTAGGTTTCAGCACTCAAAACTAGCCTTAGGCATGGTCATGTTGAGAGCTTAAGGCTAGATTTGCAAACAAACGTAGGGCGCAAATGCTGCACTATGCTTTTATCTAAGATGACTTCCATCTTAGCTTAAGTGGTTAGCGTCACCACGCTTAAAATTTAACTTTAAGCACAAGGATGCTAGGTTTCTTTATTTAAAGCTTAAATAGCTTTTGCCTTTGCAATCTCAAGCCTAGGCTTGTAAGAGCCGTGAGCCTCTTGTTAATGATATTGCATTACTGCCGCTAGGCTCTGATAAGTCGTAATCCGTAGGCATGCAAAGACAAGTACAAAATCTTATGGTCTAACAAACTAGACCAACATGGGTGATTCTTATGAAGACTTTAAAAGTTTTAGCCGCAGTTGCAGCATTATCCGTTTTATCCACTCCAGCTGCTTTTGCTATGGGTGGTCCATCTGGCTTCAACACTCCAGCAGTAAACACTGTTGCAGACGTAGATCGCAACGCTTATGACGATCAGCTTGTAACTTTACGTGGTGCTTTAGTTAACTACTTAGGCCACGAGCGTTACCTCTTTGCTGACAGCACTGGTACTATCGAAGTTGAGTTAGATGACGATTACGACTGGTCTTACGTTTCCAAGGACATGCCAATCGAGTTAGTTGGTGAAGTTGATAAGGACTTCTTATCCACCTCTATCGACGTAAAGCGCATTACTCCACTCAATGGTACTGCAGCTCCTGCTCCAGCTAATGCCGTTCAGGGCTTTGCTCCAAATGGTGCAGTTCAGCCACGCTAGATTCCAAGCATAATGTCTTAACCAAGCTAAGTAATTCCGTGGTTTTTACTCCAAATTTAGAAGTCTGATTGATGACTGCTATTTTGGTGAGCTTAGCTAGGTTGAGTACAAAGCACGTACTAAGCCCTCGTTTGCGTTGTCAAACGGGGGTTTTCTGTTTTTAGAAAGGTTATTTGTTGATTGGATGTTACCTAAACTCTACAAAGCTGTTTTGTATCCATTCATTGGCTTAACTTTTTGATGCCCCATTTGGCCGCATAGTGCTCTGAGATGGTTAAATGGATAGAAAATTTCACTTTAGATGCGGTTTTTTGTAAGGTTATGAGGCCGATATGTATCGGCTTGGAACATGACAATAGGGCGGTTCGTGAGAGTTTTAAAAAATTGTTGGGCGGCTGTTGCCTAGCTTTTGAAAACTTGATGAGTTTTGCCTAGAGATGCGCTTTGGCTTATCATTGAGGCTCATTTTTGTCGTTAGACAGTCTAGACAGTTTTAGTTTCACTTTTTGCCATGCAACAGAATTTAGGATCTGTGCATTTACTATCACATGGGAGTTATGCAAGTGACGGTTATGGTTCCTCGTATTTACAATCTTAGAAAGATTGAGACAGCATACGTTAAGTTTCTCGAGGCACTGACTTCAAGCAACTTTTCAGGCGAGATTGAAGACCGTTATGCAGCAAGATTATTAGTTGCTACCGATAACTCTGTATATCAGCGTATGCCTCAGGCAGTGTTATTTCCAAAGAGCAAAGAAGATGTAGTTGAGATCTTCAAATTAGCCTCACGCTCTGAGTTTAAGTGCGTGAAGTTTGCTCCACGTGGTGGTGGTACTGGAACTAATGGTCAATCACTTACTGATGGTATCGTGATTGATATGTCTCGTCATATGAAGAAGGTATGGGACTTTAACCCACAAGAGCGTTCTATCTACGTTCAGCCAGGCGTGATTAAAGATGAGCTCAATGAGTTAACTGCTAAAGAGAACTTATTCTTCTCACCTGAGCTGTCTACCTCTTCACGTGCCACCATTGGCGGCATGCTCTCAAACGATGCTGCAGGACAAGGCTCATTAGTTTACGGTCGTACCTCTGAGCATATTTTAGAGGTGGATGTTGTTCTTGAAGATGGCTCTACTGCGCTGTTTAAGCCAGTAAGTGGCGATGAGCTTAAAGCAAAGCTTGCCCTTAAGAATCTTGAAGGTGAGATCTATCGTACTGTCTACTCCTTGGTTAAAGACAATGCTGCAGCTATTAAGCAGCATTTTCCTAAGCTAAACCGCTTCTTAACTGGTTATGATCTCGATCATGCCTATGATCCTAAGAGTGATACTTTAAATCTGTGCCGTTTAGTCTGCGGTGCTGAAGGTACTTTATGTACTGTAGTCGGAGCTAAATTAGACTTAACGGTTAAGCCTACTTATCGTGCTTTATGTGTGGTTAAGTATGAGAATTTCGACTCTGCCCTGCGCCATGCTAATGCCTTAATCAAGGCTGGCGTATTCTCAGTTGAGACTGTAGATTCTAAGGTACTTAACCTTGCTAAAAAGGATCCGGTATGGCTCTCAGTTAAAGATTACATTACTGATGTAGAGGGCGCTGAGATCTCAGGTGTCAACATTGTCGAATTTAATGGCATGGACACTGAGAAGGTTAAGGCCTTCATGCTCAAGCTTTACGATCAGACTATTAAGCAGTCTCAAAAGCGTCAGATGGGTATTTTAGGTGCTTGCATTGTTGAAACTAAGGAAGGCATTGCAGCTGTTTACGGTATGCGTAAGAAGGCTGTAGGTCTGTTAGGCTCAGCTGCAGGTGCTAAGAAGTTAGTAGCCTTTACCGAGGATACTGTCGTTCCTCCAGAGAACTTAGCCGATTACATCTTGGAGTTTAGAGCTCTGCTTGACGGCATGAACGTAACTTACGGCATGTTTGGTCACGTTGATACTGGACTTATGCACGTACGTCCTGCCTTAGATCTCACCACCGATGAGGATCGCGAGAAGTTAGTTAAGATCTCCGATGGTGTCGTCGAGTTAGTTAAGAAATATGGCGGTCAGATGTGGGGTGAGCATGGTCGTGGTTACCGCTCATGCTATGGTGAAGTGTTCTTTGGTGAGCTCTATCCATTAGCCCGTAAAGTTAAGGCTGCCTTTGATAAGGACAATCGTCTCAACCCAGGCAAGATCTGTGTGCCTTTTGGTAACGAGACTGACAAGTTAGTTGCTGTTGATGATCCTATGCGTGGTGATCTCGACAGAACTATTGATATTCGAGTACGCGATAGCTTTGATGGTGCTATGAACTGTAATGGTAATGGCCAATGCTTTAGCTACTCAACAGCCTCTTTAATGTGTCCAAGCTATCGTTATAGCAAAGATCACGTCAAGTCTCCTAAGGGCTATTCAGGCTTAATGCGTGAGTGGCTGCGTTTAATGACTGAGCGTGGTGTAGATATTAATGCAGCTGAGGAAAAACTCACAATCGAGGCCTCTCGTGAGCGTACTTTTAAAGAGTCTTGTGTGGCTGCTGTCTCTTATGTAGGCAACCTTTTTGAGCGTACTTACAACACTCTCTTTGAGCGTGAGGACTTTAATCACGAGTACTTAGGTCACGTGGCTACTTGCTTATCATGTAAGTCCTGTAAGACCCAATGCCCAGCTCACGTAAACTCAGCTGAGCTTAACTCACGTTTCTTAAACTTCTACTACAGCCGCTATTTACGTCCTTCTATGGACTTCTTATGCATGAATGCTGAGCGTACCAATCCATTAATGGCTCGCGTACCTCGTTTGTCTAATGCATTACTGCAAAACTCCTTAAGCAAGCTGTTAGTTGAGAACATCTTTAAGTTTGTTGATCTGCCTAAGTTCAATGAGCGTACCTTACGTCAGCAGGCTAAAGATGCCAACATTCAGGTGCTAACTGCCAAAGAGGCTGAGGAGCGTGCCGCTCATTATGATGTCATCGTTGTCTCTAATGCCTTTACTGCAAGTTATGAGGCTGATGGCCTGATTGATTTAGCTAAGTTAGTTCGCTCCATGGGTTTTAAAGTGGCGATCTTAAAGCCATATACCAATGGTAAGCTCTTAGTGATCCGTGGTGCGCGTGCAGCCTTTATTCGCAAGGCTCGTCCGCAGGCTGAGCGTTTAGCACGCCTCAATGCCAAGGGCTTAGCTTTAGTGGGCTTTGATCCGGCGCTGACCATTTGTTATCGCGATGAGTACAAGTCCCTCATACCAAACTGCCCTGACTTCAATGTGATGCTGCCAGAGGAGTGGTTAAAGCAGGCTTTAGCTAGCGAGAAATTCTTAGCTAAAGAGGCCAAGATCAAAAACGCACTTGAGGCCATTGTGCGCAGAAAGACTCCAGATCAAGAGGTGTCTTCAGGTGCAGTTAATGAGGATGTGATTGCATCTTGCGATTACACTGAGGACTTCTATCTGTTCTGTCACTGCACTGAGCAAGCTTTAGTACCTCTGTCAGTACAGATGTGGCAACAGATCTTAGCTCACTTCAAGCTGCGCCTCATGCCTGTGTCTGTAGCTTGCTGCGGTATGGCCGGTCTCTTTGGTCATATGAAAGACAATTTAGATGAGACTCGTACCGTTTACGAGCAAAACTGGCAGTCAAAGATTCGTGAACGTGACTTTGCTCAGTGCTTAATCACAGGCTTCTCTTGTCGCTCACAAGTTCATCGTATGGAGCACAAGCGTGCTAACCACCCAATCCATGTTCTAGCTAACTTGTTTGAACAGGCTGAACAAGAGTCAAAGCGCTAAAGCCAATTAACAGCTCTATTAGCCTAAGCGCTAAGAGCAATTAACAGTTCCATTAGGCTAAGTTATAAATCTAGCCTCTTAGGCAGTAGCAACAGTGATACTGCCTAGGTGCTAAATGAGCCTCAAAGGCACACATTGGTGCGCCGTATTGAGGCAATTAGCCCTCAGATGCTTACTAAAAAACTCAGTTTTGTGATCTATGGAGCCTCGCACATGCGGGGCTTTATCATTTATGCAGCCAACTCTTTTGCTAGCTGTTAAACTTGTGCCCAAGGTTGTGCCTAATCTTGATAATGCCGGCCTTGTGTAAGGGCTTGAGATCGCTTTGTTTGATCTTGAGGCTCTAAGCGTTTGTACATGTATATCTGTGTACAAATTTATGAGTTCATGCTTAGTGAGGGTATAACTCTCCCTTAGTGCCAAGCCACTAGCTATTGCTTGTGGAACTAGCCGCAGCAGTGTTTGTATGAGCTTAGTTGTTGTTCTCTATGTTCCTAATAGTGGTTTAAGCAATGGTATTAAGCGTTAAAGATAAGATCTTTTATTTCTTAGGATTCTTTGGATTTATCGTAGTGGCTCCCGCAGTGATGTATTTTATTTCTATGCAGTGGCCAATGACTTTCTTACCTGAGGATGCCTCTACTTACATCTTAGGCGGTCTTACCTCAGCTGTCGGTCTTTTCTTTGCGATTTGGTCAAACTATGCTCTCGTAGTTAAAGGCAAGGGTGCTGCAGGTAACTTTGGCAACATCAAGATGATGACTGAGACTAAGCACTTAGTTACCACTGGTCCTTATGGTATTTGCCGTAACCCAATGCACTTAGGCGTATTCTTATACTTCATGGGCTTATCTTGTGCCTTAAATTCTTTAGCCACCTTAGTTCTGCCGCTCTTTATTGTGGTATTTGCGTATTGTTTTGCCATCTTCTTAGATGAGCCACGTCTGCGCAAAGACTTCCCTGAGGAGTTTGAAGAGTACTGTCAAAACGTACCTCGTTTTATGCCAAAGATTCTGCGCTGGCGTAGTTAATACCATCGTAACGTATTAAATTTAACCAAGCGCCCAGAAGGATTTCTCCTTGCTGGGCGTTGTTTTTTAGTCTTTAGGCAAGTGGTGCATGATGCTGGAGTGCTTTTGGACTGCCTTGGTTAAATTGCAAATATAAGCGAGTATTTGCAAAGCTTTAGTCATTTGAGGCAAATACGCAGCTGCAATAGGCTACAATAGGCACGCACTTAAGATCACTGCAGAATAACTGCAGTGCCTTATGACTTAAGTTGCAGCAAACTTACTTAAGTTTGCTTAGCTTATGGCCCGATATTTTGGGACGTTAGGATTTTGGTTTATAGGAGATTGAGACATGGAGCAGGCAGCAAAAGCTCAGATGTTACAAAAGGTAAAGGAGCTGTATGAGGCAGATGCTTATGCAGGCATTATGGATCTGCTTGAGCCTTTACTTGATGATATCGATTACGAGCTTGCCTTAGAACTTGCACGTGCCTATATCAATGCTGGCAATGCTATCGAAAGCTCATCAGCTGAGGCTGTAGGTTTAGCAGGCTCTGCTGAAGATCTCTACATGAACGCCAACGCTCTGTTAGATCGCTTTGCTGGTGATGGCAAGGAGCACTCAACCTATCTGTTCTACAAGGGCTATGCTCTGTTTAAGCTTGGTTTAAGTGCTGATGCTCAAATGCGTTTTGAGCGTGCTCTGCGCTTTATTAAGTTTGGCAGCGAGGACAAGCTGCTGCCTACTATTCAGCGTATGCTTACTCTGTGCAAGACCTTAGATCCAGACAATCATGAGATCTCTCTTAGCAAGCAGGACGAGGCTATTATTGATGAGCACATCAAAAAGAACTTCGGTACCTACAAGATCTTATTCAAGACTGATCGCTATGAGCTGTTAAACATTGCTCCAACTGAAGAGCACCCATTTAACCTCATTATCACCAAGGGTGTATCAGGCAGAAAGTTGAATGTACCTGCTGGTGTTGATGAGCTTACTAACAGCCGTATTGAGCTTGCTATTTGTCTGCCAAAAGAGTGGGAGTTTTCAAACTCTGAGAGCTACAACTTATGGCCAATCAACACCTTATGTGAGCTCATTAACTACATCTTAACTACTGATGAGTTCGTAGGCTTTGGTTACACCTTCAACCAAAATCGTACTTTACATTCCTCCACTGACTTTACTGGCGGTATGCTCACAGCATTAGGCGCTTATGATAAGAACGTACAAGAGGTAACTCTTTCAGATAACTCTTTAGTACGCTTCTTTGAGTTAGTACTCTTATTCCCAATGGAGCTTGCTTTCCGTCAAAACCACGATGCTGCAGCTCTCTTAGAGGTATTTGCCCTTAAGGGTGTAGTTCCTAGCCCAGTACGCAAGCGTATGGATGTTTGCATTGAAGCTGCACCTGTAGTTGAGAAGGTGTAAGGACGCATAGTCCTTGCGTCTACATCAAATTAGATGTGGGTAAAAGCCTAGCAACATCAAGGAAAATACAACTTTTCTACAAGGCCGCCACTTGGCGGCTTTTTTGTGCCTATAAGATTTAGCTGATGGTAGTGTTCCAGCGTCTAATAAGAACTAGATGATTGTGGTATTCATGGTGCTAATAAGAACTAGATGATGGTAGTGTTCCAGCGGCTAAATCCCTGATTGATGGCAACTTGATAAGATGGACGAATTTCGTTGCCGATAAGATCGCAGAAGTCTGAGTCACTAAGCTTAGTAAGATCATTGATAGATTTACCGTGACTTATTTCAAGGTAGTGATCCACTATAAGCTTAAAGTCTGAGCCGAGGTTATTGTCTGAAGCTACAAGCATGGCTCCACCATCAGACTTATCATCTGCCTCAGGTGAATCATTTTCGTTATTGGCACGGTTAAAGTGGAATCTTAGGAGCTCTTGATGTTGTTTTGCTAATCGCTCAATGCACTCAAGCGGTGGAAGATTATTGCTCTTAGAGCTATTAGCTGAGTCATCAAGAGGAGTGAGGTTCCAAATCATGTCATGGTGAACAAAAGACCATGGCAAGAAATGGTCTAGTGCAAAGCGATCATGCGCCTTAAAGTGCACATCATCGTAGATAGAACGTAAAGGCCCTTGTTCTTGTAAGTAGGTTGAAAAGTACTTATGTTGCACTTTCAGGCTATTACGCTCTTCTTCAGGGGCGTACAGCTTAGAGACAATGGCCGGCATCAGACGATTGTGCTTTTCCATATACTCGGCTAAACGATGGTAGCTAAAGGCTCTTAGAACCATGATATTGGCTCTAAAGTAGCCGCCATACAATGGATTAAAGACTACTAGATTAAGCTTCCTAAATGCATTTTGGGGGAGCATGCCTTTGAGGCATGACAGTAGATCATCAGCATGGCTAGTTAAGGCATTTATGCTCGATACGTCAGTTACGATCGATGATGTCGCGGTCTTAGTAGCTAAGCTATCGCACGAACTTTCAATAGCATCGAGTAGCTCACTGCCAGCTGCAATAATGCAGTATGGGGCATTGTTGCTCAGATCTGATGCCTTAGCATTGCCATTCCATGGAGATAGAAAGCGATCAGGGACATAAATGCTCAGTTTAAGAAGATCGCCGCAAAAGTCATTAAGCTCAGATAAGAAGATCTCCATGAGATCATGAGCCTCATCGCTCATAACTGTCTTTAGTGGCTGCTCAAGCTTAAGCGTGCTTGCATTGGTATCGGCAGGATTAGCTGGTAGATAAATACGTAGGCGTGATCCTTTTGTAGATGCTGTGTGGCTTAAAAGCTGATGATAGTAGTTATGGAGTTTAGTAAGATTCTTTTTGCCAGAGATACAGGTAATTGGTAGCAGCCAATCGCACAGACTATCTAGCTTAAACAAGTCCTCTAGAGAGCATGGCATACCATTTAGATGAGTTGAGATCTCAAGGCTCTTGCATAGCTTAGGCAGGTGACTTTCAAAGATACGTTCTAATGTGTCGATGCGCTCTGGCAGAACATCCTGCAAGCCAAAGGAAAAGTGAAAAGTCTTGTAAGGCGGATAGGCTTTAGACAGCATCATGACAATCAGTTCATTAATCAAGACAGAAGCACGGCCTTGTTCTACAACATCTAATAAAGATAAGCCCCACCAAAACTTGTAGGTAGTTGTGGTCGTGTCATAAAGCCTAGAGATCTTTTCGACCTCAAGATTATGACCATCCCAACTTGGAAGGTTGAGGAATGAGCTTAAGCCATTTGCCATGTGAACAGTCTCTTTTTCAACTCAAACTAAAGATCGCAGCGAGTGTGATCTTTAGTTACGAGATGCTTGTTAGCTATGCCGACCTTATTTAGTCTGTGCCATGGAGCGGGTGCTGCTTATCGTCAGCATCATCCTCACTAAGATCTTCAGATGAATTAGCCTCAACAGAGCCAATATCTAACTCTTTGCCCTCAACCTCAACAGAGATCATGGATGCATTAGCGTCCTTTGCAGCAGCTAATTGTGGCTCATCAAATAAAGGTACATCAGTTTCATTAGCTACTACGCTCTGAGGGTCACTGATCTTATTGTTCGCATCATCAGAGCTTGTAGAGTCCTCTGCTAGCACGATGGTTTTAAGCGGCTTGATAGAGCATTCAATGGCTTTGACACTGTCATCTTGCATGCCAATGCCAAGCTCATGCTCATAGTTCTTAAATGCCTGCTCAGTAAGATTAGGTGCATCGTAAGAGAAGACCTCAAGTAATCTACGTAAGTTACCGCGACCTTCACATAAGGAGGTATTGACCGCATCAATTTGCTTATTGAAATTGTCGCGGATCTGCTTAATCTTTTCAAAGTCTCTACAGACCTTGTCGCATTTGCGGTAGATAGCATCAGCGCTCTTAGATAATTGCTTAAACTTGTCGCCTTGATGAGCTAAATTCCATAAATTAGCCACAATACGCAGCGCAGGGAATAAGGTTGAAGGTGATACTAGGTAGACGTTATCGCTTTGAGCTTTGTCATACATAGTTGGATCATTCTTTAAGGCAATGGTTAAGGCCTGATCGATAGGCACAAACATAAAGACAAAGTTTGGACTGCCAAACTCTCCATAGGATGGATAATCCTTATTCTTAAGCTCAGCAATATGGTTATACACAGATGTAATATGACGCTTAAGAGCATCATTAGCAGCATCTTCATCACCTTCGTTTTCAGCTGCAATGTACTGTGTATAGGCGCTTAAAGAGCACTTAGAGTCAATAATAATGCCTTGGTTTTGTGGCAGTTGCACAAGTACATCGACGCGTCCTCGTTCACCCTCCTCATTTGTTGAGGCAAGCTCACGTACGTAGGTTTCGTTTTTAACTAAGCCTGCGGCCTCTAAAACTTTCTCTAAACGCAGCTCACCCCACATGCCCTGAGTCTTAGCGCCTTGCATTAAGGCATTAGTCAGGTTGTGAGCCTGCTGTTCTAAAGTAACCTGGGCTTGCTGCAGATTCTTAAGCTCATTTTTAAGCTGGCCAGCCTGCTCAGAACTGGTCTTTTGTGTAGCGTTGATAAGCTCTCTAAATGTAGCCAGCTCTTTTTGCAGAGGATTAACAATGATCTGCATATGCTCTTTGTTAGCAGACTGCAAGGACTCTGATCTTTCTTTTAAGAGCTTTTCACCTAAATTGTTAAGGCGGTTTTCTAAGTTTTTATTGTTTTCAGCAATACGCTTTTCTTCGTTCTCTTGAATAGTCTTAAGCGTAGTCACCTCGCTAGTAAGTGAGGCCACTTTTGAGATCTTTTCAGAAAGAGTGTTGGACATATCTTCAAGCTTTTGCTTGAGATCGCGATTGTCTTTTTCAAGCTTATCGATAGTTTGCTTAGAGCTGCTAATGGTGTTGTTTAAGAGCTCTTCATGAGCGTTCTTGAGATCTGCTAAGGTCTTTTTATGCACCTCTTTGCAATCTTCTAAGCTAGCCTTTGCTTGCTCCTCAAGCTTCTTTAAAGTCTTGTCGTGATCTTCACTGAGCTTCTTAATGGTCTTTTCGTGTTCTTCACTAAGCTTACGATTAGTCTCATTAGCCTCTTGCTTAAGCTGTTCAAGCTGAGATTGAGCCTCTTCTTTAGTTGCCTGCAGTAAGGCCTTATCCTCTTCTTTGGTCTTCTCAAGCAAAGCGCTGCTTTCGCTCTTAGTCTTCTCTAAAAGAGCAGTACTTTCACTCTTAGTTTTTTCTAAGAGCGCTGCATTTTCACTCTTGGTTTTCTCAAGGAGCTCACGTGACTCAGTTTTGACCTGGTTGAGCTCATCCTCAGCTTTCTTCTTTAAAGCTGCAAGTTCGTTTTCATGGTCAGAGCTAAGCTTTTGAATATAGTTCTCGCGCTCTTCGATCTTAGCGCTAAGCGCTTCCATCTTGGCCTTGAGATCAGCGGTAGTGGAACTTAGGTTAACTTCCTTTTCTTGGGCGCTTTTAGAGAGCTCTTCAAAGTTTGTTTTAAGCTTATCTAGCTCAGCTTGTAAGAACTCTTTTTCTTTAGCAAGCTGCTCAGATTTGGTGGTGATCTCAACTAGCTCAGGGTTATGGCGTGACTTAACACGTAAGGCTAAGACCTTGGCATAGAGAATGGCGCAGGCTACGGCAAGTACTACTACAAGTACACTCACAACCGTATTAGGACCAAGAAAGTGCAGCATAATAACCCAGGAACAGTTAACAACTAAACAAAAATACAGCCACGCACAACCGCTTAAGCTAACCATGCACAGAAAGCCTTAGCAGTTGATACGATCAGGATAGATATAATAGCTTAATGTATCCCATCTGTCTCACTCAACCATAGACGATAATCGCTTGCACAGCCAGATCACCATTATGTCTGATAGCAATGCTGTGTAATTACCCAACAACCAATTTGTTTATCCACATTCACGTAGAATTAAGTAGCTCATCAAACGCCATACTTATCATGTTTTACAGCAGTATTTGGCCTCTTTAACTGCAAAACAGATTTTAACTGCAGCTAGGGACCATAGGCGACAGCAAAGTAGGGCATAGCCAGATTAGTTTATCCACATTTACGTAGAAACTAGTAGCTGCATAAACGCCATTCTTATCTGGTTTTTGAGCAGTATTTGGCCTCTTTAACTGCAAAACAGATTTTAACTGCAGCAAGGGTAATAGATGGCTGAAGGTATGGCATAGCCGATTAGTTTATCCACATTCACGTAGAAACAAGTAGCTCCAGAAACGGCGTACTTATCAGGCTTTTGAGCAGTATTTGGCATCTACAACTGCAAAACAGATTTTAGAAGATGCCAGATCATAGAGGGTAGCAAAGTAGGGCATAGCCGATTAGTTTATCCACATTCACGTAGATACTAGTAGCTGCCTAAATGGCATACATATCAGGTTTTTGAGAAGTGTTGGGCCTCTTTAACTGCAAAACAGATTTTAGAAGATGCTAGATCATAGAGGGTAGCAAAGTAGGGCATAGCCGATTAGTTTATCCACATTTACGTAGAAACAAGTAGCTGCCTAAATGGCATACATATCAGGCTTTTGAGAAGTATTGGGCCTCTTTAACTGCAAAACAGACATCTTACAAGAGCGCTTAGGTGAGTCTTTAATCAAGAAGTTTAAGCAGCTTGAGCTTTACGAAATTACAACCTTAGTGCTAGCACCGTCCAATGTAGTGATGCCGATAGACACAAATGTTGCTAGCAGCTTACAATGTAAGAGTGTGACAAGCATGATCCTGGACTTTGCTAATGTCATTACAGCTAATGATTACCGAGCGCTTGAGCTTATTGAAGAGGCGCAAAATTTTACAGTCTAGGCTTTAAAAATTTACAGTCTAGGCTTTAAAACCTAGATCTTTAGTAAGCGAGATTTTGACTATTGGCGATCATTGTGCAGCAATAGTGTTATTGGGCGTGATAGAGCAAATTGTGTAGGTTGCAGATGGATTTTGAGATTGAAGATGGGCGACTGCTTGCATGTTTGGGCAATGATGAAGATCTTGTGATCCCTGAGGGCGTTAAGTTCATTTCTAGAGATTGCACTTTTTCGAATGCAGCAGCTATTAAATCTATCTATCTGCCGCAGAGCTTTTTAGGATTTGAAAAGGCAAACAAGGACGATAATTACTTCATTTTCAATAATGAGACTCAGACTATTACGAATATCTATATAAAGTCTGATATCGATAACTATATCCCTAGCCACATTGCGGTATTATTCGAATCTAATACAAATAGCTTAGATACCTATGGCTTATTTGATGGTCTCAGACTGCCAAATCTCGAGCGCTATTCGGTTCATCAAGGCAACCCTATCTATAGAGATGTCGATGGCTTACTCTATAGTGAAGACTTAAGCTGCTTATTAAGTGTACCGTCTAAAAATGTCGATGAGGTGGTGCTGCCTAGGCAGTTAACCACAATCAACCCTAATATAGCATTAGCCAAGCACTATGCTAAGTTTAAAGTAATTAGCTTAGAGACGTTTTTAAGAGACAAAATTTTAGAGCAGCTGTGCTTACTACCAAGCCAACTGGTGATCTTGTATGCCCCTAACCTTGAGTTGTACTTTTCAAGAAGCTCGAATGAGAAACGGCAACTCAAGATAGATAATTTGATTTGTTGTTTTCCTATGCTTCAAGAAGAGCTTATGGATAATGACAAATGCGCGAGCAGCGCAGCTATGGGTTACCTGTTTGAACCTGAGCTGTATGATCAATGGCATAAGAGAGATTGCATCAAACGTTTGCTTTTAGATGAGGTTTATATATACCCACTCGCGGCGAAGAACCCTAGCCTTAAGATTGTTAAAGACTTTTATGAGCAGATATGGGCTTCAAGTAGCATGCCTAAGATACTGCCTAAAAAAGGTTTTAGCTCTTCAGTAAATCTTTATGAGGCGATCTTAAGAGGCAGCCTTGAAGATGTTCAAAGTGCACTTGCAACTAACTTTGACTTTCATGGTCTTTTTGAGGATGTTTGGGTTCAAAATCGCTACTCGGGAGGTCAGGCCTTAGCTTTGGCGTGCCGTTATGGTGGCGTACAAAAGGTAAGATGCTTGTTAGAAAACCACAACTTTTGTAAAGCACCCAAAAATAAATTCCTCCATAGCCCTTTGCAAGAATTTATTGCAGGCCATAATTATCTTTGGGTTGTCAGCTCACTTAGGTTTGATATTGCCATCAACACTCATTTGTACATAGCAGATAATGCTGAAATCCGAGGCTATACACCTTTGAGTGAAGAAGAACGCATAGAGTGCATTGAACTTTTATTTAACCGAGGCATTATCCGAGAATTTACAAGCCCACATGCCTATGTGGAGCCAGTAGATCGTATGTACATATATGCCTTGCTCTCAGGTGAGAGCAAGATTGCTACATACCTAAAAGGTAAAGGCGCATCACTTAGCACCATCTTTAGCGCTTCTCGCTATGGGCAATATGCTAAAGACCTAAAAGAGCTCCTCTTTCAAGCAATTGAGATCGACCCAAAGAGCATCGTGACCTTAGCTAAAGCACGGCAAGAAGAGGGAAGTAGTTTAAGGGTCAATCTAGGAATGTTGCTTTCTATTCTTAAGACAGATGAGAGCGCTCTGAGCGATCTATTAAGCTATATCGAGATCAAGGCAGCTGACCGCTCTGATCTTCTCGAGATCGCCATTGATCGCGGCAATATAAAGTTTTTAGCCTCCGCGCTCAGACATGGCTTAGTCAAAAGCAAAAGAAGCCTCGATAAGTTTATTGAGCATGCAAGCAATAAAAACGCTCATGAGGCAACTGCGATCTTGCTCGACTACAAAGATGCAACTCTCAATAGCAAAAAGCCTGCTAAAGCAGCAAGTAAGTCAAAGCGCCCATCATTAAAGCTCTAAAGGACAGGAAGGAGTGTGCTTAGTGGAATGCGGGGTATAAAAAATGCCCGGTCTTTTTAGGACAGGGCATTTGAGGGGTAATCAATCGTTAATTTGTGTTGCTTATGGCTTAGGAGTTTTTGCCTTTGCCTGACGCTTTGCCTTTGGAGTCACTCTTGTCTGACTTGTCTGATTTGTCAGACTTGGAGGACTTGGCATCAGTCTTATCGGACTTATCCTGCTTTACATCGCTTTTGGAGCTCTTGGAGTCAGACTTGTCTGCCTTCTCTGCCTTGTCAGCCTTCTCTGTCTTTTCTGACTTATCTGATTTTTCAGACTTGTCGGCCTTGCTTGACTTGCTCTTTGATGCATCGCTGCTTTGTGCTTGAGCGGAGCTAGACTTGCTTTGAGTTGACTGAGCGTTCATGGCATCGCTAGAGTGCTTCTCTTTTAAAGCTTCAGTAAGCTTCAACTCCACATTCTCAAGGTACTTGTGAATCTCGATTTGGGAGCGAATCTTTGGAGCATTAGGAGTGTAAGGTACGTACTCATTCTTCTGATCTGCATCGATAATACGAGCCTTCTGATTATCGCTCTCTTGAATCTTGAAGATTGTACGGATGCGTTCACGCAGTACAGGATCTAATACTGGGGTACCAACCTCGATACGGTGATCGAGGTTACGGGTCATCCAGTCTGCTGATGAGATATAGAGCTCTTCATCATTGTTGTTGCAGAAGATCATGACACGTGGGTGCTCTAAGAAACGGTCAACTACAGAAGTGATGTAGATGTTCTCAGATAAGCCCTCAATGCCTGGACGCAGTGAGCACATTCCTCGGATGATAGCGCGGATCTTAACGCCTGCCTGAGATGCCTTGTAAAGACGAGCAATCAGGCCGTCATCAACTAAGTTATTAACCTTGAGGTTGATATAGGATGGCAGACCCATGCTTGCATTCTCAATCTCACGATCGATCATGGCGTAGATACGCTGACGAGCGTTGATTGGAGAAACTAAGAGCTTATCAAAGCGTGGACGAGTATATGGGTACTCAATAAAGTCAAAGACGTTTAATACCTCACGAGTCTGTGCATCATCACGAGTAAACAGAGCAAAGTCAGTGTAGATCTTGGCAGTCTTCTCGTTAAAGTTACCAGTGCCAATGTGAGCATAGTGAACGGTTCTACCATTTTCCTTACGGGAGACTAAGCACAGCTTAGAGTGAATCTTTAAGGTTGGCAGACCGAAGAGAACCTTAACGCCAGCGTCAGTTAAGTGAGATGCCCACTTAATGTTGTTAGCCTCATCAAAGCGAGCCTTAAGCTCAACCACTACGGTGACGCGCTTACCGTTATTAGCAGCATCGATAAGTGAGTCGATTACGCGGCTATTGCGAGCAACACGGTAGATGTTGATACGAATAGCGGTAACCTTTGGATCGTAGGAAGCCTGACGTAAGAACTCAGTGAAGTATTCAAATGAGTAGTATGGGTAGTAAAGCAGGATATCGCCTGCAGAAATAGCATCAAAAGCATTGATGTAGCTGTCAAACTGAGTTGAGCGTACTGGCGCTAATGATGGATATTCAAACTCCTCAGAGTGACCCACACTTGGGAAGGATAAGAAGTCCTTAAAGTTATGGTAACGGTTACCAGCCATGCAAGAGTCGATGTCAGACAGATGGAGCTCATCGGTCATGAAAGACACCATCTCAGGAGGCATTGCTCTGTCATAAGCAAAGCGTACTGGCATGGCGCTTAAACGCTGCTTTAAGGAGTTAGACATGTTCTCAAGTACGGACATGTCTACATTAGAGAGCAGGTCGTACTCGGAGTCACGGTTCATCTTAATGGAGTAGGCCTCGATGGTATCGTAATCAAAGAAGCTCTTGAAGATGTCGTCAAGGCAGATACGAATTACGTTATCAAGGAACATTAAGGTAGTTTCGCCTTCTTGAGTAGGCATACTGATAAAGCGAGGAACTACATCAGATGGAATCTCAATTAAGGCATAGGAATGATCTTTGCCAGTCATGCGTACGAGCAGGTAGGTGTACTGATCGCGCATGAACTTAACTAGATCAATGTGCTCATTGAAGATGATTGGATTGATGTGCTTGAGCACGTGACGACGGAAGTAGCTACGAATCCAACTCTTTTGGCTTTCGGTAACTTCAGTCTCATCTCTTAAGTAGATCTTGTTGTCGGCAAGCTCTTGAACCAGAGTACGGTAAATGCGGTTAACTTCTTTTTGATAGGAGCCAACTACAGTCTGTACGCTCTTGAGCAGCTTAGTACTCTCACGACCAGAACCATTCTCTTTGTTAATGATGATCTGGCGCTTGAGGTTAGCTACACGAACCTTGAAGTATTCGTCTTGGTTATTAGCGTAGATACCTAAGAAGCGAATCTTTTCAATGAGTGGCACAGATTGGTCGGCAGCCTCTTGAAGCACACGGCCATTAAAGGATAACCAAGATAGCTCCTTCGGTACCAAATCAAGTTGAGTTTCTTCTGACATGACCAATCCCTGTAGACATGAAAAAAATAAGACACCATGAGCCACAATCTAAAGTTGCATCACTTTTCTAATGATGAATCGTTTACAACTAAACTTTTGAAAAGTTCTATGTGTAAAGGATTGTAGTGATTTGCTTTAGTAAAATGGAACTAACTTTTTAAGTTGAGTGGGTGTCGTTGGCTCTAAAAAGCCATAGTATATGCGGTAAAAATTAAGTTCTTGTTAAGTTAGATCAACTGATCTAGACAACAAAAATACACTCATGTTTTGCCGAAAATCGCCTCGATATTTCAAATTGAGGCCGACCTAACATTGTACGCCAGCTCATCTCAATTCCGCTTAGCACTGTATACAAATACAGTTGTACATCACGCTTTAGATCCAAACAAGTATTAAGACAAGATCTGCAAGTACATTTAGACAAAATAGTAGAGTTTTGGGCAAAAATAGTTTTATAGACAGCTCTCGTAGAGCTTAATGCTAGATAACAGACTGCTTCTTATAGCCTTGCGTAAATGCAAAGAGAGCTATTGCATGCGCCTAGACGTTTTAGGCTGTGGCTAAGTATAAAGAGCTTATTGAGCTGGCTTACTAAAGCGCTAAGAATACATAAATATGTATCTCGCCTCTAGATAGTGGCACGAGGGAGGTGCTACTCATTGAAGGCGAGATGGTGAAGCATTAGTTGCTCTCTTGCTGATTAGATATGGCTGCCGCTGCAGCTTCGGCTTTTTCTTTGGCTTGCTTAAGGCGCTCTTCATGACGCTCAATCAGTCGCTGATGGGCCTCTTTGATATCCTTATCTGCTTTTGGAGAGATAGCTTGAGATCCTTTGCTATCAGCAGATGAGTTATTCTTTGGTGCTTTCTCATAGAACTCTAATGGAATGTTTAGCTCAGCTTCGTTGCTCTTAAGAATATCCTCAGTGACAGTCTCAGATGGAACATTTGGCATTGCGTAACCTTGAGATGCATTAGCCTCAGGCATGTTCTTACCAGTTGCCTTAAGCATGTTCTTGCCAGTTGCATCAGACATGTTCTTACCAGTTGCATCTGGCATGTTCTTATCTTGTGCCTCAGAAGCATCTGTTGGTGCTGTATTCTCTGTTGAAACGCTCACACTTGATGGAGCATTGAGATCTTGGCGGGCGCTGTTGCTAATTGCAGCTTCATTCTTGGTCTGTAAGCTTGTTTCTTTGGATGCATTAGTTACATCTTGAGATTCATTAGTAATGGTTGCACCTGAAAAGTCTTCAGACTTTGTAGCCGTAGTATCTTTAGCTTTCTTTGCAGGGCTCTTGTCAGTATTAAAGATATTGATGACAGAGCTGCTTTGTGGTTGCGCGTTTTGATCTTGGTTTACCGATCTTGTTTGTGGGTTACTCAAGATAAGATTGCTAGCTTCTTTGGCGTTAGCGGCACGTTGCTTATTGCGTTCGTTGATGAGCGCTTCAAGATTATTCTTAATATCAGAGATGTCGTCAGCTTTTTGTTCCTTTTCTGCATTAGGAGCAGAGGCAGATTTGTTAGTGTCCTTTGTAGTATTAGTTGTTAGCTGTTGGTAATACGGTGATCCTGGTGTCATAAGTCCAGTGAGCATCTGTCCTGCAGCACGATTACCAAGACGGGCTGATTGCTCTAAGAGTTGCACGCCAATACCTATAGTACGAGGGTCTTGAATGAAGACTCGTCCAGCAACTTCAAGGCCATTGACCTCACCACGAATGTTAACGATACGCTGTAGCCAATATGCACCTTGAGTTGGCTGATTGTAAGCGTAGAAGTAACGAGCCACACGGGCGATCTTATTTGGCCTTACGATGATGTTGTCGTAAGGCATACGGTTGCCTTCAATCAAGGCTTTTAAAGCACAGCTTTCAAAGGCTTGGGTTGGCTTCATTCTTTGGTAAAGAAATGCACCGTGCGGATAGTCAGTAGTATTAGTGAAGGTGCTGTTATAAGTTTCAACGATCTCATCAAGATAAGTCAGATCGCCAGCCGCACATTCGATACACTTTTGGATGAAGAACTCAGTCTTAGTACGAGGCTTTTTTAAAACGATCTCTTCGCCTTGTTCTTCAACCATGATCTCCTCAGAGGTTTCATCACGGATAGAGCAGCCATTTAATAGCATGCTAGCGGTGAGTAATGCACATGATGCAAGAGTTATTTTTGCATATCTCATCGAAACGTCCCTCTGAGTTATCCATCTAACAGACTAAAGATACCACTTTTAGCGTCAGATTGAAGCGAGCGTAATAGCTTGATTAGTTAGTATGGTGAGCATACAAAAATGCCCGCGTTAACGCAGGCACTTTTAGAATTAATCTACGGTAGTAATGCTTAGCTTTTAGGCATTGAAAATACTACTGTGAATTGGCTGGCGCAATTACCATGTCCTCAGAGGAGATCTTCTGTACGCTATTTACGCCAGAGTTGAACTCTGCTGGTTTTTCAAAGTCGCCATGGATATCTACTAAGGTACGACCTTGGAAAATAGCGATTAAGGTCTTAATCTCTGGATCATTCCAACCCTGACGATGCAGCTGAGTGTAGTACCAACGGCTGTTATCTAAAGGATCGGTGAGCATTGGAGTGCCAAGAATAAAGCGTACCTGATCGTCAGTCATGCCTTGACGTAGCTTGTTGACTGCTTCTTGTTCAACGAAGTTGCCTTGGTCTAAATCGTAACGATAGGCACAACCGTTAGTTAAGGTGGCTAAAGTGGCGGTGAGTGCACCAATGAGTAAAATCTTGTTTAATCTCATGCTGATTGGCTCAAAGCTCTATTAACAGCAGCAGTCATGTAAAGGACAATCATCCTCTAGGCATATGCCATAACTGCAGGCAGCTATTGTGTATGCAGCTGTTGACTGCGGGTAATCGATCTGGCAGCTCATTAAGAGTGTGATCAGTTGTTAGGCTTGATTATAGCCTAACTTCACTTAGGGAATGCTTAGATATCTCCTTGAATCAGACTCTTTAGCTACGCAAAAGTTCACACATTGTATCAAAAGCACGAAAAAATTTGCCATAGCCACTTGAAAGATACTTTAATAGCCCCCATATGTAATCAAGTGCACTAATATTCAGTGCAAGAAGCAGCATGGTTTTATCTATCTTAAGAATCTTTTTTGATAGCGTCAGGGTCACTTTTGTCAATTGACAGGGGCAGACTTTTAGAACATTATGCGATTGCTTTTGTCTTAGACAGCGTTAGTGCCTTGCTTTTTCCTCAGCGGTCTTAATAGTAAGTTGCTGAGGAAAAAGTAAGATACACTCTAGGCTCTAGTGATTGGGTTAACTAAGCGCCATTGAACATTCATTAGAATGTTCAGTTTAGTTCAAAGCGCTCTTAGCTAGATAGATACTATTTTAAGCCTAGACGCTGTATGTTTATGGTTTTTCATTTTTCAGGATATGCAGATGCAAGATAACGAAAAGCAGACTGTTCAGGATGCGCTCAACACTTTAAAGGCTAATAGCACTGACCGTGATGAAATCGCTGCCCGTATGGCTGCACAGGCTTATGCTAATAATGCAGCAATGGCACAGGACGCACAGCCACAGCAAGGCGCAGCTTTCAATGCCAATGGTGCTCCTGAGGATCAAAACGTAACTGCAGCAAATGATGCAGAAGTTCAGCAAGCAGAGATTACTGATGCAACTCCAGAGGAGCTTGCTGCTGAAGTAGCTAAGCTCCAGGGCGAAAACTCTGCTCTTAGCAATCAGGTTCACGAGCTAACTATGGCTCTTGCCTCTGAGCACGACAAGATGCTGCGTGCTGTAGCTGAGGCTGACAACGTACGTAAGAGAGCTGAGCAGGACGTTGATCGTGAGCGTAAGTACGCTTTAGAGAAGTTTGTTCGTTCTTTAATGCCTGTATACGATGCTCTTGAGAAGGCTTTAGAGTTCTCTGATCGTAACAATGAGGCTACCAAGGCTACCATTGATGGCATTGAGAACACCTTAACTCTGTTCTTAAAGGAAATGTCATCTTTTGGCGTAGAGCAGGTTGATCCTACTGGCAATCCATTTGATCCAAACTTCCACCAAGCTGTGTCCATGGTTCCATCTACTGATGTTCCAAACAACCACGTATTAAACACCATGCAAAAGGGCTTTACCTTAAATGGTCGTGTGGTTCGCCCTGCTATGGTTATCGTTGCTAAGGGCAACTAATAACTAAAAAGCTTCATTACAAAGTAATGAGCTAAACCCTACAACTTCGTATCTTTCGTAAGATACAGGTTGTAGGGTTTTTTCTTTATTTAGCACTTGAAAATAAGATCACCCATCCCCAAATAATCTAACAGAGCAGATAAGAACAAGGTTGTTCATAATGCTCAGCTTGAATCAGTAAGCTAACACTTAGCTTTAAAACATTTACTCAAGACATTCTTCTTTAAAAGAACGTTAACAGCGGAATATGTAAATGCTAGTTAAGTTACAAAAGTTTTACTGATTAAAATGCCTTGTTTATGGGGTTTGTAAATAAGTGCAAAAGAAAATTTAAAAAATTTTGTGATCAGTACTTGAAAACAAAATGTACTGACCCCACTTGTAATAACAGATAAGAAAAGAATTTCAAGAACCAAATGCACTGTGAGCCTCGTCAGTTATGGCAACGACTTACAGCTTGCTAAAAGAGGCTCTGCATAAGATATGACCGTGACATCCACTGAAACGATGTACGGCAAGACCAGTGCTAGAGTTTTTAAGAGAGCAAAGAGATGTAAGACTTTCTGAAAGCTCCTTGGTTCTTTACAGCTTTGACAGCGGAGATAAATCAAATGGGAAAGATTATTGGTATTGACTTAGGTACTACTAACTCTTGCGTTTCTGTTCTTGATGGCGACAAGGTTCGCGTTTTAGAGAACTCCGAGGGTCGTCGTACTACTCCTTCGATCGTTGCTTATGCTGATGATGGCGAGATCTTAGTGGGTGATGCTGCTAAGCGTCAGGCCGTTACCAATCCAGAGAAGACCTTATTCGCTATTAAGCGTTTAATCGGTCGTCGTTACGATGATGGTGAGGTTCAGCGCGACATCTCCATCATGCCTTTCAAGATTGTTAAGGCCGACAACGGTGATGCTTGGGTAAGCGTCAACGACAAGAAGCTTGCTCCTCCTCAGATTTCTGCAGAAGTCTTAAAGAAGATGAAGAAGACCGCAGAGGACATCTTAGGTGAGCCAGTTACTGAGGCCGTTATTACCTGCCCTGCATACTTCAACGACTCACAGCGTCAGGCTACTAAGGATGCTGGCCGTATTGCAGGTTTAGAGGTTAAGCGTATCATCAACGAGCCTACCGCAGCTGCTATTGCTTACGGTGAGGACAAGGCTAAGGGCGAGCAGAAGATTGCTGTTTACGACTTAGGTGGTGGTACTTTCGATATCTCCATTATTGATATTGACGAGATCGACGGTGAGAAGACTTTCGAGGTATTAGCAACCAACGGTGATACTCACTTAGGTGGTGAAGACTTCGATAACCGCATCATCAACTACCTCGTTGAAGAGTTCAAGAATCAGCAGAACGTAGATTTACGTAAAGATCAGTTAGCTCTGCAGCGTTTAAAGGAAGCTGCTGAAAAGGCTAAGTGCGAGCTGTCTTCTTCACAGCAGACCGATGTTAACCTGCCATACATCACCGCAGACGCATCTGGTCCTAAGCACATGAACATCAAGATCACTCGTGCTAAGTTAGAAGCTTTAGTTGAGGATCTGGTTAACAAGACCTTAGAGCCTGTTAAGATTGCTTTAAACGATGCTGGCTTAAGCGTTTCTGAGATCAGCGACGTTATCTTAGTTGGCGGTCAGACCCGTATGCCAATGGTTCAGAAGTTAGTTGCTGACTTCTTCGGCAAGGAGCCTCGTAAGGACGTAAACCCTGACGAAGCTGTTGCTATGGGTGCTGCAATTCAGGGTGGCGTGCTCTCAGGTGCTAAGAACGACGTGCTCTTACTGGACGTTACCCCACTGTCCTTAGGTATCGAGACCTTAGGCGGCGTAATGACCACCATGATTCCTAAGAACACCACCATCCCTGCTAAGAAGTCACAGGTTTACTCAACTGCTGAGGACAATCAGTCAGCTGTAACCATTCACGTTCTCCAGGGTGAGCGTAAGCGTGCCTCTGACAACAAGTCTTTAGGCCAGTTCAACTTAGAGGGTATCGAGCCTGCTCCACGTGGCATGCCACAGATTGAAGTAAGCTTCGACATCGATGCTGATGGTCTTATCCACGTATCTGCTAAGGATAAGAAGACTGGTAAAGAGCAGAAGATCACCATTCAGTCCTCTTCAGGTCTGTCTGAGGATGATATCGAGCGTATGGTTCGCGAGGCAGAGCAGCACTCTGAGGAAGACAAGAAGTTTGAAGAGTTAGCTTCTGCACGTAACCGCGCTGACAACACCATCCACACTGTACGTAAGGAGTTAAACGACAAGAACGTACAGGGCGAGGACAAGGCTGAGGTTGAGCGTAACATCAACGCCCTTGAGCTTGCAGTTCGTGGCGATAACAAGGACGACATTGAGGCAGCTGAGAAGCGCGTCTTAGAGTCACTCCAGGCTATCTTAGCTCGTGCTCAGCAAGCTGCCGGTGCTCAGAGCGCTGGTGCTGGTGCATATCAGCAGGCTGATCAGGGTGCTCAGGCTAACCAGGGTTCATCACAGGATGACAATGTTGTAGACGCTGAGTTCGAAGAGGTTAAGGACGACAAGAAATAATTGTCCTCTCTAAACAATCTAAGCGTATGGCTAGCTAGTAACTAGCTAGTCATAGCAAACAGCAAGATGGCTCAACCACCGCAAGGGGGTTGGGCCTGTTTAGCTAGAAAAGATGGTAAGATACGCAACTTAATTTGAGCGACAAGCTTACTTATTTTTTACTAAAAGCTGTTTAGGTCTTGCTTTAGTGCTTTGCAGGCATTGTGTCTTGGCAACAGAGTGCTAAAGCATGACAAGTTATTCACACTTTAGTTTTTGCAATATGTAGTAGTGCAGTGATTGCAGTGCAGAGCAAATGCTTTAAGCTACATGCCTAAAGCTACAACTAAAGAGCAACACATACTGATTCTTTCGAGATAAGCATGGCAACAAAACGTGATTATTATGAGGTGTTAGGCGTCAAGAAAGGCGCAACTGATGATGAGATTAAGCGCTCATTCAAACGCCTCGCAATGAAGTATCACCCAGACCGTAATAAAGAAGCTGATGCGGGTGAGAAGTTCCGTGAGATCAATGAGGCATATCAAGTTCTTTCTGATCCAGCTAAGCGTCAGGCCTATGATGCAGGCGGCTTCTCTGCTGTAGACGGCTCTCGTGCTGATGATGGCGGCTTTGGTGGTTTCGGTGGATTTGGCGGTGCTGGTCCTGAGTTTGCTGACATCTTCTCGAGCATTTTCGGCGAGGGTGGTTTTGGCGGCATGGGCGGTCAGCGTCAACGTCGTCAATCTGGCCCTGTAAGATCTCGTGGTCGCGATTTACGTATCGTAGTTAACTTAACCTTAGAAGAGGCCGTTCAAGGTCTTACTAAAGAGATCAAGATTGAAACTCTTACTACTTGCCCAGACTGTAATGGTGAGGGTACTAAGGATCCTAAGAGCAGAAAGGCATGTCCATACTGCCACGGTTCTGGTGTAACAGTTTCACAGCAAGGCCCATTTGCTATTCAGCGTACCTGTGAGCACTGTAAGGGTGAGGGTTATGTAGTAACTGACCCATGTAAGCGCTGTCATGGTGAAGGCCGCATCAAGATGCCTCACACCGTCAAGATTAATATTCCTGGCGGCTTAGACACTGGTCAGCATGTAGTTGTATCAGGTGCTGGTGAGTCAGGTCAGCATGGCGGTCCAAACGGCGATCTGCTTGCTGTAATCCAGGTTGCAGAGCACAAGCTCTTCAAGCGTGACGGTGATAACCTCTACTGTGAAGTACCAATTAGCTTCACTACTGCAGCTTTAGGCGGCAAGGTAACTGTCCCAACCTTAGATGGAAAGCTTGCTATCACTGTTGAACCAGGCACTCAGACTGGTACTACCTTCAGACTTGCTGGTAAGGGTATTAAGGCAACTTACTCTAACCGTCCACGCGGTCACCTGTACTGCACTGTTGTAGTTGAGACCCCAGTAAACCTCAACGATTACCAAAAGGATCTGCTGCATAAGTTAGAGCAGTCACTTGAAGGTGAATCAAAGGACAGTAAGGATAAAAAAGAGGGCAAGAGCTCTACAGAGTCAGGCCACAGACCAAAGAGTGAAGACTTCATGGACAACATGAAATCATTCTTTAAAAACTTAGGTGGCGGCAAGAACTCTAAGTAGAGTCATATAAGACTCAAATATATAGCCTTAGGCTATATACAGACTCCATGGCGTGCTCTGACTAATGAGCATTTAGTTAGGGCATGCAACTGTCAAACATTAAAGCTTCACGGCAGCAATGCCATGAGGCTTTTTTCATACATACTTGCATCAAAGCAATAGCACCAACAAACTAAAAGTACACATCAGAGCAGCCATTAAGCACGACCTAAAAAGGCCATGTAACAGTTGTTTTTCAATTCTGCTGTGCACTTAGTTAAGCTACTTTTTGGACTAAACACCAAAGCAAGCGAGCGCGTGCTATAATTGCTAAACTCTTTTAGCCGTAGCAGCACACACTATAGTGGTGGTTTTAGCTACTGCTTTATTACAGAATTCATATGCAAGACGTCTGGTGCATAGCGCTCTAGACGTTTTTTGTTTTTTACAACATCACTTTCGTCTCGAACTGTCCTCAAGTTCTGAGTTTCACGGCCTCATTGTAAATGACTTAGCTACGATCTAGCTATCGAGCTTTTAGGCAGTGATCCGCTTTTAGGATAAGCAGCGTTAGTGATCTTTGATCTCCAACTCTTTGCATATCAGCGATCTAGTGCATTACTTAATGACTAGCTTAAACATGCATACTTGGAGATCGAACTTTTGAGGAAATTATGGAACAGACTCCGATGACTGCTCGCGGTGAGCAACTTTTACGTGATGAATTAGAGCGCCTGAAGACTCAGGAGCGTCCACGCATTACCGCAGCCATTGCAGAGGCTCGTAGCCACGGCGATCTGAGCGAAAATGCTGAGTACGATGCAGCTAAAGAAGAGCAAGGCTTATGCGAAGCCCGTATCAAGGACATTGAAGCTAAGCTTGCTTCAGCTAACATCATCGATGTGACTAAGCTTGCTCATAATGGCCCATTAAAGGTTGTGTTTGGCTCAACCGTAACTGTGCTTGATGTTGATACTGAAGAAGAAATCACCTACAAGATCGTAGGCGAGGACGAGGCATCTATCGAGAACAACCTCATGTCCTACAAGACTCCTATCGCTAAGGGCTTACTTGGCAAGGTAGAAGAGGACGAGGTTGCTATTAAGATCCCTAAGGGCACCGTTACTTACGAGATCTTAAAGGTTGAATATATTGCCTAAGTGGCAATCATCAATCTACGCGCAAGCCTAACAAAATACTGCTAGGCAAGCGCCTCATCCTAGGCCGTTGTAGCTTACAAAGCGCTACAGCGGCCTTTGTTATTTTTGCCACGACAAAACAAGGCTAATCAAAGCCAAACACAGCAAAGCCAAATAAAGCAAAGCAAATCAAAGCCAAACAAAGCAAATCTAGCCACGCACTGTCACCAAAAGGGTAAAGCAGCGTAAGGTCTTGTGAGGAAAAAGAAAAAAGATCGCGATCTGTAAAAAGATCATGAGGAGAGCTTGTGATCGAGAGGATAGGTAGGATTTTGCAGGTCTAAGAAAAAAGCAAAGCCCGAACAGCTTAGCTGTATCGGGCTTTTTGAAGCTTTAATTGCCTGTATGCTTAGCGAGGCAGAATGAAGCGGCTTTCTTTGTTCTGACGGAACAGAATAGCAACGCGGCCAACTACATTAACAAGTTCTGCCTGAACAGCATCAGCAGCTTGCTGAGCCTGTTCTTTGCGACCTTCACCGGCATTGAGCTTGACCTTAATCAGCTCGTGATGCTCGATTGAGCTGTCAATCTCTTTGATGACATTCTCAGAAAGTCCATCAGAACCGAGCATAACAACTGGATTTAAAGCATGAGCCTGTGCCTTTAAGAACTGGCGCTGCTTTGTGTTTAATGCCATATGTGTATTATTCCTAGTGATCTCAGACATTAGGTCTGATCGATTAGCCAGACAAAAGGTCTGACCGGCTCACATTCTATCAGATCCGCTACACATTAAAAGATCTTTCTTAGCAAAAGCCTTGTGTATGCCATCTACAAACAGATAAACAGAGTCTATATCCTAAAGCTAGGTTAGGACAGGTTATTGTGAATGCATAGCATCTAATTTAAGTGCCTAGTGCTTGATAAATTGTCTTGTCTTAGCGCTTAAGCAATAAGGGTTATGATTTATGCAGTTTAAGCATGCATAGATGCATATTTGAGAGTCTAAGATAGTGCGAGTAATTGCTTGTGAGCAATCGCTAAAAGTGAGACAAATTCGATTGCTATGAGCTTACTCATATTTTTTGCTTTTGTTTCTCGCTTTTTTACCGCTATCTGGGATCCTATGGTACAAAGTCATGTGCATACTTAAAGCTGATAAAGCGATCATCTTAGCTATTAGTCAAGAGCCAAGATGCTTAAGATTATCCCGAGTTATAGCCCTTTTCGTGAAAAAACAGCGGCTTGCTAATGTATAATCGTATTCTTGCACACATACTATGAGCTATGTGTAGTTAGTTAATTGTCTTGGGAAATCAGATATGCCTGTACGTAAAAGAAGCGCAAGTTCCACCAGATGGCTTAAGGAGCACTTTGACGATCCTTTCGTTAAAGAGGCCCATAAGCGCGGACTGCGTTCACGTGCGACTTTCAAGCTTGAAGAGCTGCAAAAGAAAGATCGTCTGATCCGCCCTGGAAACATCGTTGTAGATCTCGGTGCCGCTCCAGGTGGTTGGTCTGAGTATGCAATTAAGTGTGTCGGTGAAAGTGGCCGTATTGTCGCATGTGACATTCTGCCAATGCGTCCGATCCGCAACGTAGATTTTTTACAAGGTGACTTCAGAGAAGACGCCGTATTTACCAAGCTCTACGGCATGATTGGCGGTGGTGCTGATGTGGTTTTATCTGACATGGCTCCAAACATGTCAGGCAACAAGGCCATCGATCAACCACGTGCCATGCTGTTAACCGAGCTTGCTTTAGACATGGCTCGCCGCGTTTTAAAAGAGGGCGGTAGCTTTGTAGTGAAAGTATTCACAGGCTCAGGCTCTCAAGAGTTCTTAGCCGAGTTGAAAAAAGACTTCACTAGCGTGCGTGTACGTAAGCCAGAGGCTTCACGTGATCGTTCAAGTGAGGTTTACATGGTTGCAACTGGCTTTAAGGGCCATGAGCTTTCAGGTGTAGCACCTGAACTGGATAGCACCAACTAATTGGCAGTGCTAAGTTTAAGCAAAGCCTTGGTGAATATAATCAAACTCTTAAACTAGATAAGCTCTGTCATTGTTAAGACAAAGTTTTAATTAGCCTCTTAAGAGGCTTAGTACGGATTTTTCGATCGTCTGTGGGCATAAAGATTCACACGAAATAAGCTTGTGATGAAGTGTGCGCATGATGATTATCAGGTGGGAAACCGCCAAACAAGACTTTAAAAGCCTAGCTTTAGTGAGCTTACGTTTTTAGTCTTGATGCCGATTTATTGTATGTTTCCAGTCATTGCAGCAGGTGCTGTAGTTTCTTTCGGGAACTTAATGAGGAAGTAATGGCAAAGAACTTAATCCTGTGGCTTGTGATTGCGATAATTCTGATGTCGCTGTTCGAGTCATTCAACAGCTCAGATAACAATGGTCGTACCATTGATTACACTAGCTTTATTTCGTCTGTACAGAACGACCAAGTTCAGGAAGTTGTGTTTGACGGATCTGTAATCAACGGCTTAAAGCGTAACGGTGAGCAGTTCACTACCGTAATGCCTATTCATGACAGTGCTATCTTGGATTCTCTGTTAAGCCATAACGTACGTACTTCAGGTACACGTCCTGAGGAGCCAGGTTTACTGACCTCAATTCTGGTTTCTTGGATGCCAATGTTGCTCTTAATCGGTGTGTGGATCTTCTTCATGCGCCAGATGCAAGGTGGCTCAAAGGGCAATCCGCTGTCATTTGGTAAGAGCAAGGCTAAGCTCTTAAGTGAAAGCCAGGTTAAGACCACTTTTGGTGACGTTGCTGGTTGCGACGAGGCCAAGGAAGATGTTGTCGAGTTAGTCGACTTCTTACGTGACCCATCTAAGTATCAGAAGTTAGGTGGCCGTATTCCTCGTGGTGTTCTGATGGTTGGCCCTCCAGGTACTGGTAAGACCTTACTTGCCCGTGCTATTGCTGGTGAGGCAAAAGTACCATTCTTCTCTATTTCTGGTTCTGACTTCGTAGAAATGTTCGTTGGTGTGGGTGCATCCCGTGTCCGTGACATGTTCGCACAGGCCAAGAAGAATGCTCCTTGTATCGTATTCATCGACGAAATTGACGCTGTAGGTCGTAAAAGAGGTGTTGGTTTAGGCGGTGGTCACGATGAGCGTGAGCAGACCTTAAACCAGTTACTCGTTGAAATGGACGGCTTTGAAGGCTTTGAGGCTGTAATCGTAATTGCAGCTACCAACCGTCCTGATGTATTAGATCCAGCGTTATTACGTCCAGGCCGTTTTGACCGTCAAGTAACTGTTGGTCTGCCTGATGTTCGTGGCCGTGAGCAGATCTTAAAGGTACACATGAAGAAGGTACCTTTAAACTCTGACGTTGATGCAGCTTTACTTGCTCGTGGTACTCCAGGCTTCTCTGGTGCTGAGCTTGCTAACTTAGTTAACGAAGCAGCTTTATCTGCAGCTCGTGCAAATCTGCGTACTGTTGGTATGCGTGAGTTTGAGCAGGCTAAGGATAAGCTCTTAATGGGTGCTGAGCGTCGTAGCTTAATCATGAATGATCATGAAAAGGCTAACACTGCATACCACGAGGCAGGACATGCTATCGTTGGTCGCTTAGTTCCAGATCATGACCCGGTTTATAAGGTATCCATTATTCCTCGTGGTCGTGCTTTAGGTGTTACTTCATACTTACCTGAGCAAGATCGCTACAGCCAGTCTAAGCAGTATCTGTTATCCAGAATCTCTGCACTGTTTGCTGGTCGTTTAGCTGAGGAAATCGCTTTTGGTGAGGATGCCGTAACTACTGGTGCATCTAATGATATTGAGAGAGCAACTGATATTGCTCGTCGCATGGTGACCCGTTGGGGCTTCTCTAAGAGATTGCCACCAATGCAGTTTGACCAAGACCAAGATCAGTCTCAGTACTTAGGTGGCGGTCATGTTTCCACTATGCCAGTATCTGACAAGACTACTCTCATCATTGATGAGGAAGTTACTGCAATCATCAACTTCTGCTATGACAGGGCTAAGACCATGCTTACCGAGAATCGCGATATTCTCGAGGCTATGAAGGATGCTCTGCTCAAGTATGAGACTATTGATGCAGCTCAAATTGATGACTTAATGAATCGTCGTCCATGCCGTGCTCCATCTGAGACTGGCGTATATGACAAGAAGTCATCTGACTCTAATGGCTCTAACGGCGATGCTAAGGACGAAAAGACCGCATCACCTGAAGAGTCAAAGTCTGAGTCAAGCTCAGAATCTAAGAGTGATTCAACTGAGTCATCTTCTGCGCAGCCTAAGCAAGATAATGCTGCATCAGCTCAAAGCACTGACTCAAATAAGAGTGAATCACAAGATAATAGCGAGAAGCAAGCTGAGAGCAGCGCCGAGTCAAAGGCTGAAGAGGCAGCTCCTATGAGTGAAGAAAAAGCCGGCACTTGGCCATTCAACACTCCTAGCGGTAAGAATGCTGACGACGATAAGAAGTAATCTTGACTCGTCAATAAATTAAAAAAAGCCCCGATCTGTTAACAGATGCGGGGCTTTTTTTATCCTTAAGCTCGACATTCTATTTTACGATTAAGCCGCATTATGGTTTTATTAAGCACTGTAGATGCTGTAAAAACATCTGAGTTTACGTCCAATTTTAATTAGCCTAGCTGCAACCGATATATTAAGATATATGAGTCAAGTTCGTTCAGTCGTTGTTTATGTTCGGCAGGCTAAGTCCTCACGGCTTATTCTGAACTTGCTATCACTGTGTTGATTACTCGATTACATGCTTATTAATGGCTAGCTAGTTCATGAATAGAGGGGTTAGAAATGGCAGTATATGTAAATACAAATGTCAGCTCCTTAAATGGTTGCCGCTCTCTGGATAATGTCCAGAATCAACTTACTACAACCTACAAGCGCCTCTCCTCAGGTATGCGCATTAATTCTGCAAAGGACGATGCTGCTGGTTT